>ERZ795054.630-NODE-630-length-41595-cov-12.010568_pt1 | contig 41595 bp, 35 predicted proteins | sample MGYA00375138_ERZ795054 | MGnify/ENA primary metagenome ERZ795054 (study PRJEB30183, sample SAMN05720215) | anaerobic digester metagenome | isolation source: active sludge of municipal wastewater-treating anaerobic digesters | place: USA | collected 2014-12-23 ... | reverse complement strand
TTTGAGATGCTGCTGTTCGGGTAGTCTCGCACGATGCGGCGGTCGTCGGCCTGATCTTGACGCCGAGGAGATATGAAGCGCCAAGCTCTATTCCGGCCGTCGCACTCGCCGAAGCTGCCGGCCCAGCAGGCGCACTCCACTCTTATTATATCATTCTTCCCTTGCATCAAACCCCATTCCGCCGCCAACCGAGCCGATCTGAGGTCAGCCGCCTCGCCGATCCCCATGAAGCACCGCTGCAACGCGCCACGATTCGCTTCGCTCGTCCTCGCCGGCCGGTCCTGCCGCATAGGGCCTGGTCGTTGGTCATTGAAACGGGAGCAGACGGTTCAACTCGCGTAGTTCGGATCAGCCCGCCCACCCGCTCCCCTATAGCACCGCTGAAAGACGCCGAAGTCCGATTGGTCGACGTCGGCGTCCGTGTCGCTACGAGAGGCGTCCAGCCCTTCCTCCCGAGGCCTGGCAGCTTGGCAGAGGAAACAGAAGCAGCCGAATCAGCCCGCGCAGTCCGGATCAGCCGGCTTGTTCGCGCCGCTGTAGCACCGCTGGAACACGCCGAAGTCGGTCTGGTCGACGTCGTTGTCGGCGTCCAGGCTGATGGAACTTCTGGTTCCGCGAGGGGCGGCGGCGTGGCCCCGGCGGTGGGGAGGGGACTGTTACCTCTGCGTCTTTGTGGCGCAGAGCGCACTGACGTATCTGCCACTCATAGTCTTTCCATTCGCTCAGGCGGTCCGGCGACGGCGCCGAAAGGCCGCCGCTCCTCCGAACAGCCACAGCATCAGTGTAGCCGGCTCCGGCGCGATCTGGAAGGTCAGCCCCAGCGAGTCCCCCAGGTTGCCGCCCTCGGAGACCGAGATCAGTGCCAACTCCAGACGGTCGCCGACGGCGACCGTCTGGGATAGCGCGGCGGCGCCGCCGGAGCCGTCGGCGTAGTCGAACGGGGCGTTGATGTGGGAGGCGTCGGCCAGCAATTGTCCGGAGGTCAGCACTACTCCGTTCTTAAGCAGCTGCCAGTCCATCCGCCGGCCGCTGGCCCAGACCGTCCAGATCGCTCCGCTAATCTGCACGGTACCGTCGATGGGGCTGGTCCACACCGCGCTGGTGTAGTCCGAGCCGGTCCGGTCCCGCTCGGCGCCGTGGGCACTGATCAAGCCAGTCGTCTGGCTCTTCATCCAGAACGGCACATGTGCATTCCTGCTAAAGACCTCGTCAGCCCAGGCGCGCTGCTGGGTCCCGTTGTTGTAGTAGTCCGGCTGGTTGATGGTGAAGGCCACGGTCTGGCTTTTCATCAACGTCCAGACGCCGTTAGGGTTGTTGTCGTTGCTCCAGTCGGCCGTCAGGTCCCAAATGGCGGCCTCGGCGGCCCCAGCCCCCAGCATCAGGACGGCCATTCCCACTGTTGCCCATGCACGGTTCATCGGGCGTGCTCCTTTCCCTTGTCCTGGTTAAACCTGGACCGACGTTTCCGGTTTTCCGATTTGACCTCGCCCAGCTACGCCGTCGGGCAATTTTCTGCCATTGTACCAGCACTCCCCCCGCTGCGCCTACCCCACTTTCGAGTTTCTCCTGTCTTACGGGCTGAAACGGTCACTCCCATGGGTGCCAGGGTGGCTTCTCGGCCTCGGTTCCTGGCTTCGGCGGAGGGCATTCCCTGGGACCATCTCAACGGTAGCCATGCTGAGGGGCACGCCGGTTCAGGGTGAAGGGTTCATTTCAAACGCGGGATAAGGAGACGCCGGAGGCGTTCCAGGATAGCGGCGAAAAGCCTTCGGGAGACCGTGACCGCTCTTCCTTTCCATATTGAAACAATCCGAGGACGGCGGATGAGGTCTCTCTGTAATCACTTCCGCGAGGCATGTGAGGCGGTGTGGCGGGTCGCCCCTTTTTCGAGCAACCCGCCACAAGAGGTCTGCTCGGAAGGTGCATGATGACAGAAGAAAACGCTGTCGGCGGTCAGCCAGAGACCGACAAGTATTTGAACTCCTGCGTTTTTCTGGTGCGAGGTGAGAACATGATGACCGCACAGTGCGATAAGAAGGGACGGCTGCAGCTGAGTTCCGAGGTGAGGCGCCGCTACGGCGAGAGGTTCTTCATCGTCGAGGCACCGGGCGAGCTTGTGCTGCTGCCGGTGCCCGATGATCCGGTGAAGGACCTGCGGCAATGGGGCAAACCGCTGCAGGGCATGTCCATGGAAGAGATCAAGCAGGCCATTCAGGAGCAGGCGGAGAAAGAGGTGAGCATGCTTGGTCTACGCTGATACCGATTTCATCGTCGCATTGACGAAAGAACCGGATTGGCTCAAGGCCCCTGCGGAGGCTCTCCTGGCAAAGTACCCAGGCGAGATCTGGATCTCGCCGGCCACCCTTATCGAACTGATGCTTGTTTCCGTCAGGATGAACCTGGATCCGGTTCAGGCGGTGCGCGATGCTCTCCAGGTGGGCAAGCTCCTGGAAGGGAATCCCGACACCTTCGTACTCGCCGCAACGTACGTCAAGGCGAAGCGAGCGGGTGTGTTCGATGCTCTCCACGCGGCATACTGCGGCCCGAAGCATTCAATTCTGAGCTCCGACAAGGTCTTCGACAGGCTGGGTTTGAAGCGGATCCTGCTTGAACAGGAACAGGGACATTCCGATGAGGAAGCCGTTGGCGAGGGGAGGGAATAGCTCACGCTGCGGGCGCCGCGATCGATTGCCTCTGGCCTCGTTTCTCAGTGCAAGTGAGCCGCTTGTTCGCAGGCATGTGCGTCACCTGAATATCGGCGCGGTGACGTCAGCAACCCAACCGTCACCTATTGAATCGCCTTCTGGAGCTCCGTCATCCGGCGGCCTGCTTCTGCCTTTGCGGCGGCAATCAGCCCGACCAACTGGTCAAGTGACAGATCGTGCAGACCCGCTATTTGGGCAGTTCCAGCACGTCGGCCTTTCCGGGCAGCGGGCTTGCGGCCCTTCTGGGCCTTCAACCGCTTGGCCTGGCCGTGGGTGGTCTTCATGTGCCGGCCGAGGTGCATGGCCATCTTGAACGACTTACCGCACTTGGAACACTTGAATCCGGCTTTCTTGCGGGGCATGGCATTCTCCTTCACCGATGCATGCAACAATCCGGACAGTCACCATATGCACGAAGCGAACGGTTCGCAACCGTGGGTCGAGGCATGCCGGGCAACGGCGCAAGCGACCAACAATCCAGTTTGGATTGGGACACGAATACGCTCCCTGACTACCGCGGCTGGCTTTCACGGGGCGCTCCGGGCCACGCAGGCACGACTGGGATTCAGGCTGGCGACGGTGCGGCACATGCAAATCGGCCGGAACTCGGTTGCCTGGTCACGGCCACGGCCGTGATATTCGTCCTGCGGACTCAGGAACCTGACACGGTCAGCAAGGAGGAAGACATGTCCACTGAACAACTCACTTTGGCTCAACCGAAACGCATCCACAACCCACTCCTCGGGCTCACCGCCCACGTCCTCAACCGACCATGTGGTTTTACCTCCGTCCATTCTGCCTCATCCCCTTCCATAAGCAGCGTCTCCCCTGACGGCATCGGTCAGGTTCCGTCCGGGGGGTGAGGGCGACCAAAGCGGAAGCCCGAACGGGCCCACGAATGGGCCGGCTGTCCGGAGCCCAGGGATGTTCACTTTGTCAAGGGGCGCCTAGTTCTCCGACCTCCCGAGGCGGGGCCAAACACAGATTGTTACGCCCTATAGCATGTTCATAGTCTGAAATCGGTGGGCACATGCACTGGAAGACGCAATCCCGGCACGGCTTGACGCATGATCGCGTGCGGAACCAGCTTTCTCCCCGGCGAACTTCGTGGCACAACATTTTGTGTACCGAGGTGGATGCGAGATCACCGAGCTTCGGGTTGTTCGGGTTGGCGAACACCTCGCCCGTACTGAGCACGACCAGCCGCCCGAAATCCAGTCGGTTCGTGCGGCTGCTCGCGTACAGATCCTGGGGACTCGGCCTGGCGGCTACCACGTCGTCCTTGGTGAAAAAAACGTTCTCTTCAAAGAAGGCGAGATTCTCGCCGTTGAAGTGCGGACGAACCGCAGAATCGACGAGCCCCAGCGCGTCGACCAGTCCCTCAGCCTCGGCCAGATCGTCGTCGGTCTCGACGACTAGGTGCACGATATACGGTAATTCCGCCGCGCGGAGCTTGCGTAGGGCCTCAGCCAGCCGGACCCGGTCGACCGGCATCGGCACCAAGAGCTCCATCGTCCATCGCCGGGCATCGAGTATCTCCAAAGCCGCCGCCGTTTCGGGCAGATTGAGATAGTGCGTGTGCAGGGTGGCATAGAATCGAGATGCTTCCACGAGTTTGATGAGCTCCTCGAAGCGTGAATAGGAAAACACGTCCCCCCCCATCATGTTGACCTGCATCGTGCCGCTACTCGCCAACTCCGCGAGAAGATTGCGGATCGTCGCGAGATCAAGCTCTTCGTTGCCCCCCTCGATTCGCGTGCAGCAGCGGAACTGCTTGTAGGCGCTCGTGCACAACGAGCAATCCAGTTCACACACACGATTCACATGAACCGTCACCTCCTTCACGTACCCCATGACCGCTTCGCCGAGCATGATGTCCGCGTCTTGGGTGTCCTTTCTCGGATCTCGTTGGACACGGGCTCTGGGTGTCATCTGGATCGGCTTGCCCGTCGAGTGTTTCTTGTCGATCAGACCGCCCATGTGGAGGGCCCGAACTCGGTCGACAAAGTCGGCCACCGCCGGTTGAGTTACCGATACGTCTGCATAGTCGACGACTCGCAGATTGTCCGGTCCGTCGAGGCTGGCGACCAGCTCGGTGATGGCTGGTTCGTTGGTGTACTCCAGCGTGTGGCCGGTCAGGGGATCGTGAAGCAGCCCCGACGACCCCTTGGCACACGTGTGAACGTGCGGGTGAAGATAGAACCACTGGCTGCGACCGTTTTCAGGCATCGGAAACCTCCTCGCTCACCTTGCTGAATCGCACATCAGATGACGACCGTGTCCATGGCCTCGGAGTAGAATTCCGGGCGGTCCTCAACATCACTCACCACTTCGCTCAAGTGCTGGGCATATCGGTCGTAGTCCATGAAACGGCGGCACTTCGGACCGTCCGGACCCATCTGTTTGAACAGACATTGTCCGCATGTGTTGGCCTTGTAGCACCGGGCGCACAGCTTGGTCATTTCATCGTAGAGCTTGTTGTAATGGTCCGCGATCGAACGGCAGTCGAGATCCAGATGACCTTCCGTCACCCGGCCAAACGCAAACGCATGTGGTATCCTTTCACACGGGAGGATCTTGCCGCTCGCGGTGACATAGAGCTTCCTGGAGAACGGAATGCAGGTTCCGGTAGGCAAGACCTTCGACTCGTTGTTGGGCCATACGAGATCCTGGTAGTTGGGGACGCTGAATTCCAGCTGCGCGTTGACAAAGCGCATGAGCCGATTCGTGCTCGGCAGGTTGGTGTGAAGATCCTGCTCGATTTCACTCCGGTTCTCGTTCTCGGCGAAGCTCCGGGCCACGTCCAGGTACATTTTGTAGAATTCGTTCCTCTTGCTTTGTTGAAGATTGGAGGTGTCCAGAGCGCTAAGCGCCGGGAACTTCCCAAAACGCTCCCTGTAAAACTGATGAACCTCAGCGACCGAGTTGCGGTCGTGCATCACCGCGTTGAAGCGAACGTTCTCCTCGAAGTATGTTGGATGCTCGGCCCGCAGGGTTTCGAGGTTCCGCATCACGTCGTCAAATGACGATCGGCCGTCGTGGTATACGCGGTAGGAGTCGTTTCTGCGATCGCCGTCCAGGCTGACCAGGATCGAGAAGTTGTTCGAAACGAGGAAATCCATGTTGCGCATGAGCAAGGTGCCGTTTGTTGTCATTGAGAACACCAGACGATCTCTTAGGAACTCGCTCGCGCGTGCGTGACGCACGACTTCCTTGATGAAGGCGGCGTTGACCAGTGGTTCTCCGCCGAAGAAGCTGAGGCGAATCCGGCGGTCCGGGTTCGTGTTTTGAGGGGATTTCCATCGTGTCTCGAGCGCATGCAAGAGTCTCTTGGCGGTTTCGGGGTCGAGCTGCTTGTTCTTTCGCCCGTCGAAGCCCGCATAGAACTGCCCGTAGGAGCAGTATTTGCAGTTCAGGTTGCAGGCTTCGGTGGTTTCGAAACAGATGTGGTGCGTATTGGCCAGGGAATGAGCCACGTCCTCTTCGGTGAGCCTTCGACTCAGCCGAGCCCGGTCGTCGATGGGAGCGAACATGTCGTTCCTCTTCAGGAGCAGCCACTCTTCGGCATAGTAGAGAATCTCGGAATCATCGAAGTCGGCCGGGGATACGCCGATCTCGAAGGGGAGTTCCCGAGAGGCTTTGGACCACTCGGACACGTCGATCCCGCGTCGGTCGAGCTCCGCCATGAGGTAGAGCAATGGATGACACAGCAGCAACCTCTTGGTTCGTCGGTCGTAGACGTAGCGGTTTCCCGATTTCGTTTGAAAGGCAACAAGCGATTGCATCGCGCCGGCTCCTCATGAGCGGAACGGGGTCGTCAAGGCCAATCAAGCGCCCGAGGGGGAGCCCCTCCATCCCTTTGGAGGATGCGGAAGCATGGCTCCTTCGATGGTGGGGCATACCCCCCCTGAGCGCTCAAAACTAGCGGTCGTACTCCTGTTCTTTACTCCCAGTGCACATCGTAATTGTGCTCGCCGTCGGTCTCTGTCCGACATTGGCACGTATACGAAGTTGAATTCCCACCGGTTTGGATGGGGCCGCCCGGCAGGGGGTCCTTGGGCGGAAACGGAAACGTGGGTGCGCAGCTACCCAGAACGCCGGCCCGCGAACCCAAGACTCCCTTGAGTTCGGCCTTGGACAGAAGGACGAGATTCATCTTCTTCTTCATGATTTGTTCCTTTACTGATGGTTCGTCGTTACAGCTTTTCGGGACGGCCCACTGCCGTCTCGACAATTCGGATTCTCGAATCGAGAACCAGGGGCCCTGAAACTCGGTTCATATCTGGCAGACCGACAAACGCAGGATGTGCTCACGTGTGCGGCACGGATTATTTGGGAAGTCGATCGCGCCGGAATCAACTCATTGAGCAACAATGCGGTTGCAGAAGGAGCAACCCCCGAGCCAACCGCACACCCTGAAGGGCTCGGCCACAGGACTCGGTAGAGTCTCCTCAAGAACCTGTGGAAGTGGATTCCTTGTCAAGCCACGCGGGCGTCCGGGGCCGTACCTTTAAGCGGGCCAGTAAGAGAATTCCGGCGACATGAACAACTCCGAGAGCTTTCTGCCGAACCGCCGAGAGAAGGATGGCGCCCGGGGCGATTGACAGGGCGGAACGAGGGGCACATCTCACGCCTCAATTGGCCTTGGTCCGTGGTCAACTTGGCGGGCGCAGACCGTGAGCGGAGCCAGTCATTCTCGGTGTACTGGGATAGGAGCGGCCCGCCCACAGGGCAAGGGCTCGCGGCAACGGGTCAACTCAACCAGGGAGCCGCCGTGATCGCTACGAATCCCACAACCGCCCCCACCCCGCCGGAGTCAGCCAGTCACGCCGTCCGGTCTCCACGCTGGCGACGCTGGCTGAGGCGTTACCCGGACATCCGTCAGCACGATGCTACCGACTGCGGTGCAGCCTGCCTAGCGATGATCACGGCCTACCACGGCCACCCCGTGGGCGTTGCCCGCTTGCGAGACCTGGCCAACGTGGATGCCGACGGATGCAGCATGTGGTCGCTCGCTCGGGCGGCAGAGACCCTCGGTTTCCATGCCCGCGGGCTCCAACTCGACTTCGAGGCCTTGAGCGGCATCCAGGTCCCCGCCATCGTCCACTGGGAAGGCTTCCACTACATCGTGCTCTACAAGGTGGCACGGGGCCACGTCGTCGTGTCCGACCCGGCCATGGGCCGCCGCCGGATTAGCAAGGCCGAGTTCCTTGCCGGCTGGACGGGCAAGGCCCTGGAGCTCGTTCCCACGCGTAACCTGACGTTGCTGGAAGCACGTACCTGCTCCTGGCGCCGCTTCCTCCCGATCATGCGTCCGTACCGCGCCATGGTCGGGGAGGTGTTCGCTGCTTCCCTGTTGCTCAGCATCCTGGGCCTGGGAATCCCGATGTTCACGCAAATGGTCATCGATCGCGTGCTGGTGAATCGGTCGGTCGACCTGCTGAACATGCTGCTCGGGGGCATGCTTTTGGTGGCGGTCTTCCAGGCCATGATCAAGTCCGTCCGCCAGCTCCTGCTCGTGCACGTGTCCATCCGCGCAGACGCCCGCCTGATCGGCGACTTCTTTCGCCAGGTGTTCCGGCTGCCCATGCGCTTCTTCGACCTTCGGCGCGTCGGTGACGTTGTCTCCCGTGTGTCTGAGAACCGGAAGATCCGCGCGGCGATGGCTGGCACTATCCCCGGCGTCGCCCTGGATGCCACCCTCGCGATCGGGTATTTCGCCGTGTTGGCATGGTACAGTCCCAGTCTGACGCTGGTGGTGCTTGCCGTGCTGCCGGTGTTTGCCGGGCTCACGTTCGCCTTCACCCCCGCCCTGCGTCGAAACGAGAAGGAGCAGTTCGCCCGCCGCACCGACGCGACCACCTACCTCATCGAATCGGTCACCGGCATGAGTACGGTCAAGGCCATGGCCATCGAACCGCAGGTCCGCTGGCGGTTGGAGTCTTTGTACATCGACTCGCTGCTCGCCGCCCGCCGAGGCGCCCACCTCACTACTGGCTACTCCGGTCTGGCCACACTGGTGCAGACCACCGCCGCGGTCATTTTCTTGTGGTATGGGGCCCACCAGGTCATGAACCACGCCATGACTGCGGGCCAACTGCTGGCATTCGTTGCTATTGCTGGCAACGTCGTCACCCCGATCGTCAATCTGATCGTGGCCTGGGACGAGCTGCAGGAAGTGCGCAATGCCGTTGATCGACTGAATGACGTGTTCGAGTCTGCGCCGGAAGAGGACAATGGCCGGACGCTGCTCACGCCGTCGCGGCTGCAGGGGCGCATCTGTCTGGAGAATGTGACCTTCAGCTACAAAGGAGATGAGGATGAGCTGGCCCTGACCGAGGTCAATCTCGACATCGCAGCCGGCGAGACGGTTGCCCTGGTCGGCCGCTCGGGGTCGGGCAAATCAACGCTTGCCCGGTTGATTCTTGGCTTGTACGAGCCCACCCGGGGCAGGATTACGCTAGATGGCAACGACCTGCGGACGATCTCGCGGGCGGCTTTGCGTCGGCGAATGGGCGTCGTCCCGCAGGAGATATTTCTTTTCTCCGGCACCATCCGCGAGAACATCGCGGTGGGCGAGCCCGAGGTGTCGTTCGAGGAGGTGGTCGAGGCGGCCCGGCGGGCCGGGGCCCATGAGTTCATCAGCGAGATGGGCATGGGCTACGACACAAAGGTCGGCGAGCGCGGCATGTCGCTATCCGGAGGGCAGCGCCAACGGATCGCCCTGGCGCGGGCCCTGCTCCGCAATCCGGACCTGCTCATTCTCGACGAGGCCACCTCCTCCCTGGACAACATCTCGGACCGGGCGATCCAACGGAACCTGGAGCAGGCGGCCGCGGGTCGGACCACGCTGGTTATCGCCCATCGGCTTTCCACGGTTCGCTACGCTGACCGGATCGTGGTGATGGACGCCGGTCGGATCGTCGAGGAGGGTACGCACGAGCAGCTCCTGCGTTGCGGCGGCCTGTACACGACGCTTATCGGCCAGCAGCTCAACCAGTGACTTTGACGGCGCAGGATCGAAGCTCGCAGGAGGAAATGAAAATGGAACTCGATACGACCATGCCGGTCACGCCGCTCCGGGGATCGGACAAGCTGCTTCCCGGTCCGGGCATCCTTATCTCGCGTGGCCTGGTCTACCTCGCCCTGGCCTTGGTCGCCACCGCACTCATGTGGATGTGGCTGGCGCAGGCGGATGTGGTCGTGAACGCCCGCGGCCGGCTTATCATCAAGGGGGAGCCACTGCACATTTCGGCACCCGAGTTCGCCCTCGTCGTCGACGTGCTCGTGCGAATCGGCCAGCATGTGTCCGAAGGCGACGTGCTGCTTCGGCTCGATGCCTTTCAGCACACCTCGGAGGCGGATCGCCTCTCGGCCGAGATTGCCACCCTGCGGCTGGAAACGTCGCGTCACCGCGCGAACGCAGATGCGCTCGCCCAGGTGCGAAGGGCTCTGGAGACGGAGCGGGACACAGCCAAGCGGTCGGCCGGACTCGTCGCCGAGCAACTCGAGCGTCTCCGAACGCTCGAGCAAGGCTCGGCCGCCACGCACATGGAGGTACAGGCCAAGCAGCGCGAGTTGCTCGATGTAGAGAGCCGGCTTGCCCGCCTCGATGCAGACCTCAAGCGGAACCTTGTCGATGCCACAGAGCGGGGCCGGCTGGCGCTGGAGGCTGAGGCCCGCGTTGAAACCCTGACCATCCAGCTCGGCCAGCTTCGGGAATATGCCCGCCGATCGGTGATTCGGGCCCCCGTCGCTGGGACCGTGACCCACCTGGCCGTGCTCCATCCCGGCAGCGCAATCGACACCAGCCGCCCGGCCGTCACCGTCATGCCGGATGACCAGCCCCTGATGGCCTGCATCGCGATCCCCAACGCGTCCATGCGGCGGCTGCATAGCGGCCTACCGGTGCGTCTGGCATTCGACGCGCTTCCTCGGGAGGATTATGGGTATGTCGAAGGGCGGCTCGTCGAGGTCGAGCCGGACGCGGGAGAGGAAGGCTACTACCGGGCGTGGGTCTCCCTCGAACGGCAGGAACAGGCCTCGGCCCCGTTGCTGCGGCAGATCAAGCCGGGCCTGATGATGGAGGCCCGTATCCTTGTCGAGCGCCGCAGCATTCTCGATCTGCTTCTCAAGCCCCTGAAGCGCCTGGGCGAGCCAGCCAGCATCAGTGCCTGATCACCCAAGAGCTCAGCTCGCGAGATGGTGGCGAGGCGTGGGGGCTGGCCAGAGCTTGCTCACCAACTGCATGCACATAGTGGTTCGGGATCCTGGTATATCAGGGGACACCGGCCCTCACAACAGATGAGGGCCCTCGAGGTGTCAATATGTCGGAACAAAGACAGGTGCCCGTAGCCAAGTTCAAGGCCGGGCCAGTGAGTTGTGCATTGTGGGAGAACCGCCTCACCGCGAACGGAAAGACGGCCTAGGTGATGAAGGCCTCGATCAGCAAGGCGTACAAGGACAGAAACGGCCAATGGAACTCGACCAGCAGTTTCAACCGGGATGAGATCCCCCTGGTGATGTACTGCCTTCAGAAGGCGTACGCGGCGATGATCGAGCAGAATGCCAAGGGCTCGGGCGCGGCTGGCGAGGAAGCGGCCGCATAGAAGGAGGACATCCCAGTGAAAACGGCTCTCCCTGACCGGAGAGCCGTTTCTGTTCTCCGGAGGCAACCATGGACGACTTTGACAAGTTCAGGAACCAGGCCGCAAGAATCGGCCTGTCGCTGCTTCGGGAGCAGTATTGCGACGAGATCCAGAATGCCACCCAAGGCGCCAAGCGGGACGGAACCGATGATTGGTGCCAAGGCCAATCCTGTCGAAACGCCGCTGAATAGACGGGAGCGCCCTTGGCACCGCCCGCGGATGAGCGGTGCCTGCGGGCACGGAGGGAATCAACCATGAGCATTCAGAATGAGTTGAGGAAGCAGGGTTATGAATATGACCATGAGTACGGTCACACCGAGGATCGGACCGAGGTCTGGGTCAACCGCAAGACCGGCCGGGGAATTGCGATCGCGTGGTTTTCGCTGCCGGAGGTGGCTCTATGAAGGAGGACGATGCAAGGGAGCTGGCTTTCGCCATCATCGGCGACTTTGAGGAGCTCCTCGACGAGAAGGACATCACCATCCCGTCCAACGACAGGGAAGGCCGAGAAGAAGAGGCCAGGATCTACGGCACGGAGTACTATCTGCTCGAAGATGCGATCACGGACATTCTGAGCAAGGGCAGCAGGCGAACAGGGAAGATCGCGCAGGCGCGTGACATGGCCTTCCGAATCATCGAGGAGTTCGAGGAGGTGCTGAGCTACCACCGCATCACGGTGCCCTCGGACGACCCGCAGCGAGCAACGACTCAGGCGGCGATCTGCATGCCGGAATGGGATCGACTGAGGGATGGGATTGTCAGGCTGCTGCGGCGGGAGACGGCTAGCGCCCGAGCGAGGTGATCAGTATGACCAACGCTTATCGGTTGGAGGTCGTCCGAACCAGGGTGCGGGAGCCACAGGCTGCAGTGAACTCCTCCGGGGAAACGGCGGCGCGGTATGCGCACCTTGACAGGTACGACCGCGAGCGCCTTGTCCGGTTGGATCTCGATAGCCGGAATCGAGTGATTGGCGAGGAAGTCGTTTCCATCGGCACCGTGAACTCTGCGCCCATGCACCCTCGCGAGGTCTTCAAAGGCGCGATTCTGAGCGGTGCCGTGCGGATCATCGTGCTGCACAACCATCCGGGTGGTTGTCCGCTGCCGAACGCCGAAGACGAGGAGGTCAATGACAAGCTGAAGCAGGCCGGCGAGATCCTGGGCATCCCGGTCATCGACTTCGTCATCATCGGTGAAGATGGCGGGTACTGGAGTTCAGGGAGCGGGGAAGGGCAGGTGAAGCCGGCGGGCACTTCTCAGAAGTGAGCAGTGCCCTTGGCACGGAGGTTGAGAAGCATGGCTGAAGGAGGCGAATCAGAGCGGGCGGCTGCAATAATGCAGAAGCTCAATTCAGATTGGGAGCGACGGAAAGCGGCGGTTCTGCGATCCCTGACGGAGTCGCCGTTGGATCGCTGGGTGAGAAGGCGGAGGTGATACCCACGCGATGCAGAGGTGGTCGCGGACGTAAATGCTACGGGTCCGCCTGGCGCGGTCACTTGTGGTTCACCTCGAATCAGAACGGCTCCGATTCAGTTCGCGCAGTTCGGATCAGCCAGCTTGTTCGTGCCGCTGTAACAGCGCTGGAAGATGCCGAAGTCGGACTGGTCGAGGTCGAGGTCGGCGTCTGGTCCTCTCCCACGAGGCTTGGCCGCCGTGGCTGGGGGAGGGATACCATGACATCCATCAGGACGGTGCTGCGTCAGTACACGCAGTTCGGATCGGCCGGTTTGCCGGTTCCGCTGTAGCATCGCTGGAAGATGCCAAAGTCGGATTGGTCGATGTCGAGGTCGGCGTCGGCGTCGGCAGCCAAGCAGAACGGTGCCCCACCCCCGGGCGTCGTCGGGTACGGGATCGAGGGACCGGTCAGGCAGGACTCAAATACCAGGAGGTCCTCCGTGTCCACGTCCCCGTCCGTGTTGAAATCAAACAGAGGGGGAGTTTCGAACTCGTACGCGCCGAGGTCCACGATGGGGCGACTGCACGGGTTATCGCAAGTGCCCGTGTCCGGTGTGTTGGGGTCTTCAAAAAACCGCGGCCAGCCACCCAGGTCCACGGGAATCGGTTCAGCCGTGTCGCCATCAGCGTCAATATCCTCTGTATCGGGAGGAACAGCGGTATTGTCGCCTGCATCCACGCAGGGTGAGCCGGGGCGAAGATGATAGTCGCCGTCGAACCACATGTCGTCGGAGGGGTCACCCGGCGTGCCGTTGTCGTTCCAATGGCCCGGAACCATGAATAATGGATCGGTGCAGAGGCATGTTCCACTGCAAGCGATTGGCGGCAGAGCAGACTGAAAGTCGCACTGGCTGACGTGTGCCAGGTCTGAGAACACGGACATGTCCTGGGGCGCATTGGCCCAGACAATGCAGTTGGAGACCGTCCCGGCAGCGTCGGCACCAGCATAGACACCGCCGCCTTGCTGACCGGCGATGTTGCCAGTGATGGTACAGCCGCTGAGCTGGAAGCCAGCCGCGCTAGCGCAGTGGAAACCGCCGCCGAGCCGTGCGGCCTGGTTCCCCACCAGCAGGCAGCCAACCAGCGTCGCTTCGCCGCCGCCGGTGCAGTGAATCCCTCCTCCCCAGTTGCCCCATGCCTTGTTGCCTGACACCGTGCAGTTAACCAGCAGAAAGCCGCTGTTGGTGACTGCGCTGATACCCCCGCCGTTTTTTGCACTATTGCGGACGAGGCGGCAGTTGATCAGCAGAGGCCTGGCACCACCCTCATTCTCGATGGCACCGCCGGGTCCACCGGAGGTATTCTCAACGAACGTGCAATCGGTCAAGGCCGGGGCGCTGCCTGCATAGTTATTGACGGCGCCACCGCCGCCGTCCGCTGTATTCCCGGTGAACGCGCAGCGTAACAATGTGGGGCTGCTGCTCCCGTTCCACATTCCCCCGCCATTGGCGCTCCGCGCGACATTCCCGGTCAAGCGGCAATCGGTGAGCACGGGGTTGCCGCTTGTGCTCATGATTCCGCCCCCCTTGGCCGCGGAGTTCCGTTGGAAGACGCAACCATGCAGTGCCGGGTTGGCGTGGGTGTTTCGCATGCCGCCACCCTCACCGGCAGCCCAATTGGCTTCGAACTTGCAGTTGGCGACCGTCGGGCTGCCGCGGTTATTGTACATACCGCCGCCATCTGCGGCGGCATTCGTGCCGTTGGCGTTACCTGCGGTGATCGTAAATCCGTCAAGGAGGGCGGAGCCGTCCGTATCGCTGCCTTCAACGACGTGATAGCAGTTGTCCTGTTTCGTGCCGTGGTTGCCATCGACGCCGGCCGCATCGTTTGTGCCGAGGTCACCGGTCAACGTGGTCAGGTGCTCGCTCGGATTCCGCTCGCGCCAGAGGCCGCCGCCGGGCGGAAAACCGCCGTAGATCGCTACGCAGTTCCGCAGGCGGAAAGACGCCGTGCGGGCGTCCGATGCATTGCTCAACTTCGACGGCCTGTAAGTCCCCGCAGCGACCCAGATGGCACAGCGGCCCGATCCGCAGCAATCCAGACTTGCCGCCGCGTCCAGCGCGGCCTGCAGGCTCGTGTAGGCATCGTGCCAAGTCGAACCCGTGTTGGCGCCCTGGGCGGCGACATCGACGAAGAGCGCGATGTCGCAGACGTCGCCCCGGCCATCGCCGTCGGTGTCGGCCTGGTCGGGGTTGAACTGCTGCGGGCAGTTGTCGATGTCGCCGCACACGCCATCCTGGTCTGCGTCGTTCCCGGGATCGTTCGGACACGGGTCGCAGATATCCCCCATGGCATCCCTGTCCGAGTCGGCCTGTTCGGGGTTCGGCGCCGCCAGGCAGTTGTCACACGCATCCCCTGCCTGATCGCCGTCAACGTCGTTCTGATCCGGGTTGAAGACGGTGGGGCAGTTGTCAACGTCGCCGCACCGGCCGTCTCCGTCCGCGTCGTTGGACGCGTCTGCCGGGCAGGTGTCGCAGGTATCGCCCGAGCCGTCTCCATCGGCGTCGCGCTGGTCGGCGTTCGGCGCGAAGGGGCAGTTGTCGCACACATCTCCGACCCGATCTCCGTCGGCGTCCTCCTGGCCGGGGTTGGCTCGGCTGGGGCAGTTGTCTTCATTGGCGCACAGGTCGTCGTTATCGATGTCGTTGTAGGGGTCGTCGGGACAGGGGTCGCAGACGTCGCCTTTCCCGTCCTGATCGCTGTCCCTCTGATCTGTGTTGGATGTGGACGGGCAGTTGTCCTGGCCATCCGGGATACCGTCGCCATCGGAGTCACCGGTTGCCTGAAACTCGTATGCCCCCATGTCCACGATGGGCGCCGTGCCGTTGCCCGTGTCGGAAGTGAACGGGTTGTCAATGAACCGCGTACTGCCGGCGAGATCGACCGGAATCGGCTCGCCGGTGTCGCCATCGTTATCGAGATCCGTGGTGTCCGCCGCAACGGCCGTGTTGTCTCCGGCATCGACGCAGGGTGAAAGCGACTCGAGACGGTAATCGCCAGGGGTCCACGCATCGTCGGAGAGGTCGTTCGGCGTGCCGCTGTCATTCCAGGAGCCGGCCGTGATGAACATCGGGTCTGCGTTGATGTTGTGTTCACCCGGCCCGGTCCAGCCACCCTGGACAGTGCTGTATCGAATCGTGATCGCCGAGCCATCGTCGTTGCGTACTCCGTTGTCGGCGTCGCCGTTCCAAAGGATGGAGTTGAGGATCAGGGGTGCGCTGGGCGGAGCGGACTCCCCGAGCCGGCGGCACAACAGGCCCTGGCCCAGGCCCGCACGGTTGTCGGCCAGCGTGCAGTTGACGAAGATGGGCTGTGCATCGGATTCGCAACAAATCCCGCCTCCATTTTCCGCCAGGTTGCCTGTGATTGCGCTATTGAGCACTATCGGAGAGCTGTTCAGGTAGTCCATCCCGCCGCCCCGGCCACCAAAGGCCGCGACGGCACGGTTGCCCGCGATGACGCAGTTGACGATCGTCAGGTTTCCAGCCGCGTTGCACCCGATGCCGCCGCCCATGGATGCCCGGTTATCGATGATCCGGCACTCGACAATCGTGGGAGCGCTCTGCTGGCAGTGGATGCCCCCGCCGAACGCAGCGTTGCCGTTGCGTATGGTGAAGCCCCTCACCACAGCGGCCGGCGTTTCCCAGTTGCGAAGATCGAAGCCGCAGCCGCTTGCCTCGCAGTCGATCACGCAGGCGTCGGGGCCGCCCTGGCTGCGAACCGTGATGACCTTGCCCCTGAAGTCGAGGTTCCTGTTTCCCTCTCCCGTGTAGACGCCATCGGCCACCACCACTTCGTCTCCGTCCATCGCCGCGTCGATGGCGGCCTGGATGGTCGGATACTCGGAAGGGACAAGGTTTCGGGCGGCCACATGGAGCCGGACCTCGACGGTGCGAGGCGTATTCACGGCGCCGGTGCCCGAGAACGCCAGGTGGCCGACATAATCACCAGGCGGCAAGCCGCTGATGCTGATGCCTACCGACAGCGATTGCATCTCGCCGGGGTTCAGCCGACCGTCAGACGGATCGGCGGATAACCAAGGCTCCTGGCTATCCAAATGCCAGTTCAGTACGCCGCCCCCGGCATCCCGGATTCCCGCTGTCAGGGGGAGCGGGTCGGAGGCGCCCTCGATGGCCGAGGCAGTGATAACCGGGGGTGAGACTGCAATCGCCGGGGCCGTCGGATGATACTCGTGGGCGCCCATGTCGGGGACGGGGCCGCCCATGCCGTCGCCATCCAGCGAGCGAGCGACGCCCTCGATGTCGGTTGCGGGAAGACCTCCAACGGGGGCAACGGTGCCAACGTCGATGCAGGGGGAGCCTCCTACCAGATGGTAGTCATCCGTGAAGGCGAAACCGGGATCGAGTTGGATGTTGTCCTGGCCGGTGAATCCGCCGCGGACGTTGCTGAATCGGACCGTTGGCGAGCCCGCCTCGCTGAAGACTTCGTCCGCCCCTGCATTCCAGAGGATGCAGTTAATGAAAGTGGGTGAGCTCTCCAGGCAGTATGCGGCTGCCCCGCGGCCAGCGACGTTGCCCGCGATTGTGCAGTTGACAGCCGCGAGGTTGCATGGTTTCGCAGTCGGATCGGCACACTCCGCGTCGGCGAAGATCGCACCCCCATTCTCGGTCCGGTTACCTGAAAGGACGCAACTGCTGAGGGTCACCCCGCCTGCCCAGCAGTAAACGCCACCACCCTCCTGGGTTGCCACATTATCCGTGATCCAGCAGGCCGTGACCGTTGTGCCGTCGTTCTCGGTGCAGGAGATTCCCGCTCCATAGATGGCTTGATTCCCACCGACGGTTGTGCGGGTCGCGTGCATGGCACCGGCCATACCGGCGATTCCGCCGCCACCGCCGTCTATGGCCCGGTTGCCTGTGATCGTGGAATCGGTGACGGTCAGAGCGCCGAAGAGTTCGCCGTTGATGCCGCCGCCATCGTTCCCGGCAGTATTGCCGGTGATGGTGCAGGCAGTCACGGTAAGGCTGTCTCCGCTGCAGTCGATGCCGCCACCCGACGAGCGGGCCGTGTTTCCGGTGATCTCACACTCCTCGAGAATCGGGTTTGCCCACAGACCCGACGAAATCCCACCCCCGTACTCCGCGGCGTTGCCGCGGATCAGGCAGCCGGTGATCCGGGGGCTGCTCGTTTTGCAGTAGATGGCCCCGCCCCAGAAGCCGCCGTCGTTGTTGATGAGCCGGCAATTGGCAATCGTCGGGTTGCTGCGGAAGTCGCACAGGATCGCGCCGCCGCCTGTATCGGGGCTCTGGCCGTTGCGGATCGTGAAGCCGTTCAAGACCGCGCTCGCCGTCTCGCCGCGGTGGAAAATGAAACCCCGGCCGTCACCTTCACAATCGATGATGCACTGTTCCGGGCCGTTCTCACTGCGGACGGTAATGCTCCGGGTGCCCGAGGGCATATACATGCCGAAGTCGAGGTTCTTGTTGCCCGGCCCCGTGTAGAGGCCGTCCCGGACGACCACCTCGTCGCCATTGACGGCGACCTCGATCGCGATGTGGATCGCGGGGAACGGATGCGCGGCCGAGCCGTCGGCGGCGGGGTCGCCTGCGTTCACATCCACCCAGATGGTCCGAGCTGCCCCGGGAGCGGTCGTCGCCACGGTTACCATCGCTGCAGTCATCAGTGTTTCGAGGATGCAGGTGTTTCGACTCATCGCGGTTCTCCTCCGGCCAGACGATTCGCGGTTGCGCTTCAAGGCAGCAGCATGATGTTCCGTGCCAGGCAAACGGGCCTGTTGTCGTCCCGCTTGCCAGACTGCCAGTCCAAGAGCACAAGGTGGCCACTCACCTCGCACGAAAAGGCAGGCGGCTCATCGCCGACATCCACCGGCATAGGCAACACTTCCAGGGCCGTCAGATTCGGTGCGGAAAGGCGCATGATGGGTGTTCTTTCTCTCCGAGGCAGTCCACGGCGCGACGCTGGATGTGCGGGGGCTCGCTGACGCAGGACCCCTCATTGCCGCCCGTGTGGCCGTCTCACATATAGTCTACCGAATGGCCCGAGGCGAAACCAGCCCTTAAGGGGCGATAGTACTCGCCGTTCTGCAGGGATTGCCCAGCGTTATCCGCACACCCAAGCCATCAACAAGAGCGCACTCAGTGCACGCGTCTGGGAAGAACCCACCGCTGTAAGACCTCGAGGTCGTTTTGGTCGGCGTCCAGTCCTTCCTCACGAGGCCTGGCCGCCATCGGTCGGGGGAGGCATACCATGACATCCATCAGGACACTGCTGCTTGAGCTCGTTGATGAGCATGAAGCGAGCCACATCCGGGAGTTGCATATCGAGATTCTGCGCGACAGGCCAGGAACGCCGGAGCATAGGGTTCAGTTCGCGCAATCCGGATCGGCCGGTGTGTTCTCGCCGCTGTAGCAGCCCTGAAACATGCCGAAGTCGGACTGGTCCACGTCGCCGTCCTTGTCGAAGTCGGCGGCGATGTGGCCGTTGCCGTCCATCTCCAGCCCGCAGCCACTCGGCCATGCCACGACATAAGGAACATCCGACCCGGTGGCACAGGCCTGGAAGATCTCAAAATCTCCGAAGTCGACGCGGCCGTCGTCATCGAGATCGGCGAGCGGCTGGGTGATGGGTGCCGTCGACGCGACCCAGATGGGTCCGTAGCGCAGACTGCCATCGTTGGCGCTCAGACTGGAATCGCGGGTGACTTCACCGGAGCCCTCATCCATCCGCCAGTAACCCACCAGGCCGGATTCGGATCCCGCCAAGCGACGATTCATGTTGGCGGCGATTTCGCCGGCGCTGCGGGCTCGGTTCCAGATGCGGACTTCGTCCATGAGCCCATCGAAGAAGCGGTTGTTCACGGCATTCCCGCCGAGGTCGATGAAGACGGGAGTATCGAGAGTCGCGGTCGTCGCCCCGGCTTGCACGGCCTCCTCGCGCCCGTTGACGTAGACCTTGATGGTGCCGGTGTGCTGAACGCGTACCGCCGCCACGTGGACCCAATCGCCGAGATTGACCGACGTGGTCGATTGGACCATCACGTCCGGCCCCCCGACGGAGAAGGCGAACTTCGAGTTGACGATCCCCGTGCAGAAATCCCGAGCGTCGCCATAGGGCAGGTCCGCGTAGATCACCGGCCGGCCATCCCAAGGGGCGTACCCCGTATCGGCGGAGGTGGTCTCGATCCAGGCTTCGAGGGTGAAGTCGTTTCCGATCTGGCGGCGAACTCGGACATGGTCGTCGACTCCGTCAAACCGAAGGGCCTTGCCCCTTAATGTACGGCTGTCAGGAGCAACCGTGAATGAGAAAGCAGACGACCACGGGCTCATGCCCGTCGAATTGAGAGCTCGGACACGGTAGTAGTAGCTCCCGCTCGTGGGCAGATCGACGACCTGGTACTGCGTTCCCTCCACCCACCGATCCACGTAGTTGTCGGCGAAGGTGGGGTCGGTGGAGACCTGTAGGCCGTACCAGCGGGCCCCCGTGGCCGCAGTCCATTTGAAGACTGGCTGACGCGGGATGCCGACCGCGTGGTTCGCAGGGTTGGTCGGGTTTGGCGTTCCTGGGACGGAGCCGGAGATCGGTCCGGCGGGTACGCGAGTTTGCCAAGCCTCTGCCGGTACGCCAACGTAGGCGGCGCCGTTCCAGATCCGGTTCTGCATGTAGTCCTCGTACCAGCGATGCCAGCTGCCTCCGGAGTCGGGATCAGGTGCGTAGCCGTAGGCCTCGGCATCGTGCAGGTTAGGAACATCATAGCCCAGCGATCGGTAATAGCCTTCAACGTTGTGGAGCCATTCGTGGAGAATGATCTCTTCCGGGTAGGTGGCACCCCAGGCGACGTAGTTGATCGGAACATGGACAGCTGAGAAGCCTGCCGCGTTCGCTCTGCCGGAGAGACCGACAGACGCGACTCCACTGATCCAGATGTCGTTGAGACTGTAAACCATGGAGATGGAATCATAGATGTCGCCGGGGTTGTAGATGGAAATCTCACGCAGTGCCTGGTATTCGTCCGGATCGCCATTGGAGTTCAGAGTCTGCATCGGCTCGGTCACGGTGACGATCTTGAGGCTCATGGCCGCCATCCCGGCCGACCAGGTCGAGATTGTGGCGGGGAGGCGGGAGGCTGCTTGGACCACGTATGCGTAGTCCGTGTCACTCATCGAATGAGCGACATGCTGCTCGTTTCCGACAGGGTCGATGTAGGTTGCGTCCACGTTGCGGTAAATGAGGACAAGCACCTTCCAGGGGATAGGCGTGGCATCGGCTTGAACCCCAATCGTCGGCTGGTTGGAGGCGAGAACGGTTGAGAATCCGGCAGTCGTGCTCAGTGTGGCGACCATCATGACCGAGAGCAGATGAGGCCGCTTCCCATCGCTTTCCTGGGCTGAACCCAACGCTGATTGCCTCCGTCCGAGTAGCGGTAATCGCGAGTCGCTGCGCGGCCACGGCGTTACCGTTGCTGGGTGCATTCCAATCAGTTTCCGCAGTTCGAATCAGCCGGCTTGTTCGCACCGCTGTAGCACCGCTGGAAGATACCGAAGTCCGACTGGTCTACGTCGCCATCCTGATCGAAGTCGGCTTTGGCGCAATCTCCTAAGTAGGGAACTGAGGGCGCGGAGACACAGCCCGCGAGGACCTTGAGGTCGTCAGCGTCCACGTCGCCGTCGCGGTCGAAGTCGGCCGGCAGGTACCTGACCTTCAGCTCGACCACGCCGGTGAGGAGCGTCCCGCAGTCGTTCTCCAGTACCACGTCATAGGCGCCTGCATCGGCCGCCGTCGCCGCATCGACGTGCAACACCGCTGTCTGTGTACCCACTAGATGCGGCGGATTCTCGGCGAGATCGTGGCCGTCCTTGCGCCACTGGAAGCGAAGCTGTCCTGTTGTGGAAGTCGCTTCCACCTGCAGGGTCACTGGCTGCCCGATGTAGAACTCGCGCCCGGCGGGCTCACTTGTGATCTCGATGCTGTTCGTCCAGACGACCGCAATGCCTGGCTCGCCCTTGGTGCCCTGTCCGTCCTCGTCGGGGTCGGGTCCGCCAATCACGTCGATACCAGGACTAATGACGCCGCCGCATGCAGTCATGTAAACCGCCACGATTCCACCGCCGCCGCCGCCTCCTTCTCCGCCACCACCCCTTGCGGAGATCAGGCCCGTCCCCGTCACCGAGCCCGCCTGCAGCAGGATGCCCCCTCCGGCGCCGCCGCCAGGCAGCCCCCAGTCACCGCCCGATGCGTAACAGAACTGCCCATCGGCACCGTCTGCATGCAGTTCCCCGTCAAGTGTCAGTGTGCCGCCGACGGCCATGTCGATGGCGCCCCCTCCCGTCCCACCGGGACAGCTCAGCACGCGCGTGCTGCCGCCCGCGCAACCTACCCCCACCGGCCCACTGCCATTGCCGAGCCTCCTGCCACCTTCCTCGCCCCAGTGACCCTTGCCGCCGTCGCCACCATGCGCGCCGCCACCGGCCGACATCCAACCGCAGGGCGGGCGGCAGGTACTTGTGAGACAACCCTGATCATCGCAGGAGGAGCACGGCTCTCCACCCAAGCCGCTCACGTCAATCACCGCACCTGTGTCGATGGTGGCATCGCCGGCCACATGAAGGCTGATGCGCGATGCGTTCCACGGCTTGACCAGCACACCCGAACCTAGGTGCAGGCTGCCCAGGCTCACCGGCTGATCGAGCGCATCGATAAACAGCATCGTGTCAACACCGGATACCTCCAACCGGTTCGCGCCCCAGATGCCGGAGATGCAGCGCAAGCGTGCCCCATTGAAGATCTCTATGTCGTCGAAGAAGCCGGGGTCGAGCAGCGTGTTGGCCCCGCTCACGGCGCCGTTGTCCACCCGCACGCTGCCGAGTTCATCCGAAAACCGCTTGGTGTAGATCGTTCCCGCACCTCCGCCGGGGCTACCGGTCCCGCCCTTGGCCGACAGGGTGCCCGTGAAAGCGTCGGCGTAGGAAGAGACCGCGATTCGCCCGCCGGCTCCACCCCCGCCGGTTCCAGAGGCGCCGTCTGCGGAAATCGACCCACCACCGCCGAACCTCGTTGCATCCAGCCAGATGCTCCCACCTGCACCACTGCCGCCGGAATCCCAATCGAAAGGCGGGTGGAAACAGTGACCCCCTGCTGTCCCGTCAGCAACGATGGAGCCATCGAGTGTGAGCGTGCCGATCACGCTCATGCGGATCGCCCCGCCGCCCGAGCCGGCATAGCAGCTCCAGCCGCCCGGGCGACCGGCACTACCGGAGTCGGTCGGCTGCGTCAGGGATCCGTGCGGCGCACCGCCTCCACCACCGTAACCGCCATGCCCGCCGCCCGCGCCCGGAGCGCTCCCGGCGTCAGGGTCGGAAGTGCTGGCCGTGCTGTAGCCCCGACCTGCCACCGTTATCACACCCCCAGCCTCGATGATCGCGTCACCTCTGACAGTGAGATCGATGACCGCCTCATTCTGCGCCTGCGGCTGAATCGATGCGTTCGCCCCCACGCGCAGGTTGAGCGTCACCGTCGTCGGCGTATTCACGTACGCCGGGACGTCGGCGCCGAGGACCAGCCCGTGGAGGAGCAGCTCGCCCGGCCCGTCCAGCAGAATCCCCGCGCCCGCGGAGCCCACTACATCCGTCAGCTCCAGACCAGGCGTATTCGGGTGCAGCAGCGTCAAGGCCCCGCTCGTCCCGCCGTTGTCCACGATCAGTTCGGCAATCGCGGTATTGCGTTGCCTCAGGTAGATCGTGCCGGCGCCGCCGCGTTGGTGCCCATTGGCGCCCCCGACGGCGGAAAGCGTGCCGCTGAACGTGCCCATGGGTCCGTGAATGGCAATTCGCCCGCCGGCGCCGCCGCCAGCTACCCCTCCTCCCGCGTTGCCACCATTGGCCGTGATGATCCCGCTGCTACCACCAGCCAGCGTGCCGACGGTCAGGTATACACTTCCGCCCGCGCCGCCACCGGCACAGTTCTCCCACTGGTAGGGCGGCGACGCCCCATCCGCCCCGTTGGCCGCGATGCTACCATCGACCCGGAGCGTACCATCGACCACCAGCCGAACCGCACCTCCGCCCGTGCCTCCAGGGGCGACACTCCCGCCCCCGCTGCCGAAGTCGGTCGGCTGAGTGACCGAACCGTAGGGCGGTCCGCCTGCATTCCACTCGCCAGAACCGCCGTATGCCCCGTGGCCGCCCCCGCCTGGGCGAGGGGCCGTAGGGCCGGCGCCGGGACCGGTGCTGGCGGCGTAACCACGGCCGGTGACAGACATCCCGCCCTCGGCGTCGACCGTCATGTCGCCGGAGACAGTGAGTTTCAGCGTGGCCTCCTGGGAGGCATACGGAGCGACCATGGCACCGGGCGCCACGTGCAGGCCAGCCAACTCGGCTGCCGTATCGAAGTAGACCGTGGTGCCCGTCCCCACCTCAAATTGGCCTGCGGCGATCGTCCCCGGCCCTTTGGCCCACAAGATGGCACCGTTCCGGATCGTGACCGGTCCAAGTTGCCCGACGGCCGCGTCAAGGACCGTCAGCGCGCCGCTGGCATTCCCGTTGTCGACAATCAACTCCCCCGTTTGCTGTCGGTAGATCGTGCCGGCGCCGCCGCGTTGGTGCCCATTGGCGCCCCCGACGGCGGAAAGCGTGCCGCTGAACGTGCCCATGGGTCCGTGAATGGCAATTCGCCCGCCGGCGCCGCCGCCAGCTACCCCTCCTCCCGCGTTGCCACCATTGGCCGTGATGATCCCGCTGCTACCACCAGCCAGCGTGCCGACGGTCAGGTATACACTTCCGCCCGCGCCGCCACCGGCACAGTTCTCCCACTGGTAGGGCGGCGACGCCCCATCCGCCCCGTTGGCCGCGATGCTACCATCGACCCGGAGCGTACCATCGACCACCAGCCGAACCGCACCTCCGCCCGTGCCTCCAGGGGCGACACTCCCGCCCCCGCTGCCGAAGTCGGTCGGCTGAGTGACCGAACCGTAGGGCGGTCCGCCTGCATTCCACTCGCCAGAACCGCCGTATGCCCCGTGGCCGCCCCCGCCTGGGCGAGGGGCCGTAGGGCCGGCGCCGGGACCGGTGCTGGCGGCGTAACCACGGCCGGTGACGTCGATCCGGCTGGCGACGAGCGAACCGTCGGACCCTTGGATCGTCACATCGGTGGCGATCGTGAGCGACAGACCGTTGACCGTGCCGTTGCTGAAGTCGGCCGTATGCGTGACCACGCCCGGCTGGTTGCCCGCATTGCGCTCAAGAGCCAGCGAACTGAACGTGTGCGCGCCGTCGATGATCACCGTGCATCCGCGCACGATGATGTCCTTGCCGTCGTAGGTGGTGTCGTTCGCCCCGATCGTGACCGCCGCCTCGAAGACCACGGTCTCCGCTCGTGCCGCCGGGGCGAGAACGGCTAGCGCACTCAAGAACAAGACCGTACCAACCGTACCCAATGAACGACGTGGGGAAGATCGTGTCGCCATCCCGTTCTCCTTTCTCCTCGTGTTACTGATGGCACATGGATTGCAGCCAAGATAATGCGCAACAGATTGTCCGGCTCTTCGAGCGGGACGTGCAGCCTGATTGTACAGCAAGACTCGCCTTTTGCCGCTATAAATTTGGTTCTTTATTGGGACGTTTTTCTTGGCTCCATCTTCGCCTTCGTATTCGTGCAAAGCTATGGAAAACAAAGACTTACGAGGTGGTCCCCGGATGTGGCCACTGATACACGCACCGTTCCAGCCCGCAGCATGCCGAAGAACCTGCCCTGCCGACGGGAAACGCCAACAACGACTTGGAGCGGCAACCAGAGACACCCACCCGAGAGGGTCGGCCTGGGGGCAGCGTCCCGCGCCGACTCCCTCCTCACGCTAGTTCGCGCAGTTCGGATCGGCCGGCTTGTTGGCTCCGCTCCAGCACCGCTGGAAGATGCCGAAGTCGGACTGGTCGACGTCGCCATCGGCATCTAAGTCGGCTGCGAGTCTGCCATAGCCGTCCATCTCCAGCCCGCAGCCACTCGGCCACGCCACGACGTAAGGAACATCCGACCCAGTGGCACAGGCCTGGAAGATCTCAAAATCGTCGAGGTCAACGCGGCCGTTGCGGTCCAGATCGGCCGGTACCAGCACGAGACATCTGCTGAACGTCCACTGGTAGGCCGGCAGCTGCTGGCCGCTCAAGTCTGTAATGTCCCCCTGGAGCCTCGCAGTCATGGGCCCCGGCGGAACGCCGCTGATCGCAAACACGTATACTCCGGCGCCTTCGCCGGTCACCGAATCGACGATCCCGCTGGACGGCACGAGATCGTCGGCCGAGACATTCACGACCGGCCGATCAAAGCTCACCAGCACGGCTGCCGGGTCTGCCTCGCATTGGCCGTCAGGCGGCCAGACAGATGCAACACTCGGTGGCGAGAACAGGCCCAGGAACAGACTGTGGTTGAAACCCCCGGCCACCGCGACAGCGCGCACACCGGGTACCTGCATGGGCGTAGGCTGGTGCATGCCAGCTCCGCTGCCCAACTGGCCGGACCAGTTGGCGCCCCACGTCCATACGGTTCCGTCGCCGCCAATGGCCAGGCTGTGCTCGTAGCCCGCGGATACCGCCACAATGTCGCTCAGCCCCGGCACCTGTGCGGGCGTGGCCCGGCCGGCGGTGGTTCCGTCCCCCAATTGGCCCGATGCGTTGCCACCCCATGCCCAGAGAGTACCGTCACTCCGCAACGCCAACGTGTGAGACCCGCCTCCTGCCACCGCTTTCACGTCGGCCAGCCCCGAAACCTGCACGGGCGTGAGCTGATACGTACTTGCTGCTTCACCCAACTGCCCGCTAGAGTTGTAGCCCCACCCCCACAGTGTCTTGTCGGACTTGACGGCCAAGCTGTGGACACAGCCCGCGGCGATCATGATCACGTCCGTCAGATCAAGTACCTGCCCCGGCGGCGTACTGTACGAGGAGCGGGTACCGTTGCCCAACTGCCCGCTGTAGTTGTAGCCCCACGCCCAGACCGTCCCATCCGATCGGAGCGCCAAGCCGTGGTATCCCCCGGCGGCAATGGCCGTGATCCCCGTCAGCACGGGCGCCGGGCGAGGCGTCAAGGGACTTCCTCCCGTCGCCCCGCCCAATTGGCCGTAAGTGTTGTCGCCCCAGGCCCAGACCTGCCCGTCAGATGCTCGGGCCAGGCTGAAGCTGTCACCCGCGGCGATCTCGAGCACGCCGCTCAGACCGGAAGCCTGCACGGGATCCCCGCGATCGGTCGTGGTCCCGTCACCGAGCTGCCCCTCCGAGTTCTTCCCCAACCCCCACACAGTTCCGTCGGACCTTAAGGCCAGGCTGAAGTCGATGCCGGCGGCAATCCTGGTCGCGCTGGTCAGGTTGGCAAGCGGGACCGGCGTGTTGGCGGAACTCGTGCCTCCGCGGCCCAACTGGCCCTCGCTATCCAAGCCCCAGGTCCACGCCGTCCCATCGGCGCTCGCCGCAAGAGAGTGATTCTGGCCGGCCGTGATCCGGACCACGCCAGCCAGTCCCGAAACCGGCACCGGGGCGTACTGGCCGGTTGTAACCGATTCACCCAACTGCCCAAAACGGTCGGAGCCCCACGCCCAAACGGTGCCGTCGGATGTAACCGCCAAGCTGTGGCTCAGGCCTGCGGCCACACCACTCACGCTATCCAGGCCCGACACGTGCTCAGGGGTCAGGTGCGCCGACCATGATGCGACGCCCAGCTCCCCGTTACCGTTGCCTCCCCAGGACCAGAGGCTGCCCTCCGTCGTGAAGGCCAGACTGTGGTACTCGCCTCCGGCGATGCCCGCGACATGGGCCAGCTCTGCCACCTGAACGGGCGTGTTCCGCGAGATCTGGGTCCCATCCCCAAGCTGGCCGTTGCTGTTTGAGCCCCACGTCCAGGCGGTTCCGTCGGACTTGACTGCCAGCGAGTGAGTGATCCCCGCGGCGATGGACACTACGCCGCTCAAGCCCGCGACCTGGATCGGCAGGAGCCTGCCCTGCGCGCTGCCATCCCCCAGTTGGCCGAAGCTGTTCGCTCCCCAGCCCCACGCTGTTCCGTTGAACCTCAGGGCCAAGCTGTGGCCACGGCCGGCAGCCACGGCGGTGGCGCCAGTCAGACCCGCGACCTGCAGCGGCGCGGCTCGATCACTGGTCGTCCCATCACCCAGCTGGCCGGCATCGTTCCGCCCCCAGGCCCACACGGTGCCGTCCGACGTCACCGCCAAGCTGTGGTTCTCTCCTGCGGCAACCGCCACCACGCCGGTCAAGCCAGGCACCCGCACCGGCACGTTCGAGTTCGTGGTGGTCCCATCGCCCAGCTGGCCGTATGGGTTGGCCCCCCATGCCCACACGGTGCCGTCCGATTGCAGGGCCAGGCTGTGCTGCATTCCCCCTGCCAGGGCCACGATGTCGCCCACCTGCACCGGCCCCGCCTCACCGGTCCCGCCCCTGGTGGACAACTGGGCCCCGGCGAGCGCGACCAGATTCGGATGGTTGGGGTCCACCGCCGAAACGGTGATGGTGATGTACGCCGGGGTGCTGGTCCGCACGCCGTCGCTGATCACCAGCGATACCAGATAACGCCCTGGAGTCCATGCACGGAACGTCGGCGTGGCGGTCGTGTCGTCCTCGATCTGTGCGTCTCCCATTTGCGGCGAGCCGGCCACGGACCAGGAGAAGGATATCTGGTTGCCCTGAGAATTGAGGCTGGCACTCCCGTCCAATTGCACGGCCATGCCTGCCGACGTCGTCTGACTCGAGCCGGGGCGGGCGATCAGCGGAGCCGCCGAGCTCCCCTGGATCTTGAAGCATTCGCTAACAGCTTCAGCTGTACGCAACCCATCGCTCGCACGAATCTTGAGCTGTGCACATGACGCATCGATGTCGGGCACCTCCCAGGCGAGGGTCGTCTCCTGTGTGTTCACTGCCAGGGTCGTCCAGTTCGCGCCATGATCATCGCTCAACAAAGCCGTATAGGAGAGCATGTCGCCATCCGCATCCGAGCCGGACCAGCGAACAGCGTAGATAATGCCGGGCCAGAGCGTCTCACCTGCACTTGGCGAGATGATACTCGCGCCGGGGGCGGCTGGAGTCACATGTCGCGTGTAGAGGATATTGGTGCCCTGTCTGATTTGGACTTCGGCAAATCCGGCCACAGCCGGAACCGCCAACGCGAAAGAAGCCGGTGTAGCCTCGGAAGTCTCTGGGGCCGGGTCCTGGTATCGCCAGAAACTCGGCTTGAATCCAAACGTTCCCAACTCCTGCTGACTGGTATCCAGGAACACCACGCGGTGCGTACCAGTGGGATCGGAAACGGATGGGTCATCGCTCGTGAAGGCATACCACGGATCCGCCTGAACGCTCCCGTCGGAACCGATGATTCCGCTGACCAGCAGCACTTCCGGGTCCACTTTCCATCCGATCAGTCGCCTTAGGAGGAATCCATATGACTCGTTGGTTGTCCACTTCATGATTCTGGATCCCCTTCGGAAAACTCCACTTCGACCCATGAAGTTCGTAACTGCCTGACCTGCGCTGTTCACTCCATCCCCGATCTGAATCAGACTGTCGTCGCCGAGTTCGTCACGGCCCTGAACCCAGACGCCCGGTGAGGCCGGCTTGCCGTCCTCCAAAGGCCCGCCTTCCGAACCGTATTCCTCACGGGCATAGTACGTCCTCGGCAGGCCGTAGGTATGGCCGAGTTCATGAGCTACAATGACTGGTGCACTATCCGATTGCATTAGCGGGTCATACGGTCTTACCACTGCAGCGCGACCTGCGGCGCCGATGACGTTGTTGGCCTCTCCGGACCGGTCCGGAATCCCGATCTTCTGATAGTAAGACTGAAACGGAGGGCCCAGGTCATTAGGCAGAAGGCCAACGATCCTCTCGACCTTGGCTTGGACGGCCGCATCCTCAAGCTGAACGAAAATCCGGTCCAGGCTGCCAACCGTCGGGAGATAAGGCATCTGAATATGATTCACGTCGATCGGGGGCATCGGGAAGACCGCATTCAGGTATTCCACCGTTTTGGCCCTGAATTCCTGTAGCATGCTTGGGGGAATGGCGGCCATCTCGAAACCGTGTTCGAAATCGATGACTGACAGCCGTGCAAACCGGATCTTGGGAGGTTTGATGTTGGCGAGGATCTCGCAAACCTTCAGTGTGGTGGGTGCTTTGCCTTCTGGTTCATGCGGTCCCCAACTATCGATGACTTCGGGGTCGACGCTCACGGTGAATCTGCCGTCAAGGCGCGGCTCGAGCCAACCGGTTACTGGCAGCAATCGCTGGCTCACACCCGGCGGGAGTTCGATCGTATCCACAGCGAAAGTCTGAAAGGCTTCTTGGCCATACGGGTGGGGCGAGGCAGTCAGTACACGTTTCGTCTGCGCCTGGCTTGCCCGGTTCTCAAACGTCACCCGGACGAGGGTGGGTTTATCTGCAACAAGCCGCTCGCCATACACGACCTGCACGGGTTCGATTTTGTTGATCCTGACCTCGTGCTCCACGTTGACTTTCGCCTCGCCGATCCAGACGCCGTACGCCAGAATCCGCAGGGGAGGAGTCGGATGCACCGGGAAGTAACTGATGTAGTCGCCGATCACCGGGATCACGGCGAACCTCTGCAGGCCCGGCCAGTTGACCCGGCACTCGAAGGCCAGCTCGCCGGATTGCCCGCCGTCGATCCTGATCCGGTCGGGGGTGATCATCTTCACCGAGGCGAGCACCTCGGGGTGATAATCCGCCTGCAGCCGCCGATCGTTCAGGTAGATGCCCTCGGGGTCAAAGCCGACGCCCCTGCGGTCCAGGTAAACGGTGACCGGCCAGGTCGCCGGATTGTCCACCCGCAGCGTCAACCGGATGGGATCACCCACGTCCACCGTCTCGGTTGGACCGATGAGCTGGCCGGTCACCTTGTAATCCGTATTCAACGCGGGCAACTGCACGTAGGCCTCGTAGGTATCGCTCGGCGGCGGGTTGCACGGCTTGAACTGCGCCGGGGCCAGTTGGAACCGATCGCGGGTCGCCAGGCTGGCCACCCAGATTTCGGGGAAGCAAGGACACGCCCCGGTCGAAGGATCCCACGTCGCCTTGATGTGCACGTTCTCGCCCGGCTTCGCCCTCAGACAATCATCGCCCGGAGTCCCGGAAGCGTCGCAGACCCACGGCAGGTTCGCGCACCCCTCCGGGAGCGGCGGCGGGTTGCCCTGATCAGCGGGTGGGCCGTAGAATAGATACAGCCCGCAATCGGGATTCCAGTATCCGCGGTTTGAAACACAATGCTCATTCTGGCCCCATGCGGCAGGGCCGAGCACGAGACAACCGGTCACGAAAGCGACGAAACCGTACTCAATGGCTCTGGCTGGCGGGTACATGGTATGGCCTCTCTTCCTGGCAGATGAGCACTGCCTTCTCCTCGCGAGCGAGGCCGGCCGATGCGATTTCTAGCGCTGGCTCGCCCGTGGTCGATAGCGACTTGCTTCCATACAGTCTATCAAGAGACACCCCAAAGTGCCACGGAAAAACCATGGGGCAAGCTCGCCCCAGCTCGACAGCCTTAACGGAAGATCAGCCAAGTTCCAATGCAGCACGCCCTGCACTCACCGCCTTTACGACAACCACGATTCAATCCGGCAGTTGCTAGCACACACAGATGAGGGCGAACTGATGGTTCGACAGGTGGACATCCCGCGATGTCCGTACTGCGGGGAGTATCTGGAGCGGAACCTCAGATGGGATGACCGTTTCGTGGAATCGCCTTGGATGGAGAAACAGCTCGCCTATGTCGCCTTTGTGAATCGCTCCTTCTCCGGAAAGCTCGTTCTCTTGGAGTTGGGGGTTGGTCTTGATACTCCATCGATCATTCGTTGGCCGTTCGAGTGGATTGCCTCACAACACCCGAATGCCACGTTGTTGCGGGTGAATCAAGGGGATGCGACAGTCCCCAAGGAGATCAAAGGCAAGTCAGTGGGTTTTCAGGAAGATGCGGCACGGGTTGTACGCGACCTCCTGCAACTCGTTTTATGAGGAGACAAAAGTATGCACCGACGACAAGTGCTCAAGACGGTACTGACCACAACCGTGGGAGCCACATTTCTGCGGGCAGGTACTCTCCTCGCGCCCGAAGAGGTGGCGGATGCGAGTACCATCTACGTGAATCCCGCTAAAGGAGCGAACGACAATCCGGGAACGAAAGACCGCCCCCTCAAGGCGCTGGCTACAGCAGCGCGACGTGCAAACGACAGCACGGGCGATGCGGCAACACGTATTTGCGCCGATTGGCGCGAACAGCCTGCGCGTGACTTACTCGGCTCGTGGACAACAGTGGCCCGAGGAGGTGGAGTACGTGGATGATCTAAGGCGTATCACGCCTTCGGTTATGGGTTCGGGGCCGGATCGGGTGCCGATCCAGTACGGTGGCTGGAACATCCACACCATGGACTCCCACGGGGGTTGGGTCTCGACGGCGACTGATCTTGCGCGCTTCGAGGCGGCCTTCGACAAGAAAGATGCCAGTCCGCTTCTATCCCACGCGATGATCGACACGATGTGGAGCCGCCCGCCGAAGCAAGCCGCCGGCGACGTCGTGTACTACGGCACCGGGTGTTCTGTCCGGACCCTCGATGCGCAGGGTCACATCAACACTTGGCACAACGGCTCGCTGGATGGGATTTACACGCTGATGGTCCACCGATCCGATGGGCTCAACTGGGTGGTGCTCCTCAATCAGCGCTCCAACGCCCCGGACACACCCGCCAGTGAGGACATCGACGGGATGCTTCATGTAGCGGCTGACGCGGTTAGGATGTGGCCAGCCGGTGATCTCTTCACCATCTACGGGCATGGTGGCGACTTCGATGGCGATGGAGATGTAGACCCGGACGACCTGGTCTTGTTTGAGGCGTGCGTGTCGGGTCCCATGATTGCGCTGCTGCCAGAGTGCAGAGACCGTGACTTCGATCACGACGGTGACGTCGACCAATCGGACTTCGGCCTTTTTCAGCGGTGCTGGAACGGGGCGAACAAGCCGGCGGATCCGAACTGTGCCAACTGAGCATCGGCTTCCGTTGCCTGGTCAAGGCGGTCCGTCCTGGGGACGAGGCCCCGGCGACTGACCCCCACCGGGAGGACGACGCCGAGCAGACGGGTTTCGGGGTATTCCAGCGGCACTTGAGCGAAAGAGGAGTTCGGAGATTCCGGTTCGCACAGATGCACCGAGACTCTCAGGGCCGCTCCAGATCTGGTATACTGGCACATGTACATCCACACGTCGTGAAGCCGAGGTGAGAGCAACTCCGATCCTCGGCGTGCGTCTTCTGGAGGCGGAAGCATGAAGAGGGCGCTGCTCTATCCGGGAACGTGCATTTTGATTGGCTGTCTGGCGGGTCCTTCGGGAGCCTGGGCAACGACGTTCTTCGTCAACGCCAATTGCGGTGATGATTCATGGAGCGGCCGGAGTGCGGCATGTGTTGCGCCGACAGGTCCGAAGTGCACGATTCAGGCAGCCATCAACGCCTCGTCGTCGGGAGATGAAGTGATCATCGCTCCCGGGGTCTACACCGGCACCAGCAACACGGAAATCACTGTTGGCTCACGCAACATTACGGTGCGATCCGAAGCGCCCGACGATCCCGGCGTCGTGGCAGCTACGGTGCTGGACGGCCAGTGGCGCAATGCCCTTTTCCGGCTCGCAAGCCCCCAGACCTTCGAGGCTCATATCCGCGGCTTAACGCTTCGCCGGGGCTTCTCCTCTCCGAATCCCTATGCGGGTGCAGTTACCCTGCTCCAGGTCGACGCGATCATTGAGCAGTGTGTTTTTGAAGCCAATATCGGCTCCACGAGTGGTGGGGCTATCACGTGCGTAAACTCGGAAGTTGCGATCCGCAACTGTGTGTTCATCGGTAACACGGTTGCTGGAGCAGGGGGCGCTGTCTGCTGTGTGTCGGCTACACCGACAATCCTGAATTGCACTTTTATAGGCAACGGGGCGAGAAGCGGCGGAGCGATCAATGTATCGCCTTCCGACGGGATCCCCGTCATCCGCAACTGCATTCTGTGGGCGAATACGGCTACCACGGCTGGAACGGCTCAGATTGAAGTGGGCAATTCCACGCCGGCCATCGACTATTGTGATATTCAGGACGGGACCGGGCAGTGGTGGTTCCACTCAAACAACATCGATGTGGATCCGAGGTTGACCGCGGATGCACGTCTCACGCGGGGTTCGGCGTGCCTTGATGCAGGCACGGTCGTTGGCGCCCCACCTCAGGATCGGGATGGCGAAGGACGACCCGAGGGTTCCGGCTTCGATATGGGAGCGGACGAGTTCGTGGACAGCGATGCCGACGGGTTACCTGATTTCTGGGAGCGGAGGCACTTCGGCTCGGTGACAGCCGCCGCTCTACATGAGGACGCCGATGCTGACCGACTCGACAATCTCGCCGAATATGAGGCGGGTAGCGACCCTCGAGCTGCGGACACAGATGCAGATACGTGGAGTGACGGAGAGGAAACGGCACGGGGGTCCAACCCCACGCGGCCCAACATCTACGTCAACGGCGCCAACGGGGATGATCTTTTTGACGGACGGGCGCCGGTCTGGAGCGGAGGCACTCGAGGTCCCAAGCGGACGATCCAGGCGGGGATCGTGGCCGCTGGGCCGTTCGAGAGCGTCGTGATCCGGTCGGGGGTCTACTCCGGTTCCGGCAACTACAACCTGGACTTCGCCGCCGGCCTGGCCAGCGGGGCCCGGCCCATCAACGTTCAGTCCGAAAACCCCTTCGATCCTGCTGTGGTGGCTGCAACGATCATCGACCCGGAGCAACACGGACGTGCCTTCCAAATCCGTTCTGCGTATTCACGACTGACGTGCGTCCAGGGTCTGACCCTGCGCAACGGCCGGGCTCACGCCGTCATCGCGCCTACCAACGGAGGGGCCATCAAATGCGACGAGAGTAATCCAACGATCCGGCACTGTGTGCTCACCGACAACACTGCGGACGCCGGCTCGTCCTGGTCCGACGGCAACGGGGGTGCCATGAGCTTCAAGACAAGCTATCCCTTCTTGGCAGATTGTCTTCTGAGTGGGAACGTGGCACAACGGGGAGGTGGAGTCTCCTGCCACGGAAGTGATCCTGTGATCATCAACTGCCAGTTCGTTGGGAACTCCGCAGCGGATCAGTACGACGGGGGCGGAGCCATTTACGCTTGGACGGGCAGCTCACCGCGAATGGATCGATGCGTCCTGGTGGCCAACACATCCACCGGGAAGGGGGGTGGAGTGTACTTTGATCGTGGCACACCGACGATCAGGAGCTGCTTGTTTGTGGGGAATACCGCGCCTGGCGGCGGCGGCCTGTATGCATATAGCGGCGGTCCGAGCATCCTGAACTGCACCTTCACCGGCAACTCGTCACTAGAAGGTTGGGGTGGTGGCATCTCCCTGGAATCGAGCCCTACCGTGGTCGAGAACTGCATTCTCTGGGGCAATAGCCCCTCCCAGGTCCATAACCGCTACGGGGCCGGGCCAACGGTGGCCTACAGCAATATCGAGGGCGGATGGACCGGGGATGGCAACATCGATCAGGATCCGCGTTTCGCGGATCCCAGGGGTGCGGACGGTGATCCCGGTACGTGGCAGGACAACGATTATCGCTTGTCCGACGATTCGCCCTGCGTTGATGCAGGCAACAACAACCCCTGGACACCCCTGGCAGCGCTCGATCTGCTGGGCCGGCCGCGCCGGATTGATGCTCCGGCCATTCCTGACAGCGGAGCCGGTTCGCCTCCAATCGTCGACATCGGCGCATACGAGTTCATGCCGGGGATTGCGGGCGATTTCGACGGTGACGGCGACGTGGACCAAGATGATCTTCGCGTATTGGAGGGCTGCGCATCCGGGCCGTTGGTGCCCCGCGATGGCAGTGAGAAATGCCGACAAGCCGATCTGGACGGTGATAACGATGTGGATCAGTCCGACTTCGGCATCTTCCAGCGGTGCTGGAGCGACGAGAACGTCACCGCCGATCCGAACTGCGCGAAATGATCCGACGCGGGTGGCCGCCTTGGTGAGTGCGTTATGCCAGAGGAACGGAAGGACTGATCGGAGATCCAACTGAACGGCATCCCACTGGGCATAGGCCGTCGGGTCAACACCGTACATGTTGCGTGCAAGCGTTGCGGATATGACTTGGTCGGCTTGATGGCGGGATGGTTCAGGCGAGATGACAATGAGAGAGGTGTTCCCATGTTGGAATGGACTGTGGTCTGTCCTGAATGTGGCCTGAGACAAGAGGTTCCACCACCACCGAATAATGGAGAGGTTGTCAATCGCATCATTTCGCCTTCTGTGAACACCCCCGGTGAGGCTGGACCAGAGGAGGACTGCCTGCCGCCCCAAACATCGGATTGTATTCGGGTCGCAAGCTGGTAGACTGGTGCTAGCAACGCGTCATTTCGCAAGCACACGACGGAGGCCACTTGCATGTTCAAGAATCAGATTTTCTTGGGAACGGCTTCGATTGTCCTCACGGTCATCTGTTCTCTCCCGCCTGCTCCGGTCCGGGCGGCGTGCCCACAATTCTGGGACTTCCGGAATGACTTCGGTGTACCTGAGCATCCGGGTTATCTCAACGTAAATGCCCTGACGGTCTGGGACGACGGGACCGGGCCGGCGGTTTACGTCGCGGGCTACTTCGAGACGATTGGCGGCAACTCCGTCCGCAGCATTGCCCGTTGGACCGGCTCGACCTGGTCCCAGGTCGGTGATGGATTTCTGGGATTGGGGGGCGTGAACACGTTCGGCGTGTACGGCGGCAGTCTCATCGCGGGGGGCAGCTTTACAACGACGGCCGGCAACCCGGTTGTCAGCTTGAACGGTATCGCCCGGTGGGACGGAAGCAGGTGGTGGCCTCTCGGCCCGGCCCAGGGTGTCCCGGGTGTCGGCCTGGTGTACACGATGGTCGAGTACCACGGCGCTCTGTTCGTGGCCGGCAACACGTACACAGGCATTCCGTTTACACCCACCCCGAAGCGCGGAGTGTTCATTTGGACCGGCACCTGGACGGATAGCGGCATCACCATAAACTCCGACATTGGATCGCTGGCGGTTTACCAGGACAAGCTCATCGCCGCGGGCTCGATGACCTATCTGAATGGACTACAGGTCAATCACGTGGCTCAATGGGATGGCGGCACTTGGTCCACCATGGGTTCCGGCTTCGGCGACGATATGACGCAAAGCGTGAGCGTAGCCGTCGAGAACGGCAAACTGGTGGCCCGCGGATCACATCTTTTTCCGAGCGGCAACTATGTGCCGAACGTGGCCGTCTGGAACGGAACGGATTGGGTTTCAACGACCGACGAGTTCATGCGATATGCAGTCCGGACTACACTGAATGCTCGCCCGGTCTCGCTCGGTAATGGCAGCATCTTCGCGTGGAATGGCACGAACTGGTCCCAGGTTGGAGACGCGGGCGTCGCGCCATGCGGCGTGGTGGCATACCAGGGTCAACTCCTGACTGCGGGGTATTTGAGAACCAGCCGAAACGGTTATGACGAATACGGATCATGGGCTTTGCACGGTGCGCTCGACGTAGACCAGGACGGTGTCTGTGATGATGTGGACCAATGCCCCAGCACGCCGGCCGGTAAGCTCGTGGATACCAACGGTTGCTCGCTGTCGGATACCGACAACGACGGCGTGCAGGACGTGAACGACGCCTGCCCGAATACCCCGCCCGGCGCGACCATCGGTAACGATGGCTGCGCCGACGCCGAGCGCGACAGCGACAACGACGGCGTGCCCGACATCCGCGACGTCTGCGCCAACACCGCCGCCGGGGCAAGCGTCAACGCGAGCGGCTGCTCGCTGGCCCAGGACGATCTCGACGGCGACGGGGTGCGCGACGAACAGGACGCCTGCCGGGGCACTCCGCCCGGTGCAAGCGTGGATGCGAATGGTTGCGCCGCGGACCAGCTGGACAGCGATGGCGACGGCACACCGGACCTGCAGGACGGCTGCCCGAACGACATCGCCAAGACACATCCGGGTACGTGTGGATGCGGGCAGCCCGACTGGGACGGCTGCAATAGCAGCGGCCCGCCCCCCGCAGCCTCGCTCTGCGGATCCGGAGCCGTTGGGAGCTTGGCGGGGGCCATGGTCGGGCTGAGCATGCTCTCCCTGGTCGCGTTTCGTCACCAGCCGCGAAGGCGGTGAGCCAGAGCGCGTTGGCGACTCCGCGGCCTATCAATTGGCAATCCTCAAGTGGGAGCCTGGCGCGGACCCGGAGTCGCCCGCAAGCTACGTGTCTCAATTCGGCGTGCGCAGATCCTCCCTGCTGTACGTCCCGGGCGGCAACCGCACGACGGCGTACTATACCGGGCGTGACGACTACTTCTTCTGGCGCGACGGCGGCATGAGTTGGACGGTCCCGTACCTTGCCGGTCTGGCCGCTCTGGCCTTGCAGGTGGACCCGGACATCGCGCCGCACGAGATCGTGAAGCTATGGTCCAGCACGGCAGCGAAGACGAGCGGTATGGCTGTTGTGAATCCACCAGCGTTTATCGAGGCTGTTCGTGGAAAGAAGACCGCGACTCGATCAGCCCAATGACCTTGGGGCATCTGGACCCGAAGACCACCCGGCGATACATCCACTTCATGCCCAAGGACAAGCGGGCAACGGTAAACTCGATACCGTTCCAGTTCTGAGCGTGTGGTCCCGGTGCGGTGTCGTTACTCGCCCTTGGGATCTGCTCTGACGTACAACTCCTTCGGGGTTTCCGCGAAGTAGCGGAACATGGCTGGACAGAGCCACCCCTCCATCGGCGGCTCCTCAAGTCGGTAGTGGTTGCCGCCCGATTCCGCGCGGACCCACAACAGCTTCTTTTGAAAACCGGGAAAGGGGCTGGCCGAACACGTCAGTCGAAATCCTTGCCTGGCGCTGGGGATGTCCTTCACGAGGCAGTCAATCATCTCGGGAACGCCTGCAACAAAGGGTTCCTGCCTGAGCCCCACCTTCGCGTCCTCGAACACCCATGTGCCCTCATGCCAATACGGAGCGATGACAATCAGGGAGTTGTGGGGACGTGAAAGCGATTCTTCCGGCGGAATGACCGACATGCCACCCCCTCTCTCCAGATCCAGGCGGATTCCTTGCGCATCGCCGGGCGGCGAGTTCGTGGAACTAAAGCCGCTGGGGCTTTTCGTTGAAACGACCAGGTTGTCCATCTTGTTTGTCTTGCGAACCGCAAGCTGCGACACGCCCGGCTCAGCGATGGTCACTGGCAACATGCCGTCCAGGTCCACGCGGCGACCGTCACGTATGTAGAAGCCGGTGGTCTGTGCTCCGCTGGTGCCGGTAAGCTCAATCCTCGCTACCTGTGTGGTGGTGGATGCCGTCTTGCCGCTCTTTGTGGTGGCACAGCCGGTTGCCGCCAGAAGCATAACCGGTAGCAGGGATGCCATAACAAGCCGCCCCGTCAGGCTCATCGCTATACTCCCGCGTCTCGAAAGCAGACCAGCCGAGGTTATGTACACGCTCACCTCACATCGGTGTACTCGCTGCGTCATTGTGCTCATCTCACACTTTTCCGCCGCATTCTGGACATCGACCGCTGACGTTGCCCACCAGGTTGTAGGCACACGTTACGCACAGGCCCTTCTTGCGCCGACGATGGCGGCGAAGGGGGCCACGGATGAAGGTCACGGTCGGATACATCAGAAGGAGAACTGAGACAACCCTAGGGGAATTTCAACGTAATTGCCTTTACGCGGTCCCAAGGGGTAGTTTACGCCATACGGGATGTCCTCGACGTACCATCGAAACAAGACGCCGTTCAGCATCAAGCGGCATCTTGGAGGTAGCGTCGTTTTCGGAGGCGGAGGGGACACGTTGAAGGGGCTGATCTCGCGTGTATAACAGACTCGGAGTGAGCCCCTGGAAAAGCCAAGTGATAGCCCTGGCTCGTAGTCTCCAACGCGTGCGTTCTGCCACACGCCCGACCGTCACCTATTGAATCGCCTTCTGGAGCTCTGCCATCCGGCGGTCTGCTTCTGCCTTTGCGGCGGCAATCAGCCCGACCAACTGGTCAAGTGACAGGTCGTGCAGACCCGCTATTTGGGCAGTTCCAGCACGTCGGCCTTTCCGGGCAGCGGGCTTGCGGCCCTTCTTGGCCTTCAATCGCTTGGCCTGGCCGTGGATGGTCTTCATGTGCCGGCCGAGGTGCATGGCCATCTTGAACGTCTTACCGCACTTGGTACAACGTAACTTCGCAGCTTTCTTTCGTGGCATGTGGGGGCTCCTGATCGACATAGATAGGATTCTAACCTCCTGAACAGGCGTAAGCACGCTCAACCCAGGCGCGGCTCTTCGAGGGGAACAGGGCATACCTCATGACGACGGCAGGACTGGCACAGCCGCCCCTCCCACAAGGCGTTGAAGTGCTCGAGGACGGCATCGATGAGGGCCGACGCATGGGTCCAAACGCCGATCTCGAAGTTGCGTTTGCCCCGACCCTTTGCGCCAAGGCCCGCTCCGGTGAGATTGGCGCTGCCCAGGTACATCGAACCACAATCGATGATGACCGCCTTGGCATGCAGGCGCGGACACCGCCGGATCATGACCCCGCCCGGCAACTGCCGGCGGAGTCCCTGGAGCACGGCCCTGCTGGGTATGCCACCATGAAGGAGGCGGATCTCCACGCCCTTGCCGGCCAGATGGCAGAAGACGTCGATGATGGATTTCGCCCGCCGGCCACTGGCCGTCGGCACGAGCATCGCTTTGAAATCCGCTGTGGCGATGTCCAGGCTGGTTCTTGCCTTCAGGATCCCCTCGCGTACGACACGGTCGAGATGATCCGCATCGAAGACCAGTTCGGCTTGACCGCGCAGCACGTCGGGAGGGTGGAATCCATGCCGCGACAAGACACCCGGGTGAGACATAACGGTACATCGGCCATCCGGTGCCGCGGGTATGAGTGCAGGGACTGCGGCTGAGAACTGTGATGCGAGCTGGCCGCTTCCGGCCACGCAGGCTCGCCTGGAATGTCGATCGGTGAGGATATAGCACGGGCGATTCAGCCAACGCCCGGCTGCCTTGTCACGGCCACGGCCGTGATATTCGTCCTGCGGACTCAGGAATCCTCACCGCACGATCCCACCATTTAAGCCTGGTCGGCAAGATTCTCGTGGCCAAGGCCTTGGCCAGGATCCATGGTGCTTGCCGAAAGGCATAAAAGGTGGTCTCGCAGGAAGGCGAGGATTCAACGGTTCAGGAGGCGGGTCGCTCAGGATTGGGCGACCCGCCACAAGAGCTGGCCGTGCCGGAGGTACATACCATGAGACAACCACAACTTGAGGAATGCGAGGTCGAAGGCGTTCCCGTGTCGCCGCTTCTGGCCGAGGGCCGCAGGAACCCCTACGGCAGCGTTCCGGACCTGGATGACGAGGAACTGGCCGATATCGAGGAGCTGGAACGGCAGGTGCTGCTCCAGGCATGGGGACCGATTCTCGCCTTGCCGGTCAGAACGAAGAGAGGCTGGATCAAGCCGACCATCGACAACGACCTCGGCGTCCAGATAGACGCGTTCGGGACCGTGGACTTTCAACGCCGGGTACCGGAGCTCGACAAGGCCAGGTACAAGGCTGACCGGCTTTCTGAGAGGCTTCGGGACACCGTCATGATGTTCGAGATGGTGAGTGCGAGGCTTCCCCAGACCAAGTACCGGGTGCTCAAGTACCTCGGCCGAGGCGTCATCGAACTGGCGGATATCGGGAACGAGGACATGCTCGCGTTCGCCCGGTTGTACCTCAAGGCCAAGCGGCTTCAG
>ERZ795054.629-NODE-629-length-41641-cov-5.923436_pt1 | contig 41641 bp, 34 predicted proteins | sample MGYA00375138_ERZ795054 | MGnify/ENA primary metagenome ERZ795054 (study PRJEB30183, sample SAMN05720215) | anaerobic digester metagenome | isolation source: active sludge of municipal wastewater-treating anaerobic digesters | place: USA | collected 2014-12-23 ... | reverse complement strand
GCCACACCCCAGCTGCTCATCATGGACAGCAGGTTCATCGACTGTAACTCCAAGGCCCTGGAACTGCTCGGATTGACCTCCAAGAAGAAGCTCACCGGCCTCGCTCCCGCGGACATATCTCCTGAGCGGCAATCGGACGGGCTGCTTTCCAGGGATAAAGCGGACTTCGTCATAAACAAGGCGATAAATGACGGATTCATCGAATTCGAGTGGCTGCACCGTAAAAAGAACGGAGATGACCTCCATGTCATGGTTTCACTGAGCCCGCACGATATCGAGGGGAAAAGAATCATGCATGCCGTGTGGACCGACATCACGGAGCGGAAGAAAGCCGAGGAGGCTCTGCTCGAAAGCGAAAAACGCTTCAAAACCATATTTTTATGCTCCAATGATGCGATCCTGCTGATCGACGAAGAAAGAACAATAGACTGCAACCCCAAAGCGCATGAGATGTTCGGATATAAAAGAAAGGAATTATTGAACACCAAGATCAGCGAATTGTCGCCCCTGTTGCAGCCGGATGGACTGCCTTCAAAGGAAAAAGGCGTTGAGCATATCTTAAAAGCCTATAACAGCGGGTACGATCGGTTTGAATGGCTGCACATGCGCGCAAGCGGTGAGGTGTTCCCGGCAGAGGTCATGCTGTCGAGCTTCTATCTGGACGGAAAGAAATTGCTCCTGGCCGCAATCCGCGATATAACGCAAAATAAGCAGGCTGAATTTGAACTCAAACAGAGCGAAGAGCGGTACCGGTACCTCGCTGACATGGCCTTCGAAGGCATCCTGATACACGACAACGGCACGGCGCTTGACGTAAACCTCACCTTCTGTAAAATGTTCGGGTACGAGCGCAACGAGCTGATCGGAAAAAACATAATCGACATGATCATCCACAGGGACTACCATGCGCTTGCCTACCGTAAAGCCAATGCCCGTTACAACAACCCCTACGAAGCGCTGTCGCTCAAAAAGGACGGCAGCCTTTTATGGATCGAAATATTCGGGAAGCCCTACATATACAACGGGAAAATAGTCAGGGTCGTGGCCACAAGGGACATCAGCGACCGAAAGATGATCGAGAATATACTGCGCGAGAGCGAGGAAAAATTCAGGAGGATCACAGAATCGAGCCTGAACGAGCTCATCATCACCGACGAGAAAGGCGTCATCCGCTTCGTCTCGCCCTCGATAACGCGATACACCGGGTTCAGTCCCGAAAAAATGATCGGAAAACAAATTGAAGCCTTCTTCCCGGAAAACATGGCGGCCAAGGTCCGCAGACACATGAGCGACGCGCTCAATGGGAAAGCGGTCGGGCTCTTCGAGTCGAACATATTCAGGGCCGACGGCTCCCTGGCCAGCATCGAGGCCAGCATCGTCATGACTGCAAGCACGAACGGCAGGCGCGAGCTCGAGATATACATGCGCGACATTTCCGAGCAGAAGCAGCTCCAGCAGGAGATCATCCGCCTCTCAGAGGCCGAGCGTAAAAAAATGGGCCAGAACCTGCACGACGGGCTTGGCCAGGTTCTGACCGGCATCTCGATCATGATCGGGACCGCGGCGCGCAAGATCAGGCTGAACAGGAGCGTGACCTACGACGAGATGATCAGGATCGCACAGAAGGTCGAGGAGGCGATAGACACCACCCGCCTGACCGCCAGGGGGCTCTACCCGGTTACCCTTGAAAAGAGCGGCCTGATTTCGGCGCTGCGCGAGATGGCGATCACCGTGGAAAACAGCTACGGAACCAAGTGCAGGGTCTACAACCAGGGAAACGACACCGCGCCCGACGTCCATACCTCTTACCAGCTCTACTACATTGTGCAGGAAGCGATCAACAATGCGATAAGGCACGGAAGGGCGAAGAAAATCGACATCGACATCGTGATCAAAAAGAAACTGATACGGTTCGTGGTGGTAAACGACATCACGGTTAAAAACAGGAAGAAAAAAAGCGACGGCATGGGCCTGAGAATAATGGCATACCGCGCTGAAATGATCGGAGGAACTTTCAGCGTTAAATCGACAAAAAAGACTTTCAGGGTTGAAGTTGAAATCAAATATCAATAATCGATACAGGCTTTATTGATGACCACTCGGTTTATCCCATTCGGGCAATAACCGATGATAAAACATGAAACGCCGATTACCGGCATGAAACGCGCATGAAAAACAACAGGACAAGAAAAAGGATCTTCATCATCGACGACCACCCCATTGTCCGGCTTGGCCTGCGCCAGATCATATCCCTGGAAAAAGACCTCGAGGTGTGCGGCGAGGCAGCCGGCGCCAACGAGGCGATGATGCTTATCTCACAGTGCATGCCTGACCTGGTCACCGTCGACCTTTCGCTTGACGGAGATATGAGCGGCCTCGATGTGATCAAGGCGTTACGGGGACGATATAGTGACATCAAGACCCTGGTCATATCCATGCACGAGGAATCGATGTACGTGGACCGGGCCATACGCGCCGGGGCCAACGGGTACATACCCAAGAAATACGCCTACGACAGCATCATCGAGGCAATCAACAGGATACTGGCCGGGGAGCTGTACCTGAGCGAAAGGATGACGAGCCAGCTCTTGCAGAAGATGTATCGAATCCAGAACCAGGGTGAAGAGCCGCTGCCCGAGAGCCTGAGCAAGCGCGAGCTTGAGATATTCCGCATGATCGGCAGCGGGTACGACACGAACGACATTGCGGCGAAGCTCGGCCTGAGCGCCAACACGGTCCAGACATACAAGCGCCAGATACGTCAGAAGCTCGATCTCAAGAACCACAACGATCTCGTCAGAAAAGCGACGTTGTATATAAAATCCGCGACATAATACGTCTTTTACTCCATAATATCTTCCGTTATCCCTTCTCACCCATAAGATGGAACACCGCTCAGGTCCTTCATTAATAAATAATACTTTTATATGCTATTGTCCTGATTTTCAAAGATCAATATACTGAAGGAACGATATTTCCCTTGATCACTCTTTTAGCGGCAATATTTTCACGACATTTACGAATAAGGAGTCCTTCCCATGAAAAAAATTTCCTTTTCCAGCCTCAAAGTGTTCCTTTCATCGGTTGTGGGCCTGATCATCCTGGTCATGACCGTAGTTCTGGTAACGCTTTCGTACAACTCATCATACAACTCGGTTGAAAAAGTGTACCTCAACCAGCTGAACAATACGAGCATGAGCATCAACAGTCAGGTGACGACTTTTTATGAACAACAGATGAGCAATACGTTATTTTTTTCAAAGAGCAGGGCAATCATCGAAGCGGTCGAAAATGGCAAATTCGATAATTCGAACCTCATCTTCAAGTCATTCGCCTCAGAGCATGGATCATATGAAAACATCTTCATATCCACGGCAGAATCGAATCCGAGAATAGTATCGGCGGTTGCCGGGATAGGAACCAGGTGGGGCAATACCGGGTATGATGATAATATCCGAAACAACCTCAACGGCAAGGAATTCATAAGCGAACCGCAGAAATCCCCAGTCACTGGAATGCCCGTATGTTTTTTTTCCGCCCCAATCAAGAGGGGGGACAAGGTGATCGGTATATTCGGGATGGCAGTCAATATCGGCAGTTTCTCAAACAGCATCGTGAAAGATGTAAAAGTAGGGAATACAGGCTATCCCTTCATAACGACAGATGACGGCATCACCATAGCCCATCCCAACAAAGATTTCATTTTCAAACTTGATTTAAAAAAGATGGAATGGGGGAACCAGATGCTCGCATCATCGAACGGCGAGGTTATCAGGTATAATTTCGAAGGAGAGGACAGAATCATCATATCCCGGAAAAACGACAAATACCGGTTGGTAACCGGCGTCGTCATGAAGGTGTCCGACATAAACGACGAAGCAAGAATGCTCGCGATAAAGATGATATTATTCGGCGTAATAGCGCTCGCCCTTGCCGGCGGCGTCATATACATGATAATATCTCGCAGGCTCTCGCCGCTCGAGGAGTGCAGGGAAATCATGCAAGAAATGGCCGAGGGGAATCTCGCGGTCAGGTACAGGGGAGCCGTTTACAAGGATGAGATCGGAGACATAGCAACGTCGCTGAATGCGGCAATCGCTCAGTTCGACAAGATGATGGCCGACATCATGATCGCCAGCCAGAACCTCTCGCAGGCCGTCGAGCAGATAGCCAGCGGCAACCAGAACCTGTCGCAGAGGACTTCGGAGCAGGCCTCGTCCCTCGAAGAGATCGCATCCACGATTGAAGAAGCAACCGCAGCGATAAACCAGAACTCGGAGAACGCGGTCAAGGCCAAGCAGTTCACCGAAGAAGGGGCCGTCAAATCCGTACAGACCAATGGCATAGCTCTGGAAGCGGTGACTTCCATCAACGAAATGAACGAGTCGAGCAAAAAGGTCGTGGACATCATCGCGCTGATCGACGAGATCGCCTTCCAGACCAACCTCCTGGCCCTGAACGCGGCAATCGAGGCCGCGCGCGCAGGCGAACAGGGCAAGGGATTCGCCGTTGTGGCCAACGAGGTGCGCACCCTCGCCCAGCGCTCGGGCAACGCGGCCAAAGAAATCGAGACGCTGATCAAGGAGACCGTGAAAAAAGTCGAAATAAGCACGGAACTGGTGAATAAAACAAGCAGCGCCCTGAATGACATCGAGGTGACCGCGAAGACGACCGCGCAGGCCATAAACGAAATAGCCATGGCGAGCGTCGAGCAGAAGCAGGGGATCAACCAGATCAACATCGCCATCTCCGACATGGACAACATGACCCAGCAGAACGCCGCCCTGGTCGAAGAAACGGCCTCCGCGAGCGAAGAGATGGCGAACCAGGCGGTCGAACTGCTCGAAATGGTGAAAAAATTCAAGCTGGGCGACAAGCATGAGATTAACACCATAAAGGGAGAGCATGAAATCCACTTAAGCTCAGCCCTGCATCATTCGTCCTTGGGATCGGATCACAACTCTCCAGGCAATGGGAAAAAAATGAATTCAAAGGTCTCCCCGGAAAAAGAGGAATATGACGATAAAAACATGAACGTTGAATTGAAAAAAAACGGATACAGCGGGTTCTGACCTGCGACCCTGAAAGCGTCAATGGAAGGATATTATTTACAGGTGGCGATCATGACGGATTATTCGGATCAATTGACTGCAGAGTGGCTCGACATGAACAAGAGATTGCATCATATAAAAGAACTCATGGAAAGCCTGTATCTTCTCAGCACCAGCATGAAATTTTTTGAAGATCATGAAAAGAAACTGGCGCTGAAGCAGATAATGGAAACCTATGAAATGCTGACAGGCGCCCTGAATTCGATAGCCGACTACATGGACATGCAGAATAAAAATTATCATTAACTACAGCTTATGATGAAAAAAGAAAAAGACATACTGCTGCAGGAAATCCACCACAGGGTCAGGAACAACCTTCAGATAATCGAAAGCCTCCTGCACCTGCAGGCGAGCAAGATCAACGACAGCAGGTATCTCGATCTTTTCTTCAGTTATTTCAGGAGGATACACACCATAGCGAGCGTCGAGAATTCGCTTTACAGCGAGCAGTGCCTGAGCTCGATAAGCTTTCAAAGTTTCATTCCGAGACTGGTTGAGTCTTTACGGACCCACCTGCATAAAAAACCCGATGACGTAACGGTCCGGTATAAAATCGACAAAATAAAGATCGACATCAACCGGGCCATACCCTGTGCGCTGATCATCAACGAGGCGGTGAGCAACGCCATGATGTACGCTTTCCCCGGGGGGAGCAAGGGAACCATAATGATACGGTTTCAGAAGATGAAAAACGACAGGAGCTGCCTGCTGGAAATATGGGACAACGGCGTCGGCCTGCCCTCGGGCATCGATATCGGCAGGCCGCAGACCCTCGGCCTGGAGCTGATCAAAATTCTCTCAGAACAGATTAATGGCAACCTGGTCGTCACAAGGCACAATGGAACAAAATATTCTATAATTTTTCCTTACAGGCACAGGCACGGGAACTTCCTGGCGAGGTTCTTCTATAGAATACGGTTCAACAACGCCATTCTCACCGAAACCCTGTAGGGCGGCATCTGTTTTTTGAAGAAACAGACTCCGGTCGCCGGAATTCACCCGGAAAGCCCTGCCCGAATCGAACGCTTCAACAATAAACGGCGCAATTAATCGTTTGCATTAATTCATGCCCCGGTCTACGGTTAGGCAGCAACGCCATTTTCATCCGGAAGGGACATGCATGATCAAACTCATCAATAACATGCGGGTCAGAGCATCATTACGTCTGCTTTTTCTTGCAGCAGCGCTGGCCTATTTCGCATGCGATATTACCGACCATACGCTCCCGGACAAGATTATCTATCCCCACTACGACGACGGCGTTCTGATCGACCAGAATGGAAGAATGATCATCACGCAGTTCGGCATATCATGGGTGTTCGACAGGACCTATGAATACGGCCGGTTCGCCAACGGCGACTACTGGGTAATCGGTCCGGCCACGATACGGGCGATCTTCCCGGGTTCGCGGAAAATCTCGGGCAGGACAAAAAACGGTTCGATGATCAATCCTTCACCGGCCGACGGAACAAGCCAGGGTTACGACAGCGCCTGTTTCGCCACGACATATGTCCCGGCCATGAACGCCGCGCTGAATGTTTCACCCAAAAATCCGCTCGTGGTACTGAATGGCTCGTCCCTCGTCTCAACCATAAGCCTCGGGCCCGAGGGCAGCAGGCCCCAGCTCAGGACCGCGGCAGTGCTTACAGTCCTGGAAAGCGCCCCGCCTGATGGCGGCTTCAGGCCCCCGTACTGCGGCAACGACAAGAGCGTCGATTACAATGTCAGCCAGTTGACACCGAACCTCGGGCTCCTCGCCGAGCTCGACCCGCCGGGAGAGACGCCCGACCTGCCAACTATCGAACGCTATTTCGAACGGCCGTGGATCGACCATGTTCCCGGGTGGAGCTGCGGCTCGATTCATCCGCTCGAGAACATGCAGAACTACGGAAGGGACCTCAGCCATGAAATGGGGGCCGGGGCGCTGACGCTCCACGTGAACCTGCCTGAAGGCGAAAGCAAGCAGACGCTCCTTGTCAGGTTCGTGCAGCTCGGCATAGACCTTTACGGCGTCGTGCAGAACGGCGGGCGGGAGAACTGGCACAACGACGGGGGGCACGCGGGCGGGAGAAAGTGGCCCATACTGTTCGCGGGCATCATGCTCGGAGACGCCGGAATGCAGGCGATCGGCTCGCGCTCGGGGGATTACCTGTATGACGGAGACTATGGGCCGGGAAACATCCCCGACGATTACATTCATTTCGGCGAGGACGACCAGACCTTTTACGTCACCGCGGACGATATCGCGCTCGGTTCGGTCGTGACCGAAAATCCCGGCGGGTGCTCCGGTTCATTCCACGGCCACCACTATCCCCCGGATTGCGTGGATTACCCGGAATACGCCGCATCCGACCTCGGCCTGCCCGAATGGGGAATACGGCACGCATCGAGCCCGCTGAACGACGGCAACACCTGGAACGCGGCCTATCGCGACTGCTGCACCGCGATCAGCTGGACCGGGTTCGTGCTCGCGGCGCGCATCATGGGAGCGCACACGTCGTTATGGAACCATCCGGCCCTCTTTGACTACCAGGACCGATACATGGCGGTCACCGCAGCCGAAGACATGGCCCCGGCCTGGCGTTACAGCACTGATCAACTCATCGAAGACTCGTGGGGATCCCATCCCGGCTGGCGGCCCGGAGGTTTCGTCGGAGAGATGTGGGACGCGTACAGGGACTCGTACTGAAAAAACCGGCCCGACCGTGCTGATTTCACAACAGCTGTTATAAGCATCCTTCCCTGACATAATGAAAAAGAGCTTGACTTCCCAGGTATTTTTTCATATCAAAACAAGGATAGGAGAACTTGTATAAATGAATTTTATTGACGTTCTCCCCCGGATTATTCCCAATAGTTTTCATAATTTTCATTTGATATTCCATCATTAATAACATAGAATATCGTGATGACCGTTATCGACAATTACCGGTTGATAGAAAAAAAAATACGGCAGATAACGTCTGCGCGTGAAAACCAGATCACGATAATATCGGTCAGCAAGACTTTTTCGGCCGCAGTCATACAGGAGGCGATCGACTCGGGCATAAGGATCTTCGGCGAAAACAAGGTGCAGGAGGCACAGAAAAAAATCCCGGCGCTGACCGGGACATTCAGCTTCCACATGATCGGCCACCTCCAGTCGAACAAGGCCCGCGACGCGGTGGCGCTCTTTGACGTGATCCATTCGATTGACAAGGCGGAGACCGCGTCAAAGGTCGACGAGGAAGCGAAAAAAATCGACAAGGTGCAGAGTATACTGGTGCAGGTGAACGTTTCCGGCGAGGAGACCAAGAGCGGGGTCGGGCCGGATGAGTCGTATGCGCTGGTCGAGCATATCCTGAAGCTCGAAAATATTTCCCTGCTGGGGCTGATGACCATGGCCCCCTACACCGAAAACAGGGGAATAATCAGGGAAACATTCAGGAAAACGAGGGAGCTCAGGGACTCGATCAGTTCACGAATGGGCATCAGGCTCACGGAGCTGTCGATGGGGATGTCGTCGGACTACGACATAGCGGTCCAGGAAGGGGCCACCATGGTGAGGATCGGTTCGGCCATTTTCGGCGAGAGAACATATTCATAATGAAAGACAGGATTGAAAGCATAGGATTCATCGGCGCCGGGAACATGGGAAGCGCGATCATTTCCAGGCTGGCCGGGAGCATCTCCCCGGACCGGATACTCGTGTTCGACGCGGACGAGTCGCGCGCCGCGCAGCTGAAAAAGAAGTTCAACATTAACAAGCAACAATCGATCGAGGGAGTCTGCGCCGCGAGGATCATCGTGGTCGCGGTGAAGCCCGATACGGTGCCCGCGGTCCTCGAAAGCATGAAGCCGGCGCTCAGGCCCGAATCGGTCGTGGTCTCGATCGCCGCCGGAGTGCAGATTTCCTCCATTGAGAAGATTATCGGCGCGGATAAAAAGATCGCGAGGATCATGCCAAACACTCCCGCCATGGCCGGCGAGGGAATGTCGGTCATCGCCCTGAACGGCGCGGCCGGACACGACGACAGGCAGAAAATCGAATTCATTTTTTCACATACGGGAAAGACCGCCATCATGCCCGAAAAGATGATGGACGCGGTGACCGGGCTTTCGGGCAGCGGACCCGCGTACGTGTTCACGTTCATACAGGCCCTGGCCGACGGCGGAGTGAAAATGGGGCTCCCGAGGGAGAACGCCCTGCTTCTCGCCGCACAGACGGTCCTGGGATCGGCAAAGCTCGTGCTGGAATCGGGAGAGGATCCGATCACGCTGCGATCGAGGGTCGCTTCTCCCGGCGGCACGACCATTGAAGGTATCCATGTTCTCGAAAAGGCCGGTTTCTCCGGCACCGTCATGGACGCTGTTGAGGCCGCGACGGTAAAATCGAAAAAACTAGGAGAAAGATGATGTTCAATGGACTGCCCCTGAACAAGTACCAGGCGACCCTGTTCAAGAGATACGGCGGCGTCGCTGCGGCCGTAATCGCATCCGTCATTTTCCTCGGAAACGTCGTCACCGCCATAGTCACCGACAGCATCAGCGTGAGGGACGAAAGCTATGTCACCAAAAACGGCTTCCCGATCTTCACTTCTGAAAAGGACTATATCTCTCTCGTGAAAAAATATCCCCGCAACCCGGGAGTGAAGCTGACGATCCACCGAATGGGCCAGGGAGAATCATACTGGCAGGTCGCGAAACGATACGGCATCACGATAGACACCTTCATAGCTGCGAATCCGCACCTCACGACCCTCACGCCTTCAGCGGGAACCGAGGTCGTGGTGCCGGCCCGGGACGGCGTGCTGTTCGCCTTTGATGACGTTCTCGACGTGCTGCGCATGGGCGGAATACTCGATGATTCATCCGGTGCCAGGGGCGACTACCTGCCCGGAGTTTTCAGTATCTTCAGCACCGACGACATCCGTCTGGTGTTTTTCAGGAACGCGGCACCGGTCGTGGTGAACGACTCTCTCGAAAAGCTGTACGGGTACGGTAAAATATTCTTAAGCCCGGTCAAGGGTTACTACACGTCGCTTTTCGGGGACCGCGTCGACCCGTATTACCATGACACGGCGTTTCATACCGGAGTCGACATCCATGGGAGGATGAACCAGCCCATGCATGCTTCACAGGCCGGAATGGTCATGTTCACCGGATGGCGCGACGGCTACGGCAACACCATAATCATCCAGCACGACAAGGGATACTCGACCCTGTACGCGCACCTTACAGACATCACGGTGAAAACCGGGCAGTTGGTGAAAAAGAAAGAAAAGATCGGCACTGTCGGCTCGACCGGCAGGTCCACCGGGCCGCACGTCCACTTCGAGATCAGGAGACACGACGAGACCATAAATCCGCTGCTGTACGTGTGGTAGGCCGCGGCCCTATTTATCGAGAATAAAGAACTCGGTCCTCCGGTTTTTCCTTCTTCCCTCGGGCGTCGCGTTGTCGGCCACGGGCTTGTCGGGACCGAAGCCCGCAGCGCCGAGCCTTTCGGGACCGATCCCGTTCTTGACCATGTATTCGACCACCGCATCGGCCCTTCTCTCCGAAAGCTTCTGGTTGTACGCCCTGGGCCCTGTCGAATCCGTGTGGCCGCGCACCTCGATCCTGATTCCGGTATTGGCCTTGAGCGTCTCGATCATTCGGTCGAGGATGTTCAACGACTCCTTGCGAAGGTGCGCCTTGTTCACCTCGAAATAGATATTGTCCATGACGATGCTGTCGCCGGGTTTTATTTCGTCCAGCGGGATGACGATCTCCTTTTCCTCTTTGGATACGATGACCTTCCTGGGCGCGTAACCCCCGGATGACGCGGTGATCTCGACCTCGTCGAGCGCCGGCACGGTGACCATGCCGGGAGCGGTAAGCTCGCGCTTCTCGTCGTACACGAGCTTGCCCCTGTCCCACTTCCTGATCTCGAGAAGCGAGGGCACGTTCTTCCCGTCCGCATCGGTCACGCCGACCTTCATCTCGCGCAGCGGTATCTCGTCCGGGACCGGCTTTTCGGGCGGAGTTTTTTCCACCGCAGCCGGGGGCGCGTCGGGTGACTCCTCGTAGCGCATGTACGGGTCGTACACCGCGCTCCCGCCCTTTATGATCCTGGGATAGTAGTCGGTGCCGACCGCGTACAGGTAGTTGCCCGCGGGAAGGTACATGATGCCGCCCGATGCCGCGGGCTGGTGCGCTCCCCCGGGAAACGGCGATTCGAACGACCAGAGCGTCGACCCGTCGAGCATCGATATCCCCCTCAGGGCCGAGAAGGGAACGTTCCTGTTGCCGACCATCTTGTCGAAGGAGCTGGCCACGTACACCTCGTCCCTGATCGTGACGAAATACGGGCTCGACTGAGAACCCGAATCCGCCTTTTTGAGCGTCTCGCCGGTTTCAGGGTCGATCATGACCACGCTCCTGTTGCCCGTGGTGAAGACCACCGAGCGGTCGGTGAAGCAGGGATTCGAGGTGACGAGGTCGCCGTAATCGCGGTGCCACAGGGTCTTTCCGTTCTCGAGGTCAAGGCACAGAATCCCCGAGTTGGCGGCCATGTACACCCTATCGCGGTACACGACCGGCGAGAATATCCGGTGCGGCGCGCCGATAGATTTTTCCCACCTGACCTCCCCGGTCGCGGCGTCGAGACAGTGGAGGATGTAGGCGTTCTTCCCGTAATCCATCGACTGCGTGAAAATCAGGCCGCCGTAAAACGACGGGAACCCGCTGTATGTCTTGATCTTCCCGTTGTTCCACCTGAGGTGCCCGTTGCGGATTTCACGCGAGAGGAACAGGTTGCGCGTGCCGTAGAAGATGTAGTCGTCCTGTATCACCGGGTTGGAGTAGATGTAGTCCACGATGCCCTGCGAGTTCATCTCCGGCGCCCACCGGTCCTCCCTGCCGGGCTGCCACTTCGGGCTTTTCGACGTGTCCCAGCTCTTCATGTTTTCGAGCTTTTCCTCGGCGCGGTACCCGGTGCGCGCCCAGAGCACCCTGCCCGTGTTCTTGTCGAGGCAGTAGATCGCGATGGCGTCGGTCAGGAACAGGCTGTCGCCCTTTATCAAGGGATACTTGACCGCGCCCGAGACCCTGGTGTTGGCCCTGAACTGCGAGGAATATTCCTGTAGATTCAGTTTCCACACGGGCTTGCCTGTTTCCTCGTCGAGGCAGTACACGTTCTTCCTGAGGTCGGTGAAGTAGACCCTGCCCCCGGAGCAGACCGGGTTGAACACGGCTTCGTCGGCCTGATAGAGCCATTTCAGGTTGCTGTTCTTGACGGTGATCTCGTCGTTGTTTCCGGTGTAGTAAATGTTGCCCTTGTATATCGGCCAGTCCGACGAGCGCGCGGTCGTCGTCAACAAGAAACATATAGCGGCGAGAAGCAGGTATGCAGACCGTTTCATGATAAACCTCCGGAGCCCGTATGCCCGGCCGGCTCGGCCCGGCATGCACGAGATTAGCACATGAGCCCTGAATTGCAAGAAATAATATTATTGACCGCATCCCCGGCGCTGATAGAATCATCTGATTTGCGCGCGGCGTTTAAATACCATGAGTTCAAAAATTCCGATATTGGCAATCATACCACACGGCGGGAAAAGGGTCCCGGAGGAGCTCGAGGGACTCGTCGCCCTGAGCGAATTCGACCTGTTCTACCAGGCCGACACCTGCGCCAACGAAATATTTTCTTTCGACGAAAGGGCCGCCGCGAAGATCGACACGCACGTGTCCAGGTTCTTCGTCGACATGGACCGGTCGTACCGCGACCTCGCTCCCGGCAGGGGCGACGGGGTGATGAAGAAATCCGACCTCTACGGTAAAGGCGTTTTCAGGGAAAACACCTTCCCTGACCACATAGCCGTCGCCAACATACTCAAGCGCTACTACTATCCCTTCCACGAAACGATCGAAAAGATCGTGACCAGCGGCGAGGTCGGCCTCATCGTCGAGTGCCACACCATGATGCCCATTGCTCCCCCGTCAGCGCCCGACGCGGGCGAGCCGCGCCCCCTGATACTGCTCGAAAACCTCGTCGAAACCGAAGGCGGGGTGGTCGAGGAGACCTGCGCCGGGCGCCTGATACGCGAAGTGCAGGCGCAGATGCGGAAGACGTTCGCCGGAGAGGAAGACACCGTGACCGAGAAGTGCATCGTCTCGGAGAAACCGGGCGCGGGCCATATCATGAAGAAATACGGGCTCGGCGGGATCCCGCTTTTCAGGATTTCCCTGTCCAAGGCCCTGTTCCTCAACGACGTGTATTTCAGCTATGACTACCTGAAGGTCGACGAGCTGCGCCTTCTCGACATCGGCAGAAGGATCATGGCCGGGATCGAGAAGGCCTGGGAAAAAGAAGGGGGATGACGGTAGCGCCGTCCCCGTCACTTCTGGAGCGAGCTCAGGTAATTGTACGCTTCCAGGGCCGCGGTCGCGCCGTCGGCGCAGGCCATGACGATCTGGCGCTTCGATCCGCTCCTGATGTCGCCCGCGGCGTACAGGCCCGGAATCTTCGTGTTCATGTTCATGTCCACGATGATCTCGCGGTTCTCGTTGAGAAGGCCGGCGGGCAGGTACCCGGTATTGGGGTCCCATCCCACGAAAATGAAAACCCCCTCGACCGGGAGCTCGCGCTCATCGCCGGTTTTCCTGTTCTTCAACAAAACGCCGCTCACCTTCTGCGACCCGTTTATGGAGGAGACGACCGTATCCATCACCGTGGTGATCTTCGAATCCGCGAGCACCCTGTCCTGTAAAATCTTCGCTCCCCTGAACTCGTCGCGCCGGTGCACGAGGTACACCCTGCTCGCGAAACGCGTAAGGAAATGGGCCTCTTCGAGCGCGACGTCGCCGCCGCCCACGACCACGACCTCCCTGCCCTTGAAAAAGGCGCCGTCGCAGGTCGCGCAGTATGACACGCCGCGGCCCGTGAACTCGGCCTCGCCGGGTACCCCCAGCCTGCGAAACGAGGCCCCTGTGGCGATGATCACGGTGCGGGCCTCGAGCGGATCGCCTCCGGCCAGGCCGATGACCAAAGATCCGGCATCTGATTTTTTCTCGACTGACACGACATCGCCGCTTGTTATCTCGACGCCGAGGCGGCGCGCCTGCTCCTCCATGCGCGACATCAGCTCCCAGCCGCCCACGGGATCGACGAACCCGGGATAATTCTCGACCATATCGGTATTCATCACCTGGCCGCCGGGCGAATATCGCTCGATAATGAGGCAGTCAAGGCCGGCGCGTATTCCGTAAATGGCGGCGGACAGTCCGGCCGGCCCGGCTCCGATTATTATCAGGTCTTTCATCGCGAGATCTCCTTTTATTCAATAATATGTTTGAAATTTTTCGCAGGTTTCTTAAGATTGAGATATAAATTTAATGTTATCCGGATTAATTGTCAATCGAATATAAAACATAGGCATAATGCGGTGCAGGGGCGTAGCGCGCTACGCCCCTGCACCGCATTATAAAATAAAAAGAAATAATATCCGACAATATAACTATACAAAGCGCTCCAGGCGGAATTGAATGTCCAGAAAAATATACAACTTCACCAAAAGCGACCTTATCGGCGCCTACACCCTGCTCTTCTCCGAAACCGGGCTCAGGTCCATAGACCAGATATACCGCATCAGCAGCGCCTCCCTGAAAACCGCCTATCGCGAAAAGGCGAAGAAAAACCATCCAGACCGCGCCAGACAGCTCGGAGTGAGCGAAGCGGTCCTGTCGGAGCGTTTCAAGGAGATAACCAGGGCCTACAACGACCTGAACCGGTTCATCCAGGGATGCAGCAGGTCATCGGCTGCAAGGCCCGCCGGCTACGATCATCGTTATCGCGGTAAAGAAAAAAAGAAGGAACACCATAACACCGAAACACAGCCCGGCCGGGACGCGCGCGAAGAATCCGCCGCCGGGGCATGGAAAACCGAGTACCGCATGATGTCGGGCAAAGAGGTCCCCCTGGGCCAGTACCTGCTGTTCCAGGGCATCATAACCCTGAAGACGCTCATTCAGGCCATACACTGGCAGCGGGTCCAGAGGCCTCCGTTCGGGACGATAGCAAGAGAGTGGAAGATTCTCACGAGGGAGGAAATCCTGTCGATTTTCAGAAACAGGCGCATGCACGAGAAATTCGGGGAGTGCGCCCTGAGGCTGGGGTACCTCAACAGCTTTCAGCACCGCGCCATCCTGTGCAAGCAGAAGAACATCCAGAGGCCCATAGGGCAGTTCTTCGTCGAGCAGAGCATTCTTTCGCCCGCCGAGCTCGAAAGGCACCTTTTCAACCACCGCAGGCACAACGCCCAGGCGCGTGTCCGGGCGGGCAGCAGCAAGGATAAAAAATAAAAAAACTAGACCGTTTCCTGGACCGTCGCCTTTTTCGCCCCCTGGGTCTCCTGAACATACTGTATGAGCATCGGCACATCGAGTATCATGGCGACGTCGCCGGTACCGAGTATGGTGGCCCCGCTCGCCCATTTCAGGTTCTTGAATATCTTGCCCATGGGCTTGATGACGGTCTGGAATTCCCCGATCGGCCTGTCGACGACGAAACCGGCCTTCTTGCGGCCATATTCGGTTACCACGATATTTGACCTCGTGGCCTTCTCGCTCTCCTCGTTGAAAAACTCCCTGAGGCTCATGAACGGAAGCACCTCTCCCCTCAGGTTCATGAAGTTCCCGGCGTCCTTGCCCTCTATTTCCTGTTCGGTGATCTCGTTGCATTCGACCACCATGTCAAGCGGAAGGATGTAATAAGACTTGCCCACCTGGACCATGAAACCGTCGATGATCGCCAGAGTGAGGGGAAGGTGGATGCGCACGGTCGTGCCCTCGCCCTCGACGCTCTCAAGCTCGATCTGCCCCCTCAGCGACTCGATGTTTTTCTTGACCACGTCCATCCCGACCCCGCGGCCCGAAATATTGGTGACCTTTTCCGCAGTCGAGAAACCCGGGGCGAAGATGAGACGGAACAGCTCCTCGTCGGTCACCGTCTGGCCCTCGGCGATAAGGCCCTGCTCCAGCGCCTTGGCGTAAATTTTCCGCTTGTTCAGCCCGTTCCCGTCGTCGGAAACCTCGATGACGATGCTTCCCGTTTCATTGTAGGAGTTGAGGTAAATGGTGCCCTTGGCGGGCTTGCCCTGGGCTGTCCGCTCCTCCTGGGTCCCGATTCCATGGTCGACCGCGTTGCGGATGAGGTGCATCATCGGGTCGGATATCTTCTCGATCAGGGTCTTGTCGAGCTCGGTCTCGCCGCCGCTTATGACCAGTTCGATGTTCTTGCCCCTTTCCTTGCTCAGGTCGCGCACGATCCTCTCGTAGCGTTTGAAAGTCTCGCCGATCTGCACCATGCGGATGTTCATGGTGCTGTCCCGGACATCCTCGATAAGACGGGACATGGTCGACACCGCTTCGTTGAGTTCGGAATTGCCGCTTCCCTCTGCGAGCTGTTTCACGTTCGCGCCGGTAATGACCAGCTCGCCGATCAGGTTGATCAGGTTGTCGAGCTTGAAGGCGTCGACGCGAATCGATTTTTTCTTCAGCTCCTCGTTCTTCTTTATGTCTTTCTGCTTTTCAAGGGCCGCGTCAAGAACAGGCCTCTGGACCATTTTTTCCTGGACCATGATCTCCCCGATGGGCTTCTTGGACTCGTATTGGTCTGGACTCAGCTTCTCGCCGAACATCTCCTCCTGAAGGCTCAGTGCGCGCCTGAGCTCGGTCTCGGTCAGGGAGCCGATCTCGCGAAGAATCTCGCCGATATGCATCGGCTTTTCAGGCAGTTCGTTGATCAGCGTGACATACTCCCTGATATTGCTTCCGGGAGGCAATATCCTCAGTTCGCAGTCCTCGCTGAGGAAATCGAAGACGTTCTCGATTGTCTCCTTGGTGGTCTGGGCGTTGAACACGATCTCGAACCCCAGATAGCAGAGCTCGGGATCGATGTCGCCGAAAGCCGTAACGTCATGCGCCAGAACCATGACCTGCTCTATTTTCCCTATCTCGTTCAGGTAAGAGATGAACGACTGCGGGTCAAGGCCGTCGACGAAAATGCTCTGCTTGAAACGCAATGATATGTGCCAGTACGGGCTCGCGACGAACTCGTCCCCGGGATCTGCGCTCATGACGGACTCCTCCTCCTCCAGCGCCCCGGGAGAGGGCCTTGCCTCTCCGGCCGCGTCCTGGCCGGCTTTCGCGCCCTCGATATATTTTTTCAGCTCCTCCATAAGCATGTCGCGCTTGAGCGCAAGGCCGTCGGGCAGCTTCACTTCACCATTGCCATCGAAGAGATTGATGATCTGACTTATATAATCATGGCAGTCGAGAAGAATGCTGATCAGCTCCGATCCCAGGCTCAATTCCTTTTTCCTGACCAGATCAAGGAGGTTTTCAACGGCATGGGTGAACCTTTCGATTTCCTCGAACCCGAACATGCCCGACGATCCCTTGATCGTATGTGCGGCCCTGAAAAGGGCGTGGATCGACTCCTCGTCGGTGAAATCCTTTTCGAGGTTCAGAAGGCAACCTTCGAATGTCTCGAGCATCTCCCTGCTTTCAGTGAAAAAAATCCCCATCGCTTCCGTTAAATCGAACTTGTCTCCTGTCGCCATGGCAGTGTCCCCTTCTATTGATGATCTTCGCAGTATAAGTCAAACAGCCTTTTTGCCTCATTGCTGAGGTTCATGAAACTGATCGTCCTTCCGAGCCTCCCGGCCTCCCGGCCCATCAGGTGAAAAAGCTGGAAACCGGCCGTATCTATTTTTTCAATCCCGCCGAGATCCAGGTCTATATCGCCCGGCGAGGAGAGAATGTCCGCCAGCGACTGCCTGAGGTCGACGGCTGAATAGATAGTCGCCTCTCCGCTGAGAACGTATTTCGTCCTGCCGGAATCCCCTTTTTGCTGTTTTGCCTGTATTTTCATGGTTGAATCTCCTTTGTTTTTCCGCGTCGTGCGAGAATCCGCACCTGCGCCGACGGTCAGACGAGCAGCTTCTTGACCGCGTCTATGAGCTGTTCGGGCTGGAACGGCTTCACCATCCAGGCTTTCGCGCCGAGCTCTTTCCCCTTCGCTTTCATGTCGGTCCCGGCCTCGGTCGTCAGCATGATGAAGGGCGCGAACCTGTATGAAGCGTACTGATCATCCTTCTTCACCTTTTCCAGGAGGGTTATTCCGTCCATGTTAGGCATGTTCACGTCGCACACGAAAAGATCTATATTTTGTCCGTCCAGTTTTTTAAGCGCGTCCATGCCGTCAACGGCCTCGACGAGATCGTAGCCCTGCGACGAAAGCACGTGCTTGACGACCTGACGGATGGCCGAGGCGTCATCAATTACCATAATTCTCTTTGACATTAACATCCTCCGGAATATGTATTAAAAGTTTTTAAGTTCATCATCGGTGAAGATCCTGTCGACATCGAGGATGACCACGATCTTTTCCCTTATCTGGGCTATGCCGTCGATACAGTCCACGTTGATGCTCGTCGAAAAATGCGGAGTGTCCTGGATGTCGTTTTCGGTTATGTTTATCACGTCGGACACCGAATCGACAATTATCCCGATCATGTGCCCCTTGATTTCACTGATCATCACGACGGTAAGCTTGTCATAGGGCCGTTCGGGCAGGCCGAACTTCAGCCTGATGTCGATCAGCGGGATCACGATGCCGCGCAGGTTCATCACTCCTTTCATGTAATGGACCGAGTTGGGGACGATGGATATTTCGCCGATGCCAGTTATCTCCTGGACTTTGGACACATCGACGCCGAAAACTTCCTTGTCCATCGCGATGGTGACCAGGGTTCTCTCCCTGACTTTTTCTTCGGTTTTCACGTTTCTTTCGGTTCTCATTGATATTTACGCTCCTGCGGTCGTTTACTTCATCGTCGATGCGAAATCGGAAAGCTCCGATACATCGAGCACCCTGGAAATGTTGAGAATGATGATGAATTTCCCGTCGGTCTTGCCCACCCCGCTGATGAAATCGGCCCTGATCTTCGAGCCGAATTCGGGAGTATGCTCGATGTCCCCGGGCAGGATGTCCTGCACCGCGTTGATCGCGTCGATTATCACTCCGATATGCATCATCTCGCCCTCGGAATTGATTTCCATTATCACGATGCTCGTCATTTTCGTCTCAACGCTCTTTTTGCCGTAGAACCTGAACGAGAGATCGATGATCGGGACCACCTCGCCCCTGAGATTGATGACGCCCCTGATGTAATCGGGCACGGACGGTATCGGGAACACCTTTTCATAATTGATGACTTCCCTCACGCTGGCCACATCGACCCCGTAGGTTTCGTTTCCGATCTTGAATGTCAGATACTGCGCCGCCTGTTCGACGACCTGGGCGCTCTCGTTTTGGGTTGTTGTTCTTTCCATTGCAGTCCTCGTTGCTCCCGATATGGGGAATGGTGCATTATTCTTTATTTTATATCACAACATAATTTTGATCAAGTGCATAATTAAAAAAAATTCCATGACTCCTTATTGCCGATTCAGGCCTTTTTCCGCGGATCCCCTGTCCGGCCGATAAAATGTGCCGTGGCCGTATTTTTTTGCGGCTTTTCCCCGGCCACGCCGTCAGGTCCGAACGAAATCACCTCCCTGAGCCTGATGAAATTCTCAGAGAGGTCCCTGGCCGCTTCGGCGAGGTCTTCGGAGTATTTGTCAATTTCGTCTGCGTTCAGGCTGCTCTTTATCATGCCTGATATTCTCTCGATCTCATGTCTTCGGTTTTCCGGAGCCACGGCCTGTGCGCTGAAAAGCTCGGCGGCCTTCTGGATTTTCGGAACGATCTCGCCCAGCAGCCGGCCGGCTTTCTCGGCCTTCTGAACGCTGATCTCGGAAAGCCCGACTATGTCTTTGGCCGCGTCCCGGCTTTTCTCGGCGAGCTTGCGCACCTCGGAGGCGACCACCGAGAAACCCCTGCCCTCCTGGCCGGCGTGGGCGGCCTCTATCGCCGCGTTAAGCGCGAGCAGATTGGTCCGGTACGCGATGTCCTCGATCACCGATACCCTCGATGCGATGTCCCTGATCGCGGCCAGGGTATCGGTGACCGCTTCGCCGCCGAGCCGCGCCTGTTCGGCCGCATCGTTCGCCAGGCCCCGGGTGTCGCCTGAATCCGAAACGGTCCCGCCGGCGGCGTCCAGTTTTTCGAGCAACATCGATATCTCGTCGACCCCTTCCCTGCGCCCCCGGCATGCCGCGCCCAGCCTGGACGCCGAGCGCTCCACGGCCCCGAGCGACACCGACAGGGCGTTCGCCCTCTCCCGAACGCCGGTAAACACCGCCAGGACCCTGATTATGAGCGGCTTCACCGCGCCCATGTACGCGCCCAGACGGCCGCCGCCCTCGAACGACATTATTCTGTCGAAATCGCCCGACGAGATGATGTCGGCAGCGGCCTTCGCGTCGGACATCCCCATGCCGTTTCTCACGAGACGCGCGGCGATGAACGCCGCCGCCCCGACCGCAGCGGCCGCGGCGGCAACGGCAAGCGCACCCGTGATGAGCGAAACAGGGATCGGGGCCCTTTTCGCCGGAGCGGCGATCACGTCGCGCGGCGCATGAACCGCTATCCCCCAGAGGGCCGGGCCTGAAGCGACGGTAAACGTCCGATAGTATATGAATCCCCCGGTTCCTTTTTCGGGTAGCAGTCTTCCCTTTTCTTCAGGGGCCTTTTCCGCTCCGGCCCCTTCGGCGATCTCCGCGATGCTTTTGCCTGCGAGACCGGAATCCCTGTCTGAAAAAACGACAGTCCCGTCAAGAAACACCGACAAGGGCATGACGGCGGCGCCTTCGGCTTTGACGGATTCCCTGAGCGCATCCAGGGGGATATGGGCCCCGGCGACGCCGGCGAATTTCCCGTTTTGCATGACGATCGGTTCGGCGAGCACCAGGACTTTTCCCTGCGGGCCGGTCCCCGCAGCGCCGTCCGTTTCCGATATGAATCCCGACAGGGATTTCTTCGGCCCTTCATACCAGGACGCGCCCGCGTAACCGGCCAGGGCGCTGAGCTCCGGTGCGCCGGAGGCGCCGCGCGACCAGAACGGCACGAACCTGCCCGAATCGTCATGTCCCCATTTGTTGCCGCGGGGACCGTAGTACCCGAAATCGCCGCTATCGAACGCGTCGGGCTCGAAGCAGAGGAAGACCGCCGAGTAACGCTGATTTTTTTCGAGGAACGATTTCAGGACGGAGTTCGCCTCGGAGCGGGTGAACCGGATCATGTCGGTGTTCAGGTCCGCCTCGAAAATCCCGGCGAGAGAGCCTATCTCCATGGCCGAACGCTCGAAAAACGAGGCGATCTCGAGCATCCGCCCCCGCGCGACCTCGGCGCACAGCTTCTGGCCGTAGCTTCGGTCATTCATCTCCGGAGCGTTCGAACTGCCGGTGTTCCCGCACCCGATAAGCAGAAATACCGCGAGGTACGCCAAAAGCGCAGGTTTCGGGAAGGGACCAAGTTTTCCAGATTTCATCGGGCGTATCCTTGACAGTGAAATTATCTCACATTTCGGGAATGAGTCAACATTAAAATGCGGCGGAGTCCGTCCGGCAGGGGGGCAGTCAACGTCGGCCCCGGCCGGATCTGAAATAAAAAAACGAGGGCGCCCCATTGACATTATTCTGCTTTAATGAGATGATGACCTTAACAGCATGCGCATGCTCCGCCGGGGGCGGCGGCGGCGCTATCCTGAATATCCTACATGAGGGAAGCCATGAACGACGCCATTATAAAAAAACTCCACGACACGGCCGAGGATTTCGGCAACATAGCGCGCAAGGTCAACGAATCGTCCCAGAAAAGAAAGGCCCACTCCGAAAAGGCCATGCAATACGTGAAGAAATCCCTCGAATTGGGTGAAAAGCTCGCCCGGGACCTCGCCATAGTCGCCGAATCGAACATCAAGCTCCGCGACCAGAACAATTTCGTGAGAAACACCTGCGTTAACATGAAGAGCAACCTGGAGAAGCAGGCCGAGATCATGAAAATCCTCGAAGCCAAAAAAGCCCTGGCCCCCGAAATCAAATCGTCCATTGACAAGCTGACGTCGGATTTCTCGTCGGCGCTGAACGATGCGCTCGACAACATAAACGGCATCATCAAGGTCGACAACGACATCATCCTGCTCGACAAGATCATCAACGCCCGCAAGGAGCTCCAGCAGGATTCCCTCAAGAAGCTCGAAAAGCTCTCTGCGATAAGCCTCGAAGACGCCGAGAAGGCGATCAAGGGATCGGCCTCGAACCTCGAAAGAGGCCTCTCGATGACCGGTGAATTCACCAGGGTCGCGGACATAGTGCAGAAGAAAGACAAAAATTCCCTGTCGGACCTCGCCGCAAAGGCGGCCAAGGGACGCGAGATAGCGGCGGAGGTCAACAAAAGCTCGCGCTCGCAGTACGAATTCACCGAAAAGGTGAACCAGTTCACCATGGAGCTGCACGACGACACCACCGCGATCATGGAGCTCGTCGACAAGAAGCACCAGGTGTTCGAGCAGAACCTGCAGACCGTGACGGTGATCACGGTCACGATATCGATGATGTTCAAGAACTACCTTGCCATGGAGGAGATCGTCGAAAACACCGAGTACAACGACTCGGTCAGGTCGCACTTCAACTCCCTCAAGGTGCTCGTCAAGATACTCTGCCAGGACATAAGGACCATCTCGACGCTCAACTTCGACATGACCGACAGCATACACCTGAACAACGAGATCGAAACCAGGGCCCTGGCCGTAAGCAAGGACGAGCTCGATTACTACAAGAAGATCACCGAGAAAGTCGGAGCGATGACCGAGACCACCAAGTATCCCATCGAGGGCTCGGCCAAAAACATGGAGAACGCAAGAATCCTCGAGGACGGCATCAAGCAGCTGATAGCGGGGATGTGACCCCCCCTGCCCCCCCTTCGCAAGGGGGGGGTATCATTGTTCAATAAATCCCCGATGAAATGCAGCAATCTACTTCAGCTCCACGAGCGGAACGATCTTCGCGCCGTACGATTCGTACTTGGCGAGCCGCTCACGGTCGGGCGCGCCGCCCTTCATTGACGCAACGGCTTCGGGGATCACGAACACCGTGTATCCGCGCGCAGCCGCTCCCCGGAGGGTGCTCTGGACGCACGCCTCGGCCGCGAGCCCGGTTATGTACAGGGTCCCGACCCGCCTGGAATCGAGGTACCGCTGCAGTTCCGGATTGGTGAACGCGTCGGCCCTGGACTTGGTGAAGATCCTGGCGTTCGGCCGGTAAACCGCAGTGTTTATTCCGGTGCCCGGCCCGCCCTCCACGGGAAACATGGGCGCGAGGTACGACAGCAGCGAGCCGCGCCCGAACTCCTGGCGTATGTAAATGGCCTCGACGCCGGTGAGCTTTTTCAGGGCGAGGTTGATGCTGTCGATGAAGGGACCGACGCCCAGATCCCTGGCCTTTTCAGGATCGTCAGTCGCGGTGAACCTGTCCTGAACGTCGATGACCAGGACCGCGGACTTCACGTTATTCTTCGCGTCGATCGCCGGCCCCTTCGACGGCGGCAGGATGTACAGGAACTCGATGCAGAGAAAAAATATCACGTACAGAATGCATAGACCCAGAGGAACCGCGAGAATCTTCAGCATTTTTTTCATGACGGAACTCCTTTGATTGGTATGCTATGCGCGCTCCCTGCGTTCGGCACACCAGGCGAGCGCGATGAAAATCAGGTTCGACCCGAGTACAAGCAGCGTCCGCAATGACTGGCTGTTCCTGAACATCGCGGGCTCGCTGCCGAACACCATACCCGTCAGGCTCCCGATCAGCGCGAACAGCAGAACGAAAGACCACACGTTCCGGTAACCCAGAACAAGCCATCCCCCGACCGTGAACGCGATCTCGATGCCGAAACTCACATACGGACAGTTCCAGAGACCGAGCCCCACCTGACAGTACCCGAAGAACAGCGACAGGTCAGGCGTGTGCACTATCAGGTCTATGAACCAGTGCGACAGCACGCACAGGGCGGCGATCAGCGCCCATGACCTGCGCCTGACCGCGATGAAGAAAACGTACGCAGCCGCGCTCAGCGCAATCGCTCCCGCAAGGGAATGGGAATACGGAAGGTACAGGTCGTTTCTGAAAAAAGGATTGGCGCTCTCGCGGTAGGAGGCCCGTTCGATACCCGCCAATACCAGGATGAAGGAAAGTATGTCGGTCAATTGAAGGCAGGCGAAATACACCCACAAGGGGATTTCCCTGAACTTTTTCTTGAGTATGAATCCGATCCCGTAATGTCCGATGAACATGAAATCCACCTCATGACTGTTTTCTCTAATTAGATTGGGAATTCACGATTATGGCAAGGTTTTTTTGGGGTAAGCCCTTTCCCGGCCCGCCCGCGCCCATAAATCTTCTTGACACTCCCCCGGAATCAGTCAACCATTCATGGCTGAACGCGCCGCGCACATTGCCGGAGAAACGATCATGGACCCGGAAATCCTTCTTGAAATCGTCACAGTGAAGATGCCCTTCGGCAGGTACAAGGACACGCTGCTGTGCGACCTGCCCGTTGGCTACCTGGAATGGTTCCAGCGTGAAGGTTTCCCGGACGGGAAGCTGGGAATGCTGCTCGCCACCCTGTACGAGATCAAGATCAACGGGCTGGAATACCTGCTGAAGCCCCTGAGGAAATAAGGGATAGTCTTTGTTGCGCCCTCACCGGGCGTGAGGGTTTTCACTGAGCCGTGAAGGGGGATGCCCTTTCTCTGCCCCTAAGGGGCGAGAGGCATCGCCTCACAGGAATTGAGCAACGATGACAAATCGCCCGTGCCGGGGCGTCCAGAAACTCCCGTGAGACGGGAGCCCATCTTCACTGAGCCGTGAAGGCAATGCCCCTTTCTTTGCTCGCCCAAAGAAAGGGGCGAAAGAAAGGGCGCAGCCTCAGATGCCGGCTGGGGCTATCTTTCTGTATCAGAAACTTGTTTCCACGGGCGGCGATAAGCGTCCTGCTTGCGCCGCCCTGAAGGCCCTCGCCCGTCCCTGGGCTCGGGCCTCGTCATGCATGAGGAATGCGGCAGGCGAAAGGCTTGAATGCCGGGGCCATATTCATGAATTTAACATTCTCAAATAATCCTTCTGTGTTTCATGTACGGATTTACAAACAAGTTCGATGAAAGAACCGGCATTCTCACGGGCGGCCTCAATTGAAGCTATATATTCGGCCCGCAGGACCGGCGGTATGATCGCGATATTATAGCCTTCCTGCAAAAGGATCAAGTTCATCAACAGGCGCACAACCCTTCCATTGCCGTCAATAAACGGGTGTATGAACACAAATTCAAGATGCGTTTTTGCAGCGGCAATTACAGGATGGTCTTTTGCGCGAAACGAAGCCGTCATTTTTATAAAACTCTTCATCAGATGCGGGACTTTACCGGGCGCGGGCAGAGGATGCCTCGATCCCGAGATAACCACCTGCTCTTTACGGTATATGCCGGCTTTGGCGTCATCGATATTTTTATAAAACAGCTTGTGAATGTCGCGTATGTCCTCTTCGGATATTTTTTTCACTCTCACAAGATCAAGCATGTAGTCGAAAGCCTCACCGTGTCCTTTAGCCTCAAGATGATCCCTCAACGGTTTGCCGCCGACGGTAAGGCCGTCTTCAATCACTATCTTTGTCTCAGACTGCGTCAGGGTGTTGCCTTCAAGCGCGTTGCTCGACCAGGTGAGGCCAATTTTGTAGTATTCCTTCAATGAAGCCAGGGTATCTTTGCCCAGGGGCCGCATGTCGTTTATCTGCTTTTGCAATCTGTCGATTTTTTCAAGAAGATCGTTCATGACACCCCCCCCTGATCAGATTTATGCCGGCTTCAAACAACCGGTACCGACACCGGCATGATACGGCAGGTTATCGTATTCATCAACATATTTTTCAAAGACCTTTACGCCTCAGTCATAATACGACGTTGTTCCCCGCAGCCGGGATGCCCTTTCTCTGCACGACATGCAATCTGACGGACGTCCCGTCGCTCCCGTGACTATCTTAAAAGTCATTCCCGTGAAAACGGGAATCCATCTTCACTGAACCGTGAAGGGGGATGCCCTTTCTCTGCTCGCCCAGAGAAAGGGGCAGAGCGCATTTCGGCATCCTGCCTGCGCTCTGCACTAGCTCATCCATGAGCGTCGCGCAACGCCTCGGATGCCGGCTGGGGCTGTTCTTCTGTATCAGAAACTTGTTTCCACGGGCGGCGATAAATATCCGTATTTGCGCCGCCCTGAGGGCCCTCGCCCGTCCATGGGCTCGGGCCTGTGAGTGAAACCAACCCCGAACGCGACTGTTAAAACAACTTCAATTGATCGTCGACCCGAGGATAAAACACACCGATGATCATGAAGGGATTACGAGAACGAAAATGCCTTGCTTTCGTTGTCCCAAGGAAAAAATAAATATCCTTTTTCATAAAAAGATCATGATATTTCTTTTTAACATCACGGCAGGCTTTTTGTTCATCTCCATGCTTTTCAAGGCAGTTCCAATACAGTTGACCGACCTCCCAATCCGATACGGTCATCGTGCTTTCCCTGCCCCGAATGTCAGTAAACCTGTATAAGAACCTGTACGGTAATTTTTTAACTATTTCGAACTTGCCGATATCGTGAAAAAGGTCAAGCTGGTCCCTGTTAATCCGCAATTCATCTTCTTTCTTCCACTCCCTTTCATCTTCCTCAATGATAAAATCAATGATCCTGGCGGGCTTAAAGACTGCAAGGGAGGTGCAGGTTTCCTTGTTCTTCGCCAGGCTGATCAACTCCTTCATATCGTAATAAACCTTTTTCAAGCATAATTCTTTTCTTCTTTCCCACGTCCCTTTGTCCGTATCAAGAAATTCAAGGTTTGTTATTTTATCAATATCAACCGGCTTATAACTCTCGGGCCTGAAATCGGCCGCGTTCTTTGTTAATTCCAGTTCAATCCATTCATATTTTTTATATCTTCGGTCATAATCAAGTTTACGGAAAGGGATGGGATAAATCCTTACAAAACTGCCGTCTTCTTTTAATCCCGCGGTGCACACCAGTTCGTCATAACTTTTTGAAATTGTCGGGTATGTTTTTACTGTTATAAGGACTTTTTCTCTGGGCATTGCTATTGAATATGCCGTACGGCTTCAACGGGGCGATATTTTTCTAATATATAATCCGCCAATATTGTACGATGGCATTTGTTGATGTCCTTTTCAAAGCAGGTCAATGCGACCCTATGATATTGGTGAATCGATTCAAGTATATTTAGCTGAAAATCCTCAGTGTTTTTAAGATTATGGGAAATATAATGATCAAACAGCTCATTATAGTCTTCCTGTGTCTCCAGTCTTTTTCTTTTATCAGCATCGATGCCAAGCTGTCTTATGGAGATATACTTTATGCCAACTTCTTCACATATATACTGAAGCCTATTTTGCGAAAATCCGAACTTCATGCTCTGAGGGTTTTTACGAACGTCGATCAGGCACCTGATGTCATTGTTAATCAGTTTGTTGATGTACGCCTCTATGCTGACCCCCTCGTAACCGATCGTGGCCAGTGTTTTATCTTCGTAGACCGGCTTTGAATCATGCACCTGTTTCAATTCCTCTGTCGTAAGAATCCTTTCTTTGATGGCGCTGAATATCGCATAGTACGGTGCGCCGGTGTACACATAACGCATGAGCGTATCGATATCATTAAGCCGCTTAAACATGTCGGAAATGACAATTAATTTTCTCTGGTCATAATATTCGATCTGATTTTGATAATTATCTTCACAGGCTTTTGTAATTACGTCGTTGTTAATATGCAGAAGTCCCTGGGACTGCATGACTGAAATATCGCTTGCCGCGGTGAATGAATAGCACCCGTATTTATAGGGAATAAAATCGTACACCGGTTTGCCTTGCTCGCGAGTCAGCAGGAAGAGGTATTTCTGCATCTCCAGTCTGGAAATGCTCCTTTCGAAAGATTCGAGCAGGGCAAGTATGAGCTTTCTTCGATAGAACATGCGTATACCATGCATACTTAACGCATGTGTGTCAAGATATAAATCAGGCGAACCTCGTATGCTTCACTTTCCATTTTTCAAGAGAAATGAATACCCAGAATGAATATATGCCCAGCGTGATGATGCAGAGAAGAAGCCACTTGATCCAGAGCCCGAAAAGACCGAATGCCGAGCCATTGAACTGCAGCCTTCTGCCGTTAATCACCGTGTGATTGATTTTCCAGCCGTACACCATGCACAATGCCCATGGGAAACAGATGCCGAATGTGAGCAGTGTTATCAGAAACCCCAGAATGTTCCATCCGATAAATGACAGTAGACCGCCGTCGAAATATGATTCTCCCTTCGTGTTGTCGATGTTGATGCTTACGGTTCTTTGCTCGAGCATAGAGAGCCTCCTTGATTTGATTCCAAGCCCCCCTGTAGGGACGTAGCGCGCTACGTCCCTACAGGGGGGCTTATTCCTGTTTCAATCCACGCGCCCACGGTTCGACTGCGCTCACCAACCTCGCGGGGCGCGACATTCAACAGTAGAAATTTCAATGATCTATTAAACGCGCGATCTTCATGTTCTGGGCTGAGTAAATCTACAACAGTAGAAATTTCAATGAACCATTAAACCGAAAGACTCTCTCAGCGGAAGAAATAATCTACAACAGTAGAAATTTCAATGAACCATTAAACGAATAACTTTTCCCAGCCGCAGCTCCCCCGATCTACAACAGTAGAAATTTCAATGAACCATTAAACCTGGTGGAAGATCGGCTCATTATCTGCATATCTACAACAGTAGAAATTTCAATGAACCATTAAACACATCGTGAAAAGCCAGACGACGTTTTATTATCTACAACAGTAGAAATTTCAATGAACCATTAAACTGACAGTTTTAATGACAGTTTTAAAATATCTACAACAGTAGAAATTTCAATGAACCATTAAACATTAACTCCAAATACACAAGTGCTGTTTTATCTACAACAGTAGAAATTTCAATGAACCATTAAACCGCCGACCGGTTCAAGTTCGACGTGGTCATCTACAACAGTAGAAATTTCAATGAACCATTAAACTTTTATTTCGGCGCGCTATTCTCCCAAAATCTACAACAGTAGAAATTTCAATGAACCATTAAACGCGGTTAGCCTATATCGACCAGTTTAAATCTACAACAGTAGAAATTTCAATGAACCATTAAACCGAGTTTGACATCCTTCCATTCCCAATATCTACAACAGTAGAAATTTCAATGAACCATTAAACACAAAGAAGCCTACAAAGAACGGATGTCATCTACAACAGTAGAAATTTCAATGAACCATTAAACCTTAGCAGCCATGGCGCGGAAGGTGTATCTACAACAGTAGAAATTTCAATGAACCATTAAACTAATCCCCGGTGCTGGAACCACCAGATTAATCTACAACAGTAGAAATTTCAATGAACCATTAAACAAGCGATTCGGTGACTTGCACAACAAGTATCTACAACAGTAGAAATTTCAATGAACCATTAAACCGGCGCCGTGGTCGGTGGGGCCGTTGACTAATCTACAACAGTAGAAATTTCAATGAACCATTAAACAGATGGAGAGCATCGAAAGCGGCTGGCATATCTACAACAGTAGAAATTTCAATGAACCATTAAACCGAATAACCCTATGAGCAGGCGGCATCATCTACAACAGTAGAAATTTCAATGAACCATTAAACCTGTCCGGCGAGTAGGCGAACCCCTCGATCTACAACAGTAGAAATTTCAATGAACCATTAAACAGCGGCTGACACGCCTCCGGGCCTCGGATCTACAACAGTAGAAATTTCAATGAACCATTAAACAAAGCTACACAAGCTCAAAAATACTTACATATCTACAACAGTAGAAATTTCAATGAACCATTAAACGCAGAAAAAGAACGCGCAGCAGATACCGATCTACAACAGTAGAAATTTCAATGAACCATTAAACACGGAGCAACCGTTGCCGCTTACGGAAATCTACAACAGTAGAAATTTCAATGAACCATTAAACGGTTGAAATAATTAACAAAGGGTATCAGAATCTACAACAGTAGAAATTTCAATGAACCATTAAACAATTAATCGCAAGCTATACCAGGACATTGATCTACAACAGTAGAAATTTCAATGAACCATTAAACTTGATGCAGATAAAGGACTGGTCGAAATATCTACAACAGTAGAAATTTCAATGAACCATTAAACTGACAAAAGAAGTGAGCTGGCTTCGCGATCTACAACAGTAGAAATTTCAATGAACCATTAAACAATATTTCCCGCCGAATTCAAGCCCGACATCTACAACAGTAGAAATTTCAATGAACCATTAAACCATCCTTTAAGGTGAAGAAAAGCACCTATCTACAACAGTAGAAATTTCAATGAACCATTAAACTTAGAATTGCATGGGAAAATATTGAATATCTACAACAGTAGAAATTTCAATGAACCATTAAACAAAAAGCCGGGGTGACGATAACCGAGATTTTCTATCTACAACAGTAGAAATTTCAATGAACCATTAAACGGTGACTTCTGGAAAGAGCCAGAGACCAATCTACAACAGTAGAAATTTCAATGAACCATTAAACGGATGGAATGGATCGGGATCAATATTTATCTACAACAGTAGAAATTTCAATGAACCATTAAACTCACCCCTCGACGATGCTGGAACCGAATCTACAACAGTAGAAATTTCAATGAACCATTAAACAATCAAGAACCCGGACACCGACCTCTTATCTACAACAGTAGAAATTTCAATGAACCATTAAACGACCGGTGTTTCCGGCTCGACCGTGAAATCTACAACAGTAGAAATTTCAATGAACCATTAAACATTGGCTACGGAAAAGCAATCGAAAAGAATCTACAACAGTAGAAATTTCAATGAACCATTAAACTGTTTTCTCATATACTCAAAAAACTCATATCTACAACAGTAGAAATTTCAATGAACCATTAAACAATGTAGACCGCCCGGGTGAGAATATTATCTACAACAGTAGAAATTTCAATGAACCATTAAACACAGGAGACTGGCAAGAGGTTACAGTAACATCTACAACAGTAGAAATTTCAATGAACCATTAAACCTGGCGTTACCGCAGCGGTGCATGTAAATCTACAACAGTAGAAATTTCAATGAACCATTAAACAAAAATAATCCTCTTCTGTGTTGGAAACATCTACAACAGTAGAAATTTCAATGAACCATTAAACATATTCCGAGAACATGGCGTCTCTCGAATCTACAACAGTAGAAATTTCAATGAACCATTAAACCCGCGATTATTCAAGTACTGGCACATACATCTACAACAGTAGAAATTTCAATGAACCATTAAACTGTCAGCGAGCCATTTCCGGCGCTGTTTATCTACAACAGTAGAAATTTCAATGAACCATTAAACACCTGTGATCCTGGCCGGGATGCCATGATCTACAACAGTAGAAATTTCAATGAACCATTAAACCCCAAGTAACCACCTGGGTAGAGAACCGATCTACAACAGTAGAAATTTCAATGAACCATTAAACCCCTATGGGATGAGGAATCCGACCCGGATCTACAACAGTAGAAATTTCAATGAACCATTAAACGATGACAGAAGAACTGAATCGCGCCCTTATCTACAACAGTAGAAATTTCAATGAACCATTAAACACATGGAAGACAAAAAGTCAATCAATGATCTACAACAGTAGAAATTTCAATGAACCATTAAACGCGGTTTTTCTCGCCGCGTTATGCACCCGCATCTACAACAGTAGAAATTTCAATGAACCATTAAACTCTTGACAAAGTACGGCGCGGACATGATCATCTACAACAGTAGAAATTTCAATGAACCATTAAACCCGTCAGGTGTGACGCCGTTTTCAACTTTATCTACAACAGTAGAAATTTCAATGAACCATTAAACCCATAGAATTGATTTTTTCAATGATTTATTGATAAAACATGCAATTTATATGAATTTTAAGGCAAAAAACCGCTTTAAACCTGCCCAGATGGCCAGGTTTATACGGAAAAGTGATATTAAGACCGGGGTTTGCAATACGAGTTCTATGTAATAATAATAAGGTCTTCATCATCATTGCGGGCATATCCGAAACACGTCTTCTTGCAGTTGTCATCGAAGTGAAATATTATTACACTGTCGGTCTCATCGAAGCTTTTTTCAAAATTATTCGTTATTTCCGAAGTGATGATTTTCAATATCCTTTCACTGTTTTTAATCGCAAAGACTGAATACTGGAGACGGTAGCCGAATTTAACGAGAAACTTGGCAAACTTCGTCCGAATCCTGTTATTGCTGATGTCGTAGCTTACAATAAGCATATGCCGTCATGATATTCTAAAAATCGGGTAGTCATCAATTGGTTTTCCCTTCATAAATGCCCGGTAGTAATTTCTGACATACAGAAACATGTCCTGTTTCCAATCAATCAATGGTTCCATCAGCCAGTTTACATATGGGAATGCCTTCTTGCCGAATAGACGATACTGGTTCATGTATATGTCAAAATCATCATCATGGCATTGCCCGAGATTCAGCGCTTTCCTGATCCTTGCATCTATAAGCGGCCTGAAGGGCTCAACTATATCGCACACAAGTGATTTTCTTTGATAAAACTGCCGGTGGTATACGCCGTTATAAAGATCAAAACCGTAAATATTCAACAATGCTTCAATAAAATTAAACAGCAATGTATAACCGATATCCATGAGGCAGTTGGTCATGTCATGCTTGACCCGGGGCCTGCGCGCCGTCCAGTTGAAATCTTCAAACATATTTTGGAAATAAACCCTTGACGCGATGCCTTCAATACCAAGGATTCTTTTTAGATCATGATCCTGACCGGTCAGCTCATTACGATAATTCACAAGCAATTCAATGCCATTCTTCAAGTTATCGCCTTTATGACGAATCGATTTAAGAACCGAGGTCTGGTTTTCGATCTTGTTGGAGACGATGTATTTAGCGATGTCATAACCGTCATATTCATACTGTTTCTTTCTTAATAAAACATTCCCTTCGGCCCCGGACGACCATACGCCATAAACCCTGAGCGAATAAGTCATGAGAACTATAGAAAAGCCGAACCGCTCCGCTCGTTGCAAAAGGCCGCTTGTTATTGAAATATGCCCTGCAATGAAAATAGCGAAAAGCCTGTAGCATGTAGACTGGTGCTTGATCGAGCCATCAACATCGGTGATGATGATATTGTCATTTTTGAAACTTAGCTTTTCACCCCGGTTCAGAAAAGCGAATACGATCTGTTTTTCCTTGAAATCAGGTCCACTCATCATACATTCGACCTGTCGCAAAGAGGCTCATATATACAGCGTCCGCATTTTGCTTTGTTTGTCTGAAGGTAATTTTCAAGATCAAGGCTCATTATGTTCATGATCGTATTCTTAAAAGATTCACGCATATCAGTATCTTCATCAGGCAATTTTACCGGATAAATTTTATTATCATCCATACTGTAAAATCTGAGTGAATTGACCCTGTACCCCATTTCACATAGACCGTAATATTGCCCATATAACTGAAAAACGTAGCCGTCATATATTTTTTCGATATGCTTCTTGCGCTCGGTCAGCAAACCCTCATCAACATCGAAAGTGTCAATCTTACCGCAAAGATTGTAGACCGTTGAATACACCTCGACGCCCTGCAATATGTTCTTTCTGGTTGAATAACGTTTTTCTTCAATCGCCTCATGCGCCTGTTTCCCTTCAACCTGCGGAAGCTCCTGATACAATCGAGTCGAAAGACCCCCATATAACCAGTGATAATAAATCGACAAAGGACAAAATATAAAGTCGTTGAGATGCGATATTGGTATGTACAGTTCCATCTCAATTCTTCATATTTCTTTCCTGTACGAAAGCAAACCATTCCTTGTTCATCATGCCCTTTTCTGTTTTGGGGAGCTTTCCGTCCCTTATGCCTTTTACTGTCATCATGCCCTTTAAAGCAATATGGTACGCTCCGTTTGCATCGGCATCAAGGGGCATGTTCTCGTCAGCTTTGCGGCTATCAAAGAAATTGCCGACTGGTGAAAGAATATAGTCAAATTCATTGCCCTTGTCGTCTTTCCCAGTATATCTCAGGGAAAATAAAACTTTCAGATTAAAGTAGAGCGATTTAAAGAAGCCCGCTTCTGTTTGCTCCAGTATTTTTTCTATGATATTTTCGCCGTTTTCATATTTCAAATGACCAAAAAGCAATTTCAGGTTTCGAGTTATATCATGGCATACATAACTCCTCGATCTGGCGTCATAGTAATACCTTTCATTACCGAAAGAGCAGACGGTCCATTTCGTTTTTCCGCCCGACCTGTCCGTAAACTTTTTGTAATCGAATGCAAATTCAAAATAGTCCCTGTCTTTATTGTATCTGATCGAATCGAACTTGCCGAAGAATTCTTTCGATTTATCAATATTTTCATAATAGGTATTAAACAGGTTAACAAAACCCGTTGCGGGGTCTATCTTCGACGTGTATCCTGCAGGAACATAAAAAAGAAATCCGCTCTGTTTGCCAAGCTTGTCAAAACTTTCAAATTCATCAGTGAGCTGATAGGCCTTTAAAACATACCCGGCATTCCCAGGCTTTTCATTTTTAAAAACAAGATAATTAAGCTTCTCTATCAGGGCCTTTTCAAATTTCTGGTACACCTGTTTTTCAATTTTAAATCTGCCCTTCTTGAAACCGAAATTCAGGTCTTCAAGTACAATTACTGCATTGTGTTTTATCATTAATTTGGCAAGCTCATGGATTATGTGAGACAGGTATCCGCTTTTTAATTCTTTGATGTTTTCAATAGCAGACCATTTTTTTCTGGCCTCGTCCCGCTCCTTTTCTTTCCGGTCAAGAAGATCGCGATAATCAGTCTTTTTTTCAACAATCGAACCATTCGATTCATAGCTGTTCTTTAGAACATTAAAAGTATCCTGCTCGATTATTCTCCCTCTGCCGTCTATAACCGAATAATAAAGCAGATGCCTTTCACCGCGATCTATGCCGATGAATTTTATATCGTCATTGTTTTCAAGAAATCTGTTAACTCTCTCATTAAATCTTTTTTCTCCCTGTGCCTTGAAATTAAGCGTTATCGGACAGTGAAAAAAGAATTTATCTTTACTGAATCTTCTGTCTTTGATGATATCATACTCGAATGTGCTGTTTTTCTTGTTAAGGGGATTTTTACTATACAGCGCAGTACCGGCCTTGTGAACGACCCTGCTGTTTGCGTCTATTGATGCATGTCTGAAAAATATTTCCGCTTCTCCATTAAGCTTAACAACAACATCCTTCAGATTGTCTTCGTTGAATATTGCTTTCCAGTAAAGAGTGTGAAGATTGGGAGTGCCATTTATATTTTTCTTTTTTATTGATAAATCTTTATTATAAATTTCAAAGAGATATAATTCGCCCTTGCTTACTTTATCATCTATATATTTCGCTGATACAGGCGTATAAGTCAGGGCATATCCTTGTTCTGCCACCTCATTGTAAAAACCGCTAACATCAGAGTATTTTTTTGTCGGCCTGAAATTGAAATTGAAATAATTATTCCATTCTTCGTGTCTTTTTATAGATTCTTTGCAGAAATCTATCCATATATGCACGGACTCAATATCATCAGCCTCTTTCTTATATAATCCCTTATCCCTAATCCTGATAATATCATCACCCGGAGCGAAGTATTCTATATTCTTCTCAGCAAAAAACACCTTAGGAAGCATCTTTGAAGGGTTTGGTAAAAGTTTATAATTCATTTTTAAATAACAGTCTTCATTTTTTAGATCAAAGCCTGATGTGTTTTCCTTGGTTAATATCATGTTTGAACTTTTATCCATAACAGCAAGATAGTATTTGCCTTCTCTTAATAATATCGCACTAAGATTATCTGTTTCTTTGTTAACATCCCAACCATCAAGCAGTGTTCCTTTATCAAAGTTTATTTTTATCTTGTCAGTTGAATACGGCTTTTGGGTAAGCAAATTGCGGGTCTTATTATACACTGGTATTAAAAGACAAAGATCATTATAACTGTTATTGAACGGCTCATAAAAATCCGAGTCCGCATTGTCTGTTTCTATGGGTTTACCCTTCTTTACCAGGTGAAACGGCTTGAGGAAATGAATCAGCTTCATAATGCTGTCGAGCAGGTTTTTTATTTTGTCAGTATCAGTTTTATTATCAGGTCTTTCATTGTTCACATTGAACTCGCCGCTCCTGATAACCGGTTCTGCTTCCTTGCGGCTTTCATTTATCTTATCAAAAATATTACCATCTGCATTGATGAAAGACTTAAAAAATAAACCAATGTCGGTTTGAGTAAAATCCTTTTCTTCAAGGTCGACAAGATATTTATCTATGGAAGTCTGAATATCTTTCAAACTGAAAATATCACTCTTTAACCATTTTTCCCGTTCTTTTTTCCCCGAGATCTCGTTTTCAGAATACTTTGTCATTGCCCGTTTAATAAAGCCCCAGTCTTTGAACATGAATTGGGAAATATCCGTAAGCGTAGTGTCATTCTTTATAAATATATATTCCATGTTTTCCGGTGTTATATGATTTTCAATAAAACTGCTTATTGCTCTAATATTTTTTGAATCAAGAATATTACACATATATTCATCAATTGTGTCGAGCATGTCTTTATGGCTTTCAAACTTATCAATGACAAACTTGTCTTCGGTTTTGCTTAATATCTGCTTATACAATTTTGCCATTAACGGAAGGTCCTTTCCTTTTATATTATGCTTCTGCCTGTAGAGGTTGATCTTCTGGTTTACCCCTGTTTTGTTCTGGTCGATCGAATCGCCTCCAATAATCCTGTTATAGTTATCTATACCGGTCTGGTTTAAAAATATCATAAAAGAGTCAGGTTTAAGGCTATTAGCTGATTCCTTTATTTCATTATAAAGCGACTTATGGTTTTTCTTTATATTTTCCAACCGCATGCAGTTGTCAAAATGCTTTATCATATTCTCATTGATAAGTCTGTAAGATATCGCCGTTCTCTGATCTTTTTTAGAGAACATATTATCGCGGTTTTGTTTTAAACCCTTGAAATAGGTCGTGAATTTATCAAAACTTTTCAATGTCTTTTCAGCATCTTCAAATTCTTCTTTCGATAATAGCTTGCCATCATATTTTTTCTTAAGCCAGTGCCATAGAAGCGGTTTTTTTAATTTATCATCTTTCCCTTTTGTATTAATGAGGCTGCTGTATTCATCAAGACCCTTTTCTTTTAATCTTTCATTGAATGCTTTTGCCGTTTTATCGCGTAGTTTCTTTTGAACTGTCTGAAATTCTTTTTTCTGTTTATCTCTATCCTGGGTTGGTTGTCTGGTTTTTTTGTAAACCTCGAATGCGTCTTTAATATCACGTTCCGTGAATATTTTCTGATCTAAAACATATGAAATAAAATCCCTGTAATAATCATCTAGTATCTTTTTCATTTTAACATATTCAAGGGCGCGTTTTTCATCTCGCCTGACAACATCACAGAGGGCCTTATTCTTAAAATCTTCTATTCTCTCAGCAGTCTCCCCCACCGGCCGCAGCTCAAACCTGAGCGTTTTCGATAAAGAATAAAGATTGGTGAATTCAGATAAATTTTTCATAACCTGCTCTCCTTGTTTATCATAGAATATTCTTCATTTCCATTTACTATTTTCTTTTACCTCCCCCCTGTGGGGACGTAGCGTGCTACGTCCCCACAGGGGGGATATACTGATCTCTTCCCTACTGGCTACGCCCCCACATGCTTCTCCGCCCATTTCTTCACATTGTTCCTGATATACCGCCGCACATTTCTCAGTTCGTCCTGGTCCCTGATGATTCGGTCATAAAACCTTGACTGCCATGCGAAACCTTTATGCCCGGCGTCCCTGCATCGTTTTGTCACGGCCGATTTATATGAGCGGATAATTACAGATAATGAACCAGCACTGGGCGATAATGGCGCGATTCCAATATCCCCTGTAGGGACGCAACTCATAACATCTCCCTTGTGGGGACGTAGCGCGCTACGTCCCCTACGGAAAATTTGGGTTGTATCCATTACAGATATATGAACAATACAATGCACATGGTCCGGCATAATACAGAATTCATCGATAAACACGTCCCTTCTGGTTTCACCGGTCTTCAGCAATTCCTGTTCGGCGATCATGCCCGGTTCGGACAGGACCATTTCACCATCGGTGATCTCACCGAAATACGGCTCCCGGTTTTTCGTACCAATGGTCACGAAATAATGACCCTCATTGCAGTAATCCCAGTTTTGCAACCGTAATGATCGATCCACTGATAATTCCTTAAATTCGATAATATCCCCTGTGGGGAAGCCTGCAACTCCACAATACCGTACACCCGGACGTATTTTCCGCAAGAACTAAATGGAAAAAAATACCCATCTGCCCGTTGACTGCAACATGAAAACCGGGACACAGGCGAACTGGATCACAATACAACCTAAGCGCTTAGGTATGACCCCGATACGCGCAGCCACTCAACGCCTGAAAAAGTCAGAAAATATCCTGGTATGCCCTGGGGAAATATCAATAAACTACATGATCTCTTAAAGAAAAGGTAGACCTCGAATGTCGAGGTTGGATATTTTTTCACCCTCCCCCTGCCTGTGCGAAGCCTACCTTCAGGTACTCCCTCTATACCGGGGATAATGAAAGACGGCCACAGAGACGCAGAGGACACAGAGTTATGGATTTGCTGAAGATCCCATGCCACACTCTTCCCTGAATCCCGTCCGCCATCAGGTGGACACTGATCGGGCGTCTGTCTGAGCCGAAAGGAGCATAGCGACGTCGGCGAGTTTCGACCGGAGCCCCCGCCGGCAACTGACTAAGCCCAGGAAGGGCTTGTGCATGCGCGCCCATGGATGGGCAAAAAAGCGCTTGCTGGCGGCGCCTTTTTTTCGCCCTCCCCTTGTGGCGAGACAAAAAAGGGCGCTTTCCCCTCCGGTCCGAGGGGACCTTTCCCGCGCTTTTTAAAGCGCGACGCTTCATCCCTCTTCTGCCCCCTCCGGGGGTTAGGGGGATTTCTTGTTCTATTCCCCTTCTATTCATGTTTTAGGTATGTTCTACCTCGAAGAAAATGCGGGCCTCGGCGCTGCCCGGCGTAACAATTGCGAATAAATGTTTACTGCCCGTGATGTTGATCCCGCCTAACAGGCTGCCGGGCGAATTCAGTGAAAAACCGAAAAATTCCGGTCTTGCAGAAAATTTTCAAATTTTTTTTCGCGTCCTGTAACCTTTCCCCGCGGCGGATGTATATACACGGATGCCTTCTGCGATTAACCCTCTGGTTAAACATTTCGCATGACGGCACGCGGGAGCTTATAAAGCCCCGTAACACAATCACAAGGAGGCCCACAATGGCCGAAATCGATCTCAATCCCGTTTTTCAAGGAATCAGGAACAAGGTTGGCAAGATGGTTTTTTACCGGCGCAACGGAGAGACCTGCATGCGCACGCTGGGCGCGGCGAAGAAATCAAGCACGCCGGCCCAGATCATGGTCAGGACCGCATTCTCGCGACTGGTCGAAACCTGGCGCAGTCTGCCCGGATTCATCCAGGCCGGATGGAACGCGCTGGCAAAATCGTCAAAGAAAACCGGCTTCAACATGTTCGTCAGCGGCAACTTCCGCGCATGCTACGAGGGCCGCGCCATCGCTCTTTCCCGGCAGACCGGCGGCATCGCCCCGGTGGCGCTGAGCGCTGCGGCCGGATCATCGGGCGAGATACGCTGCGAGTTCGCTCCCGCGCCTCTGACCGATGGAAAGCACCTGGTGGTCTTTTACCAGAGGAGCGGTGATGACAATTCAGACAGGCCGCTCGCGCACATCGACTTCGGCGAGAACGCCGCGTCTCCGGCGGCGATTACCGGGCTCGAACCCGGGGCCGCGTACTCGGTCTACGCCGTGGTGACCGACCGCGCGTACGAAGAGGCGACAGCGGTTTCCGAATCCTCGGGGGTCATCGTATCCTCCGGCCAGTAATCCGCCGACTTCCCCTTTCCGTTGCGGCGGCGCATCATGCGTCGCCGCAGCACCCCCTGACTGACACACTCTTCATCACATTCAATAGCGCGAACAGGATGTTCGCGTTGGGCGCGTCCGTCAGGATGACGATACGCGCCCGCCACTGGTGATCTGCTGTTACTGACGTGACGGATAATTCCGCATATGCCGGATTTCTCTTTGACTGCATTTCACTGTTGCGTGAAGGAAGGCTCCCCGCCGTATGAGGGGCAGCCCCCGCCGGCAACTGAGGCGGTGTCATTTTCTTTGGTTACTTTCTTTTGGACAAGCAAAAGAAAGTAACACATGCCCGCCTGCTTCCAGGCAATATTTTCGCTTTTTGTTAAAAAGCAGACCTCTCCTTGTGGCGAGACAAAAAAGGGCATATCCCTCCCCGGTCCGGGGAAAATATCCCGCGCTTTTTAAAGCGCAACGCTTTTCATCCCTCAAGGAAGGGGATAAAGAAAAGACGGCCACAGAGGCACCGAAGACACCGAGAAAATGATTGATAAATATTACAGCCCGCGCGGGCTGTTGCATCCGTTACGCTCTTCATTTCCCGCAAATTAATTTGCCGCATCGCCAGTTTTTGACTATATTGATCCGATTTGAAAACGACGCACGGCGCAACGGGCCGCAGAACACGGGCCCCGGAGGTTTGATTGATAACGAGCTATACAGAAGAATTCCCTGATGTCATAATCATCCACATGACCGGATTGATGGCGCGTGACTCGCTCAAGGAAATCGAGGAGGCATGGGACGAACAGCTCAAGAAGCGCCCCGAGATACTCGCCCTGAACCTCAAGGGCGTCGTAGGAGTCGACTCCATCACCATGAACCATATATTCAATCTCTGCAAAAAGGCCTCTTCCCTCGACGTCAAACTGATCATATGCGACGCAAGCGAAGAGCTGAAGGCGATTTTCGACATCGTCAGGCTCGAGCGCATCATACCTTTGATGGATGACAAAAAGTTCCGGCAGGATTACGTGGTCAAGAACTGGTCTCCCCGGTAAATTCAACTGACGCAGACCCGAATCCGCCCCATGACCCGAACTGCCCGCCGTGCGCGATCGCCTTTTTGAGCTCGATGAGATACCCGGCGCGGCTTATGGGAACAGCGCCCAGGCTCATGAGATGGGGGCTCACCTGCTGGCAGTCGATAAAATCGAATCCCCTTTTTTCGAGATAATCGCACAGCGCCCACAGCGCGAGCTTCGACGTGTCCGGCTCAAGTGAAAACATCGACTCGCCGAAGAACGCCCGTCCCAGAGACAGGCCGTACAGGCCGCCGCGCAGAATGCCGTCCCGGTAAACCCCGACGCTGTGCGCAGCGCCCGCCAGGTGCAGCCCGGTATACACCTCGATCATGTTATCGGTGATCCATGTCCCGTTCTGGCCTTCGCGTTTGACCCCGGCGCAGGAGCGCATCACCG
>ERZ795054.628-NODE-628-length-41738-cov-5.313317_pt1 | contig 41738 bp, 41 predicted proteins | sample MGYA00375138_ERZ795054 | MGnify/ENA primary metagenome ERZ795054 (study PRJEB30183, sample SAMN05720215) | anaerobic digester metagenome | isolation source: active sludge of municipal wastewater-treating anaerobic digesters | place: USA | collected 2014-12-23 ... | reverse complement strand
CCACACGCCGATTATTACCGCCAGCGATTGCGAAGGCGCCGGCGAAATGTTTCGCGTAACCACGCTCAAGAGCCTGAACCAGAAGCCGGAAGAAGATTTCTTTGGGAAAGCGGCTTACCTGACGGTGAGCGGGCAGCTTGAAGGTGAGACGTTCGCCTGCGCGCTTTCAAACATCTACACGTTCGGGCCGACTTTCCGCGCCGAGAACTCGAACACGGCGCGGCACGCGGCGGAGTTTTGGATGATCGAGCCGGAGATGGCCTTCTGCGATCTCGAGGGCGACATGGATCTGGCGGAGGAATTCGTCAAGGCGCTGGCCCGGCACGCGCTCGAAGAGTGTGCCGAGGACCTCGCGCTGTTCGGCAAGTTCGTCGACAAGAGCCTCCATGACCGTCTCCAATTCGTCGTCGAACGCCCCTTCCAGCGCGTGCCTTACGCCGACGCCATCGACATTCTGCGCGCGTCCGGCAAAACCTTCGAGTACCCGGTCGAGTACGGACTCAATCTGCAGTCCGAACACGAGCGGTATCTGACCGAACAGCACTTCCATTCCCCGGTCACCGTCTTCAACTACCCGCGCGAGATCAAACCGTTCTACATGCGCCTGAACGACGATGGGAAGACCGTCACCGCCATGGACGTGCTTGTGCCCGGCATTGGCGAAGTGATCGGCGGCTCCCAGCGCGAGGAGCGCCTGGACGCCCTGATCGAGAACCTGAGCTACCACAAGCTGCGGCCCGAGGATTACTGGTGGTATGTGGACCTGCGCAAGTACGGCACCGTGCCGCACGCCGGCTTCGGCCTCGGCTTCGAACGCCTGCTGATGTTCCTCACCGGCGTCGGGAACATCCGCGACGTCGTTCCTTTCGCCCGCACCCCGGGCTCGGCCGATTTTTAGCGAGGCGCTTCCCATGAACCGTGGTTGCGTAGCCGCCGTCGTGAGACGGCGCCATCTCGCTCCGTCGAAGGCAGGAATCAGCGCCGACTCACGTCGGCGGCTACAGACCGGTTCATGGTCCTCGTGCGCATTCAACTGTTGAATGTCAACGCTTCCCATGACCGACCTTGACCCACGCTTCGGCGGCGTCGCGCGCCTGCTGGGCCCCGAGGCTCTGGCGCGCCTGGGCCGCGCTCACGTCTGCATCGTCGGCCTCGGCGGCGTCGGCTCGTGGGCCGTCGAGGCCCTGGCGCGGTCGGGCGTCGGGCGAATGACCCTGGTGGACTTCGACGTCGTGAGTGTCAGCAACATCAATCGCCAGATCCATGCGCTCGAACCGACCGTCGGCCAGCCCAAGGCCCAGGTGCTGGCGGACCGGGTCCGGCTCATCCACCCGCACATCGAGATCGAGATCGTTCCGGCGCGCTTCAGCGAGGAAACCGCCGCCCGGATTCTCGAAACGCCTTACGACTGCCTGTTGGACGCCATCGACGGCGCCGCAAACAAAAGCCGCCTCATCGCCGGTTGCTGTGCCCGGCACATCCCCGTTGTCACCAGCGGCGGCGCGGGAGGGCGCCGTAACCCCGCCCGGGTGCGAATCGACGACCTCGCGTTCAGCAGCCATGACCGCCTCTTGGCCCAGGTCCGCGCCATCCTTCGGCAGGACCACGCTTTTCCCCGAGGACAGTCGCCCTTCGGCGTGCCCTGCGTCCATTCCACCGAGCCGGCTGTGTCCGCCCAGACGCCTGAGCCCGCCGCCGCTCCGCAGGCCGGAGCCGGACGGGCGTCCGACGATTGCGATCCCGCCAACCCCGTGTTCGGAACGGCGGTGTTCGTGACCGGGACGTTCGGATTCGCCCTCGCGAGCCTGGCCGTGAAGCGGATCGCTGGTTCTAGCCCGCATGTTTCATGGAGTTGTGACCGAGGCGGAGCCGATAACTCCAAAATGCGTAGCGCTGCGCGCTAGCCCGGCTAAGGTCCCTCGCGAAGCGTGTGCAATAGCCGGGCTAGGGATGGAACAGGAAGTTCTTGAACTGCCAGGGATCGCTCTGATCGGGCTGCGCCTGCGGGTTCTCGTCGAAGTAGACCCGATGCCGCCGCAATGGGGTCCAGTCCGTGGGCTGCGAGACCAAGCGGCCCAGGTAGGGGCGCGCCCAGCGGAGGACCTCCTGGTGCGAGAGGTCCTCGGGGAAGCAGACCCCGCGCCGCGGATTGCGGACTGCCCACAAGACCGCGCCCAGGACGCCCGCGGCCACCTGCATGGCCGTGGCGTTGAGGTGCGGCAGCTTGCGCCGCGCGCCGCCGATGCTGAGCATGCTCCCGGTCCACCAGGACTGATACCGATGCCCCATGATCAACGCCCCGACGACGTCCATGCCCTCGACAATCTCGTCGGTGAGGATCCGCTGTTTGGGATGCAGCTCATAGTTGCGGCAGCGCAGCTCGTGCAGGGAGACGATCGAGTCGTTGCACGGCATGTAGGCGTAGTGAACCGTCGGGCGATAGACCGGCCGGCCCTCTTCCCGGACAGTCAGGGCGTGGGAGAGGCCGAACGACTCGCCGTGGGTTACGATCATGCCGACGATTTCCTGGTCGGGCACCCAGGAGCGCACCCAGGTGTTGAGCCCCATCTGCGAGAGGATGATCTGGTTGGCGGTTCCGGCCTGCGGCCTAATCGAGAACGGCGGCAGCCACTTCTCGTGCGTGCCCCACCCCAGTTCGCTGGGCGAAATCGACTCCTCCCACATGCCTTCGACGCTCCAGGTGGCCACGAACTCGTCCGGACGCTTGGGACGCGCTGCGCGCTGCGTGTCCCATTCGCTGCAATGGATGACCCGCACGCCGAGCGCGCGCGCCAGTCCCGCAAAGTCGCCCGCCTTCGTCAGCCGCCTGAGCCGCGTGGCGTGACCCCGCGGCAGATCGGGTTCCCGCACGACCTTGGCCCCGATGTCGAGCAAACCCTGCTTGACGAAGTGCGAGACCAGGCCCGGATTGGCGCCGTGGTCGATGACCGCCGTCACGCCGTCACGCCACCGCGCCGCCAGCGGCAGGAGCTTCTGGTAGCGGGCATAGAGGGATTTCTCGAGAGACGACTTGCTGTGCATGTCCGACGCGGGGTCCCACGATTCGAGCGACGCGTTGACGTAAAGCACCTCGTTGTTGTGCGCCCACTCGAGCATGTCGAAACAATCGATGCTCCAGGCCAGATCGATGATCAGGCCGCCCCGCCCCACGTGCGTGGACAAGAGTCGAGGCAGGTTCAACGGAGTGACACGTTCGCGCACGAAGCGCAGCCCCTTGTTCATCCAGGGACGCAGCTCCTCCTCGCGGTCCGCAAAGTCGATCACCGTGATCTGTCTCAAAGGGATGCGCAGATGGTCGAGCAACATCGGCAGCGTGGCCTGGGCCACCACGCCAAAGCCGGTCATGAGAACTCTCGAGTCAAAATCAATCATGGCATCCCTCCGTCCGCCGCCGCGTTCGCGGCATTGTGACAGACGGTTTGGCCGGGGTCAAAGTCCAATGCCCTTCAAACCCTTGCCCCGGCTCACCGGGAAGATGGCCGGTGGTGTCCAGCACAGGCGAGGAGCGGGCGAATGCGATCCGGTGACCCTGAACCGTGGCGGCCACCGGGAAGCGATGTTTCACGGTGACCGGGACGGGGGGTTGTTTCTCGCCATGCTGGCCGAGGGATGCGGGCGGCTACACGGTGGTGGCGTCGAACTTCCTGGGCATGGTCACCCGGGTTGTCGCCAATGTCTCGATCTCGCAGGGCCCGGTCGGCTCTTGCCGGATGAGCCTGGCTATGGAACAGTCCGCCTGATCGAACGCGGTGAACGGGCTCCTTCTGATCGAGTTCGGGGCCTGACAAAAAAGGCGAATTATGCGAAAGAGACTCCTGATTCTGGTCTGCATCCTCGTCGTGGCCGCACTGGCGGTTCCTATCATCAACATGATCGCTGGCAAACCCAGCGGAACCGCGCTGGTCACCCAGTTGGCGGAAGACCCCGAGATGGCGCGCTTGGCGGCGTTGTTCGAGGCGAAGTGCGCCCACTGTCATGTGCCGGGGACACCCTCGCCGTTCTACGCGAAACTCCCTGTGGCCTCGACGGTGATCGCCAAAGACATCGATGGCGGCTTGCGCAACATGGACCTGGTCGCCGAATTGCGCCCCGGCGAGAATGCGAGAGTCTCGGAGCCCGCCCTGGCGAAGATCGAGCGGGAAGTCACCCTCGGACACATGCCGCCGGCGACCTACCTGGCCGCCCACTGGACCAGCAGCCTGACTGCTGCCGAGAAGGCCGAGATCAGGGAATGGATTGCCAAGAGCCGCGCCCGGCATCATGCGTGGGCCGGCATGCCGGAAGAGCTGCGCACTGCGCTGATCCCCCCCCTGCCGGAGGCGTTGCCAGTGGATCCCAAGAAGGCGGAGTTGGGCCGCAAGCTCTATCATGACAAACGGCTGTCCGGCGACGACACGGTTTCATGCGCCTCATGCCACGACCTCGCCAAGGGCGGCACGGACCAGGAGAAAGTCTCGGACGGCGTCCGCGGCCAGAAAGGCGGCATCAATGCCCCGACGACGTTCAACGCGGCCTTTCAGTTCACCCAGTTCTGGGATGGCCGCGCGGCGACGCTCGAGGCCCAGGCCGGCGGCCCGCCCACCAACCCCATCGAGATGGACTCGAATTGGCCGCAGATCGTGAGCAAGCTCGAGGCCGACGCGGCCTTTGCTCAGGAGTTCAAGGCGACTTACCCCGAGGGCCTCAGCGAGAAGACAATCACCGATGCCATCGCCTCCTTCGAGCGCACTCTGCTGACGCCACATTCGCGGTTCGACAAGTACCTGGCGGGCGATGCCCAGGCGCTTGAGGCAAATGAGAAGCGGGGTTACAAGCTGTTCCTCGACACGGGATGCGCCACCTGCCACTCCGGCGTGCTGCTCGGGGGCGGCTCCTTCGAACGCATGGGCCGCCACCTCGATTACTTCAGGGACCGTGGCGGTCCGGTGACGGACGCCGACAAGGGCCGGATCAGCGTCTCGAAGTCGGAGAAGGATTTGCATAAGTTCAAGGTGCCCACCCTGCGGAACGTGGCCAAGACGTTTCCCTATTTCCACGACGGCTCGACCCCGGAGCTGCAGGAGGCGGTGCGCGTCATGGCCAAATACCAGAATGGCAAGACATTCACACCGGATGAGTACGCCGCCGTGGTCGCGTTTCTGCACAGCCTCACCGGCGAATACCAGGGAAAACCGCTCTGAGACCGGGCGCGAGCATCGCCGCCAAGGCGGAGTTCGAGTTCCTCTACGACAAACCGTACGGTGACAGGTCCAAGGCCCGCGTGGCAGGGCCGTTCACGGTCGAGAGCCTGTCGCCGCATCGGGTGCTGACGGTGAACGAAAACGACAACGTGGTGGACGGCTGGAGGCTTTCGGAGTCGTCGTGCATGGCATGATTGGAGGTGCCTGTGATCACACCCTTCCCGCCCACGTGATCGGGTTCTTTGATGGTCGAAGTACTGAAGCAAATGGTCGGTCGCGTGGGTTCGAGCGAGAGTGATTCTGAGGCGTTGGGGGTCACGGAGGGTGAGCAGCAGGTGGCGGAAGGTCCAACGGTTTGGAGCGGTTTGGATCAAGGCGAGGAGAGCGCCGTGGAGAAACCGACGCCAGGGGGCCCGACTCGCGGCCCGCCGGCGGGAGGGCTGGGCAAAGCGCCCGGAGCGGATGTGCAGAAGGCGGGGTTTTGTGGTCAGTGCTTTGCTCTACCGCATTCAAATGGCATATGGCAGAATTGTTGCCATGAAAGCAACAATGGTTCCCATCGACAAAGCGGGCCGGGTAGTCATCCCGAAATGGGTCCGGGAGGGGGTGAACCTGCAGGCCGGTGATGAACTGAAGGTGAGCGTGGAAGGGCAGCGAATTCAGCTTGAGCTCGTGGGCGAGGACGCGAGCTTGGTGCGCAAGGGCCATGCCTTGGTATTCCGGGGTGGCAGCGGGAAGACGATTACCTCTGACCTTGTGGAGAATCTGCGTGATGAAAGGCTCGCCTCCCTGGTGTGTGCGGCAAGGAATACGGCGAACTCATCGTTGGGGCGGGCAAAAGAGGACTCGTTGGTGGCCTTCTTTACGACGCGCTCCATGTGGCCTGCGCGGAAAAAGGCCGGGTTGACCGGCTCTACTCGTGGAGCGTAGCCCATCTGCAGACAGTTGCCTCAGAAGAATTCCGCTCCCGGATCATGGTTCCATGATTGTACGGTTGGACCTTTCGGCCCTGGGATGGGAATCGCGCCAAGCACAAAAGGCGGACGAGTGGATTCGGGTACGGGGCGGATTCTTAAGAACAGGCCGGCAGGGCAGGGAAGATCGGGGCATGGCGTTTCCAGCACCAGACACCGGCGGCCGCGCAGTCTTTTGGACGCTCCCTCAACTTGAGGCGGGAATGCCCACGTCCGGTTTCACCGAAATCCACTGGTTCAGGGCTTCAACGTCAAGAAGTTGCTGGTGGATCGGGAGTGGATGGAGACAGGCGACGACGATTCCCGTCTCACCGCTTCAGCCAAGTGCGGAGTGGGAGGAAAACTACGAATTCCGCCGCAAGGCCGTCCGCGAGTTCTACACGCTCCGCCCCGTTGCGGACTTCGAGCGCCAACTGACTGTTGGGAGTCAGTCTGTGAACAATGGCGGAAGGGGAGGGATTCGAACCCCCGGTAGCCTTGCGACTACGCCTGATTTCGAGTCAGGTGCCTTTAACCACTCAGCCACCCTTCCAACTGATTACCAATGACTTGCGCATCACCAAGCGGGCTCAGGTTCGCCGCTGTATCCCGCTTTTGTATCCCAGGCGCCCAAACCCGGGCCGATCATCCTCTCGCACGCGGATCGAGTATGCCACATGACAATCCGGCATCAAGTCCTTTAAGCCGGCCATCCGCAGCGACTTCGGTGAGAGGACACGAGCCCGACGGCCTCACGGGGGTTCGCACGTGGTTGCGTCGCGCTTGCCCTCGAATCAGGTGCCCTCAAGCCAAGCGGCCCGTCGTCCCCGAAGGCAGGTCGCTGTCAGGATTCCGGGGTCTTTCGCCGTGGCGGCGCCTGGGCTCCTTCGATCGTGGCGAGGGCCTTGTGCTGAGCTGGCGATGCTTTGCGGCGTGCGATGACGAGCATTTTGTCGCGGCCGTAGTGGTAATGGTGCGATAGCAACTCCAGGATCCGTTCGGCATCTCCTCCGCCGGTGCCGTGGCGGAGAGGACCTCGAACCAAGCCGGTAACACCTTGTCCCAGTCGACGCCGACTTGCCACGAGCCGCCCTCGTCCGCGAAGAAGATGACGTCATCGTGGCACTCATCGATGTGGTCAAGCAGGCCGAAGAAAGATGTACTCGTTGCCGAGCTTGCGAATCGCGGCGCGTAGCTTGTCGCGGTCGATCTGGATGGGTTCCTGTCTCATGGTTGCCTCCCCCGTGCCCAGCGCCGAAACGCATCGATCCATTCCGCGCCCTGCGGCGGAGGATTGGGCAGAGGCAGATCCAAAACGGAGATGCGCTGCCGCGACTTCCCGCGTGAGCAGACGGCGACGATCTGCTCGTCTTCGGTCACGTCAAGACTCTCGACCGTGACTTCGATCCCCAGCACTTCGATGTTGAACGGCAATTGGAGGTGCTCTTCGAGCAGGCAGAAGAAGCCCGTGATTTGTTCGGAGTCCCCATAGGCGTCCACGGTGGCTTCCTCGATCATCTCATCGAGCTTGGCCTTGGACAGACTCCAGGCGGGGTCTTTGGCGTTTCGATTTCATCATACCTCGATACGGGCCGCACTTCAGAGATTCCCGATTCTCCGCATCATTGCCGAGCGACGCGCGTACCGCGCGCGGAAGGCGGCCAGCTTTTCCCGGAATTTGGCGTCCTTGCCGGCCTGCGCGTGCGCGTCGCGCAGTTCTTGGAGTTGGGCCGCCGCCTGGTTGTAGGCTGAAGCGATCTTCTGATCCATCAGCGCGTCCAGACCCGCCCAAATCGTGTCGGCGCGCTGCAGGACGGTTGTGAGATGGCGTCGCCGTGCCTCTTCCTCGCGTTTTCGCTTTACCGCTATTCACTCATGGCTACTGTTTCTCTCCGTCGTCCGTCCACGGTTCGTGCGCCCGGACGTCGTCGATCAGAAATCGCACGCCTTGGTTGTCGTCGGGATTGAGCCCGAGCATCCGGTCGAAGACGTGTTCAGCCTCGGCGAAGCGGTTGAGGCGCCACAGGCACAGACCGAACCCCTTCATGCAGCGCAGGAACGGTCGGTTGTTGATGTAACCCCACGGCAACAAGTCGTCGAAATCTGGATCAAGCGACAACTCGCCGATGCGGAAACCGACCTCGAAGTGCCGGAGGGCGTCCTTTGCACTGAAGTCGAACAGATCGTGGCCGAGATAACAGGTTGGGACCCGGCGAGGGACGTGGCGTCATTGCATCCGGCCTCCGCACGCCGCTGTTGTTTGGCGACCCGACGGGCTTCCCTCTTCTGCTGCTCGAGGCGAGCGCGATCCTCGATGGAGGTCACCATTATCCTGGCCAGACCGGTCAGGCGTTCGAGCGGATCGTCTTCGACGAGAACACCGCCGGGGCGCACGACGTGCTCGTTGCGGACCTGGATGGGGACGACAAGCCTGACGTCGTTCTGATGGGCGACGAACGCACGCAACTCAATTCGCTGTGCTGGTTCTCCATCCCAGCCGATCCACGGCAAACGTGGTCGCGGAATCGCATTGGCCCGCCGGTTCATGGCGCGATCACCCCCAACGGCGCGGCGGACCTGGATGGCGATGGCGACCTGGATGTCCTGCGCGCGGACACCTGGTTCGAGAACCAGGATGGCCGAGGAAAACAATGGGTCGAGCACCGGAACATTCCCATGGGCCGGAAAGGCCCGTTTGGCGTCTGCGTGCGGACCGCGGTGGCAGACCTTGACGGCGACGGCCGGGCGGAAATCATCATCGCCGATGCCGACATCGTGGACTCGAAGGTCGCCGTGTTGAAGAACGCCGACGGAAAGGGAGGCCGGTGGGGCAAGACGGAATTGCCTCAGAGTTTCACGTACGGTTCGCTGCACTCGCTGGCCGTGGCCGATCTCAACGGGGACGGGCGACCCGACATCGTCGTCAATGAACAGGAGGAGTTGTTGCCGCCCGGACGCGAGAACCCGCGTTGGATCGTCTGGGAGAATCTGGGCGGCAACCAGTTCGCCGAACGCATTGTCCTCGACCGCAACCTGGGCGGGCACGAACTCCAAGTCGGCGATGTGGATGGCGATGGTGACGTGGACATCGTCTCGAAGCCGTGGGGGCCGCGCCCGTGGAATGGCGCCGGTGGCGCGGTCCACGTGGACTTCCTGGAGAACCTGCTCAACCACACGAAGCCCGCCGCCGAAGGCAACACGGGACCCGCGACTGCGGAAGGAACCTCGATTGCGTTGGACGGGGGTTCTATAGCGGTGAAGCGGGTGGATGCGCTACCCTACGTCGAGAGCGAGTACACGCGTCGATTCAAGTTCGACTCCGCCGAGAATCCCAAGCTTCGGGAATTGCGCCGGCGGTATCAACTCGACGCGGTCGTGGCTGCGGGCCAAGACGAGTTCGACCGCCAGGTCCGGCTGCTCGATTGGGTCCATCATCGCTTCAAGAAGTTCGGTCGTCCGTCGGTTGAAGCGAGAGGGGCGCTGGAAATCTTGCGGGCCATCGACCAAGGGCACGCGTTCTTTTGCAGCCAGTACGCGCATGTGTTCGTGTCCGCCGCTGCCAGCCTGGGCTGGATTGACCGGGAACTGGCCTTGCGCCGGCATCGGGATCCGCCGGGCGGGGGGTCCAGCGAACACTCCACCACGGAGATCTGGTCCAACCAATATGGCAAGTGGATCATGATGGACCCTACCGCCAAGATGTACGTGGAGAAGGGCGGCCTGCCGTTGAACGCTTACGAAATACGCCAGGAGTGGTTCGAGCGCGGAGGTCGGGATCTCGTGTTCGTGGTGGGGAAAGAGCGGACGCGTTACTGCAAGTCCGACCTGCCCATTTTCCTGGCGCGGTTCGAGGGGTTTGGCGATTTGACGGTGCCGGTCGATGAACTCGATAAGTACGGGTTCATTGGTTACATCCCGAACACCGACTTGATGGACGCAGGCCTGGATTATGGCCGGATGTTCATCGTGCAAGACCAGTTCTGCGAGGGAACTCGATGGCATGTGCGCACGGTGCCGACCAATCCGGCGGTGGATCCGTATTTCCCCCTCAACCAGGCGGCGGTCACGTTGGCTTCCGAGCAGGGCAAGGTCGCGGTGAAGCTCCGAACTATGACGCCGAATTTCCGAGCGTACGAAGTTCGGTTCGCTGGCGGTTCCTGGGGCGTGACTGACGCGAATCTGCTTTGGACCATTCGCCCGGGTCTGAACCGCTTGGAGGTTCGGACGGTGAACCGGTTTGGGGTGTATGGCCCAACCTCGACCATCGAGGTCGTGCAGTGACAAGGCTTCTGGATGGGGTGATGCGGTCACGCCTTGAACCGGGTCCAAACGCACAAGAGCCGCGATGACACTCGCCGCAATCCAAATGGGTTCCATGCCGACCGAATATGCCGTGGGCTGGTTCACGTTGGCCCTGATCAATGCCGGGCTGGCTCAGAATCCTTGAATGGGACAGCCCGGATTTCCGGTTCAGCTTCCCGGTAATCGGAAATCCGGGCTTGCGCGGTAAGCCGGTCATCGTTGGCGCCCCGCCTACCCAACGCGGCGTGGTCTGCGCCGCCAGCTACGAGGCACGCAAGTTCGGCGTGTGTTCCGCCATGCCCAGCGCCACCGCCGGGTGCCTCTGCCCCAGGGGCGTCTTCGTCCGCCCGCGCATGGACCGCTACAAGGAGGAATCGGGGTTCATTCTCCGAATCATGGGCGAAACCGGTGCGGTGATCGAACCGATGTCCATCGACGAGGCGTACCTGGACCTGTCCGCTCGCTGCCAAGCCGAGGACGCCGAGCGCTCCTGAGTCGGGAGCAGGAGGAGGCTTTTATGGCCACCTGGAAGTCCCAGGCAGAGGCCGGCGAGTTGGTGGTGCTCACGCCTCTGCGGGCGGCGTTGGACCGGCAACTGGGCCGGCGGGTGAAGCCCTCGGTGGTGTATCGCTTGGTCCAACGGCACCGGTGGCGCAAAGTGGCCCCCGACACGCGCCATCCGAAGGCCGATCCCGCAGTGCAGGCCGAATGGAAAAAAACGCTCCCCGAGAAGTTGGCGACCGTGCTGACGCCCGAAAAACGCCTCGAAGAGGTCACCCTCGTGGACCAGTCCCTCCACCGCGCCTCGAAGCGCATCGCCCGGTTCACCACGGAGGTCGTCGGAACACCCGCAACAGGATGATGCCCGGCGCTGGGCTTCAAGGCGCGATCACTCGAAGAGCGCGCGGCCGGACCGAGAAGCGGACCGGGAGCGGGCCGGCATTGTCGCCGTCCACCTGAAACGGAACAGCCTCGTCGCTTGTCAGCGTGAACCGATCCGCACGCAGATGCCGTTCGCCCGGCACGACGAATCCGCCCCGGAACAGCCAGGACAGGGCGAACCTGGCCAGGGTGAGAACGCCGACCCGGGGCAGCACCCGAATCTCGAGTAGCCCGTCGCGCAGGCTGGCGCCAGGGAACATCGTCACACACCCGCCATAGAGCGTTCCGTTGCCCACCAGCACCAGCTCTCCGCTCGACCTCGTGCCGTCCGGAAGCGTGACTGTCACCAGCGGTTGGAAGCCCCGCATCGCCCGCAAACCGGCGGCCGCATACGCCAACGAACCGATCCGTGTCTTCCACGTCCAGTCGACGAACTCGATGGCGCGCGAGTCCAGACCCGCCCCGGCGAGTTGTGCAAAGCAGCGACGGGCTGTTCGGCCCTCGACCTCGAATTCCGCCCAGGGCAGATCGACGGTGGTTTCATTGCCCTGGCGGACCAGGCGCCAGGCGGCGTCTGGGTTCAACGGCAAGCCAAGTTCCCGGGCGAAGACATTCATGGTCCCCAGCGGCAGGATGCCCAGACGCGCCCGTTCGAGGCCGTGTTCCACGCCGGCGATGCCGTTGAGAACTTCGTTGACCGTTCCGTCGCCGCCCGCTGCGACCACGGTGTCGAATCCCTGGCGCACGGCCTGGGCGGCCAGATCGACGGCCACTCCAGGACCGGCGGTCGGCATCAGGACACATTCGCGCGCCAGGGCCTCGAGCCGTCGACGGAACCGCTTGGCCTTGTTGCCGCGCGCGGTCGGATTGAACACAACGCAAAGGCGCATGGGGCGGCTCGCCAGGCTTTCAGGTTTTCGCCGCCAGCAGCTTGTTGGTCTCCCGCATCACGGCAAAGGCGTCGGCAACGTAAAGCACGTCGGCCTTGCCCCGCGCCCAGCCGCAGTTGGGATCGAGGCTGATGGCCCGGCGCTCGTTGATGAAACGCCAGCCGACGGTGTGGGGTTCCTCGCCGTGACAGCAGGTCGACAGCCCCTTGGGATGTCGCGGTGTCGCGCCCGTCTGGCCAATCTGGTTCAGGTGCGAGAGAAACGACAGGACAGCCTGGCCCTCGCCGCCCAGATCGACCAGCGACTTGCTGCTGCCGAGCGAGGCGCGGCTGCGCTTGAGAAACTCGAGGATGATCTGTTCCGCCTCGGCCACGTGCGCCTGGCCGTCAGCCTGCTTCTTGGTCCAGCCGGCGCCCGTCACGAACAGAAGGTTGGCGTCCGGCCGTATGGTCTGGGCATCGGCCGCCGGCGCCCGGACTCCGACGACGCTCGTTTTCCGGGCGGCTTCGGGCAGGTTCAACTCGATCATCTCCACTGTGGCGGTGTTGCCAGTCGAGCCGTCCCAGGGCGGCTGGCTGCCGGGATCGACGAGGATGATCCACGGACGTTGGGTCCGCTGGACGACCGCTTCCATCCGCTGCCGATAGTACCAGCGGTTCACGAAAGGCCGGTTCTCGCGGGCGCCGAGGGCGGTGACATGTGTGTCTGCTTGCCCTCCGGTGCGTTGAGCGACACCAGGCAGGCAACGCGACAGACGGCTGGTGCCCGGCGCGACCACCACCGTGGCCTGACTGGCGCGGACAAGCGCCTCGGCCGCCGCCGCGTCGCTCGCATAGCGCGCGGACCCGAAGTCCTGGCCGACCACACCCAGAAAACGCGTCGCGCCGCACCCGGCGATCCGATCGGCGGCGGTTTGGACCGATTGCCCCTGAAGGCCGACCGTCAGGCTGCAGCCGCCCAACGCGGCGGCGAGCGAACGCGCGGCGCCCAGCGCTTCCAAAGCGGATGGCGCGAGCGAGCCGTCCGGCTCGGTGGCTGCAAGAAACAGGAGAGTCTCCATGATGCACCTCACTTCGAAATCCAATCGATAATCTCCCTGGCGATCTCCTCCGCGGACCGGTCCTTGACGATGCGCGTTTCCCGCAATTGCCTCGGCAAAACAACGGTGTCGAAGCTGAGCCCGGCGGCCGCCAGTTGAACCGCCCTGGCCTTTTGCAGGGCGGGCAACAGCGTGCGCATGTTGATCATGCCGATCTGCGGGTTGTTCTTCGGCTCGGGGAGATGGCCGGTGGCCCACCCGAAGAGGGCGGGCGGGCCGGCGCAACGCGAGACCTGGTGCTGTCCGCCTTCGAGTCGCTCGACCACCTCGAAGGACCCGTCATCCTGGATCTTGAGTTCATCGACGCCCTGGAATTGGTCGATGATGCCAAGCCGTTCGCCAACCATCGACATCGTCACGCCCGCCCCGCGGGACGCGGATTCCCATCCACCAAACACGAGCAGCTTCGAACGGTCGAGTCCGGGAATGCCCTGGATGCCTTCGGCGAGGGCCGCGGCGACCGCTGAGGCCTCGGCGAATCCGCTGGCCGAGCCGTCCAGGGGCACGAACTCGAACGGCGCCTTTTGAGCGACGGTCATCATGACCTGTTGCAGCTTTGCCTTAGGGCCGAGGCTGACCAGCCAGACCTTTGTGCCGGGCCGGTTCCTGGCGAGGTTCGCCGCTTCGTACAGGGCGTGTGCGGCCCAAGGATCCAAGACGAACGGGAGCATCGCCTCGTTCTTCAGCGCGGGCCCGGCGGGCCCGGCGACCGGTTCGAGGGTCTGGAGCGGGTCGGGCACCAGGCTGGCGCAGACGACCACGTGATAGGCTGTGCTCATAGGATTGCTCAAGGGCTTGCCGGGGCGACGCCCAGGTAGTTGCCGAGCCCGACCACAACGGTCGAGAAGATCAACATCAGGAGACCGAGAAACAACAGGGTCTTCGTGAACCCGCTCGAACCTTTCCACTCCTTCAGCGCGATGCCCCAGAGCGAGCTGAAGATGATGATGCTGGCCATGTGCAGGGTCCAACTCGAAAACTTGTAATCGCCCATCTGCGTCTCGCCCATGGTGTAGAAGAAGAACTGCATGTACCACGTCGTCCCCGCCAGGGCGCTGAAGAAATAGTTGCTCAGCCTCGGGACGGCGCTGGCGCCGGGCGCGACCGGGCCGCTGACGGTCTTTGCCGCGCTCTCGACGTGTTCCTCGCGCAGAGTCGGGCTGAAGTACTGGTAGCCCGTCCGGTTGCGCACGTTCAGGTAAGCGCACCAAATGAAGTTGGACGTGAACCCGCCGAGCAGGACCACGCAGAGTTTGGGCAGACCGGTCCAGAGCTCCGGCGTCCCGTGCTGGCGCGACAGGTCGGCGATCGGGGTGGCGGCATCCAGGCCATAGGCGAAGCAGGCGCTCATCACGCCCGAGAAGGTCGCCATGAGAATGCCCTTCACGAAGTTGAACTCCTTGATCGCCGCGCGCTTCTGTTCATCGGACATCTCGCGTTCCTTCGACATGCCCGCCATGCCGGCGACGGCGATGCCCAAAAGACAGATGCCCACCCCCACCAGGATGACCTGCCCCGAGACCGTCCCGAGGATCTTGGGGACGAACTCGCCATGAAAGATCGGAGGCATCAGCGTGCCAAACGCCGCGCAGTAGCCGAGCGCCACGCCCATCCCCAGCGACATCCCCAGATACCGCATCGTCAATCCAAACGTGAGCCCGCCCAACCCCCACATGGCACCCCAAAAATAAGCCCAGCCAAGTGTCCCCGCCGGCGTCGAGGAAAGGACGCTCAGCAGATCGTTGGTCTTGAGCGACGCCAGGATCCAGGGCGCGAGAATCCACGAGAAAAACCCGCCCACCAGCCAGTAGACCTCCCATGACCACTTGCGGACGAAGCGGTACGGGACATAGAAACTGCCGGACGCCAGGCCGCCCAGCCAGTGAAACATCACGCCCAGGATCGGATTTGCATTCATTGCGAGCCACCTTTCATCCAGTGGGGAGAGAATACGAACCAGACGACAGCGGCCCCCAGCATCGTGGCCTTCATCGGCCCTTCCCCGATCGCCTTGAACAGGAAAAGCAGAGCTGGCACGACCGTTGCCGCGAGGGCCAGCGGGGCCAGGATTTTGGCAAGCGCTTTCATTCGTCGATCAAGGACAGGACGGGTCGCTTGAAAGACCCGATCCCGCCCCCCTGTTCATCAGTTTCGAAAACAGAATGTAAAGGGCGCCGCAGGCGAGCCAGCAGGGGAGCGGCAGCATGAACGAATTGATGTCCTGCGTCCTGTAGATCGCCAGCCCAATCGCCACCGGGATCGCCCAGGCCAGCAGAACGGCCACGTTGAATCGAATCCCCTGCCGCTCCGCGTAGTCGGTGGCCAGCCCCAGTCTCCTGGCCAGGAAATGATCCACGACAATCACCGCCCCAACAGGAGCCAGGATCGTGCCGTACAACCCAACGAAATCGAGAAGCTTCATCGCCACCGCCGGGAAGACCCCCGCGACGGTGCAGACCGCCCCGGCGATGATCGTGGCGGTCGTGCGGGTCATCTTTGGGAACATCCCCTGAAAGGCCAATCCCGCCCGGTAGATCGTCGGGTTCGCCGTGGTCCATCCCGCCACGGCGACGCAGAGCAGGCCGGTTACACCCACCGCGTCGAACACCATCGGACCGGGCATCGCCCCTTTTTGAGGGTCGACGCCGAACTGGCGCACCCAATAGACCAGCAGCAGCGCGGCGCAGATCCAGGCGACGTAATGGCCCAGGAACATCCCGGCCGCCGAGGCCCAGCCATACGACGGCTTGCGGGCGAAGCGCAGGATCGACAGATCCGACATTCCAAGATGCACCGCCGCGTTGCAGAACCAGGCGAAGAAGACGATGCCCCAGAAGCCGATCCGCCGCGGAGCCCCCTCCGGCGGGTCGATCAACTCGAACAGATTGGTCGAATCGAGCTTGGCCAGCATCACCACGCCGCATGCCACAAAGACAAGCAACATCCAGGGCGCCGCCAGATGCCCCACGCGCGCCACAAAGCCGTATCCGCGCACCGCCACGAACGTCATCGCCGCGCCGATCGCGACGCAAAGGAGGCACCAAACAAACCCCGTTGGCCAGGTCTGGTCGAACGTCGGCATCTTCACGCTTTCGCCGAAAGGCACGCCCACGGCCGTGGCCGAGACCGTGACCATGGCGCCCGCCAGGAAACAGAACAGGATGCCGTTGAAAAGGTTGTAGAGGACGACCAGATTGCGCCCGCAGATCTTCTCGAGCTGGTAATAGAGCGTCAACCGCCTGGCGGTGGCGATCTCCGCTGTCAGAAACCGCCACGTCAACACCGCCAGCAGATTGCCCAGCAGGAGGCCCAAGATCATGTCGAAGGCGCTGGCGCCCCACGCCACAAACAGCGGCCCGATCATGAACTCGGTGCCGGCCGTGTGCTCGCCGGCATACATCCCCCAAAATGCGCTCGAACCCTTGCGCGCCTTCTCGGGCACCGGCTCACGCTCGAACTCGCCGCCGGCCCCGCCTGGGATCTCCTCGCTCTCTAGAATCCTTGACCCCTTCAAAGCGGCACAGAAACTTGACTTGTTTACCACACGTTCCACCGGTCAAGGATTCTAGCGTTTCGAGAGCACGGCGGCTTCGTACCGCTTGACCTCGGCCAGCCACGCCTCGCCCGCCGGCACGTCCGCCTGCAAGCACGCGTAGTCCCACACCGCGCCGAACGGCAGCGACTTGGCCTCCTCCATCAGGGCGAGCCGGCTGGTGTAGTCGCGCTCGAGCTCGGCCCGCTTGAGCGCCGCGATCGGCGCCAGCATGGCCAGCAACAGCGCCCGGCGCATGTTGCGCGCGCCGATCACCCAGGCCGCCACCCGGTTGATGCTCGCGTCGAAGTAGTCGAGACCGATGTGCACGCGGTCCACATAGCCGCCCCAGACAATCTCCTGCGCGATCGCCTCGAGATCGTCGGTCAGGGTGACGACGTGGTCGCTGTCCCAGCGCACGCCGCGGCTGACGTGCAGGGCAATCTCGGGCAGGAAACAGAGCACCGACGAGATCTTGTCCGCAATCCCCTCCGTCGGATGGAAATGGCCGGCATCGAGGGTAAGAAGCACCTTGCGGCTGACCGCGTAGCCCAGGTAAAACTCGTGCGACCCCGGGGTGTAGCTCTCGGCCCCAATCCCGAAAAGCTTCGGCTCGACCGTATCGAGATTGTGGGCCGGATTGATCTTCGGCGCGTAAATGGCATCGAGCGATTCCGCCAGCCGTTGCCGCGGCCCGCGCCGGTCCGCCGGCGTGTCCTTCATGCCGTCCGGAATCCAGAGGTTGGTGAGACAGGTCTTTCCGAGCGCCTTTCCGAACGCCGCCCCGATCTCGCGACAGCGCTTCCCGTGCTCGATCCAGAACCGCCGGATCCCCTTGTCCGGATGCGTCAGTGTCAGCCCGCCGTCCACCTTCGGATGCGAGAAGTAGGTCTGGTTGAAATCCAGCGCGATCCTGCGCGCCTTGGCCCAGGCAATCCAGTTCTTGAACTGCGCCGCGCTCAGCGCGTCGCGGTCGACACGCCGCCCGCCCATCTCCGCATAGCACGCATGCAGGTTGAACCGCTGCGTGCCTGGGACCAGCGCCAGGACCTTCTCGAAATCCGCCCGCAACTGGTCCGCCGTGCGCGCTTTGCCCGGGTAATTCCCCGTGACGGCCAAGCCGTCTCCGAGCGTGCCCCCGGCCGTTTCGAACCCCCCGACGTCGTCGCCCTGCCAGCAATGAATCGACAGGGGGATGCGTGCCAGGCGCCTGATGGCCTGCTCGGTGTCAATCCCCAGTTCGGCATAGCGTTCGCGGGCCAGTGCGTACGCGCGTTCGACAGACTTTGCTTTCATGATTCTCTGTGGTTCCGGGCGCGCCTCAGCAAGGCGCGGGATCCCTGGATCGCTCTTCCCGATCCAGTGGCTACCCGTCCGGATCATGCCAGCAGGCCGCACCCGATTGCCAAGGAAAAACAGCGTCATTCCATCTCTGGCCGACCCTGACCTGGCTTTGCGTGAGAAGCAAATCCAGCAGAACTACCGCCCGATCGTGGCAGTCCACAAGTGGTTTGCTCGACGCCCGGGGACCTTGTTCCGTGGTCTGCTTCTTTCGGAGTTTCTCGATGCGCCCCTTCGCGAGACGTTCTACAAGGGCCAGTCCCTCCCGGACCTCAGGAGCCTTGATCCGTTCATGGGTGGAGGCACTACCCTGCCTGGGTAATCGAAAAGTGCAGGTCCCCATTGACGGCGAATGGATCGGCGACCGCCGAAACGGCGCGGGTCAGGCCGAAACCAAACAGGTGAGGCTGGAGCGCGCGGATGCCACAGCAGTCAGCTTCGACGGCATGAAGTTCGACGCGATCTTCACCGACCCGCCTTACTTTAGGAGCGTCCAGTATGCCGAGTTGATGGACTTCTGCTACGTGTGGCTCCGCAGGCTGACCCGGGCTAATCATCCCGAATTCGCTCCCCTGACCACCCGCCACGCCAACGAGTTGACGGGCAATGACAACATGGGGCGAACGCTCGAACATTTCACCGAGGGAATGTCACGTGTGTTTCAGATGATGGCGAGCGCGTTGAAGCCCGGTTCGCCCCTTGCCTTCACCTACCACCACAACCGCCTGGATGCCTATTACCCGGTCGCCGTGGCAATGCTTGATTCGGGGTTGGTCTGTTCCGCGTCTCTCCCCTGCCCCGCCGAAATGGGGGCTTCGATACACATCAACGGCACCAGTTCTTCCATTATTCGAATTCAACCCAAAGGTGATCATCGAAGCCAAGACCACAGAGGACGATGGCACGGCCCGCGACAAGGTCACGCGCATCCAACACCTTGGAGAGCTGAGCGTGGGCGGCGCCGCTGGGGGCAAACAGAAGTATCAGGTTATCGCTTGCATTGCCGGGCGGGGCTTTGGTGTGCGCCGTGAAGACATGAAGAAGATGCTGTTGGCCACACGGGGGAAGGTCTTCACGCTTAAGACACTCGATCAACTGGTCGAGTATTCAAATCTGCGGAAGTTCAAGACCAAGGTGTGAGTGACGCCAGCACCAGGAAGATCTCCGCTGTGGGGCCTCGGGCGCTCAGCCGCGAGGCCGCCAGGGCAATGGGATGGGGGGTTCATGGGCGCAATGGGTTCCTGCTCATTGTTGCGCAATTCACTGATAATCACCCAGAACGTCCAACGAAGGTTGAGCGTTGAACGTTTCGCTTCCAGTCCCTGCTTCACAGGGCAACCGCGAATCGAGGGAGGAACGGGAGGGATGGCGGAAATCGCCGCCACTCAGGTATGGCCAAGCGCGGGAAAAGGGAGTAGGAGAGACGCATGTTCGATGCCGCGCAACCGACCAGGCGATCATGACAACAGTCTGTGGAACAGATTTCTCGATCCACGCGGCGGAGGCCGCCACCGTGGCCGCAATCCTCACCGCCCGCGCCGGCGGGACGCTGACGCTGGTCCACGCCTCCGAATGCGCCGGGATCGACACGCGATCGCCGGACGCCCTGGCGGCGCTCGAAGAACGCGGAAGGGCGCAATTGAACACCGAAGCCGAGCGGCTCCGCAAACTCGGCGCAACGGTCCGGACCAGGCATCTGCCGGGATCGCCGTCCTCCGTGCTGCTGGATGTCGCGGCTCAGTCCAAGGCACGCCTTATGGTCGTGTCGTCGCTGGGCCATTTCCCCCCAAGCCGCTGGCTGGTGGGCAGCGTGGCCGAGCGGTTGGCCCAGAACTCGACCATCCCGACCCTCGTGGTGCGGGCAGACAAGCCGTTCGCAGCATGGGCCGCCGGCAAACGCGCGTTGCGAGTGCTGGTGGGCTATGATTTTTCGGCCAGTGCGGACGCGGCGTTGGGATGGGTGGAGGCGCTGGGGCGTATTGGCCGGTGCCGGATCACGGTGGCTTACCTGGCCTGGGCGCCGGAGGAGAGTTGGCGGCTGGGTGTGCGGGACGATTGGGCCATCACGGACAATGCGGCTGAAATCACGAAGTACATCAAGCGTGATCTGAAGGAGAGATGCCGGGATATCCTGGGCACAACCAATGTCCAAATCCGGATCGGCGATGGCTGGGGCCCCGCCGGCCCGGAACTCGTCGCCCTGGCCAAGGCCGAGTCCGCCGACCTGATTGTTGTCGGAACCAACCAGCGTCGTGGACTCGAACGCCTGTGGCTCGGGTCGGTGTCGCGGGCTGTGTTGCACCGGGCCCCCGTGAGTGTGGCGTGCATTCCCCTGCCGTCCGCCGAGGAACCGCCCGCGGGGACTGTCCCTGAGGTCCGGCGCGTGCTGGTGCCGACGGATTTCTCGACTCTGGGAAACCAGGCGATCCCGTATGCGTACGCGGCGCTTCGGCGGGGCGGGGAAGTCTGCCTCATGCACGTGGCGCCTCCGCTCGCGCGCCGCGGTGGCAGGCACGAGCAGCTCGAATCCCAGCGGGCGGCGCGCGAGTCCAGTCTGTCTGCCAGGTTGCGCCAACTCATCCCGCCGCAGGCCAAAGCGCTCGGGTTGCGCACGCACGTGCAGGTCGTGGACCACGCAAATCCCGCGACGGCCATTTGCCAGGCAGCCGAACGCTTCGGCGCCAGCCTGATCTGCATGAGTTCCCGCGGCCGGTCTCGCGTCGCCAAGGCGCTCCTCGGTTCCGTGGCTCAGGCTGTCATGACCGGCAGCCGCCGCCCCGTCCTCATTCTACGCGATTATGAATCCTGACCATCACCAACCGGCGCGAAAGCGGCTCCTCCGCCTCGCTCTCCTCATCGCCCTCCCTCTCGCCACCGCGTGTGCGGCATCCGGCGCGTCCATCCGGGTCGGCATGATCGGCCTGGACGCCCATGCGGTGCCTTGGACGCAGATCATGCACGGGCCCAATGCGGCCCGCCCGATCTCGGACATGCGGGTGGTGGCGGCGGTGCCTGCCTTCAGCGCCGATGTGCCCTTTAGCAACGACAACATCGCGAAGAACATCGCGGCCATGCGCGATTTGGGCGTCGAGATCTGCGACACCATCGAGGCGATGCTCGGGCGGGTGGACGCCGTGATGCTGCTCAGCATCGACGGACGCCCGCACCTCGATCAGGCGCGTCCGGTCTTTGCCGCCCGCAAACCGCTGTTCATCGACAAACCGGTCGCGGCGACGCTCGCCGACATCATCCGGATCTTCCGCGAGGCCGAATCGAGCCGCACGCCCTGCTTCTCGAACTCGTCGCTTCGCTACAGCCCCGGGATCGCCGCCATGGCCAAGGATTCCAAGGTGGGCCGCGTCCTGGGCTGCGACGCGTACAGCAACAACCAGTCCATCCTGCCCGGACACCCCGACCTCTATTACTACGGCATTCACGGCTGCGAGATCCTCTTCACAATCATGGGCCCCGGCTGTCGCACTGTCAGCCGTGTCAAGGGCGAGACGGCCGACATCGCCGTCGGCACCTGGAACGACGGACGCGTCGGCTCTTTCCGGGGCATCCTGCGGGGGCAGACCGGCTTCGGCGCGCTGGTTTTCGGCGAGAAAGGCATCGCCCCCTCCGGCCCGTTTGAAGGCTACGAGCCTCTTCTGGTCGAGATCGCGAAGTTCTTCCAGACTGGCAAGCCGCCCATGTCCGCCCTGGACACGATCGAGATCTACGCTTTCATGGAAGCCGCCGACGAGAGCCTGCGCCAGGAAGGCCGCCCGGTCTCTATCAACAGCGTCCTCGAGAAGGCGCGGAAGCAGGCGGACGCGCCCGTCAACCCTTGATCGGCGCGGCGCCCCGGGGCAGCCGGCCCGTCCCTTCCAGCTCGAGAAGCAGAGGTTTGCGCCAGACGCCCCCGCTGTATCCGCTGAGCGCCCCACTCTTGGCGATGACGCGGTGGCAGGGCACGATCAGGCAGAGCCGGTTCGTGGCATTGGCCCGCGCGACGGCCCGCGCGCCCGTGGGCGAGCCGATGCGTTGCGCGACAGCCTCGTAGCTCGATGTCGCGCCGTACGGGATCCGCTGCAACTCGCCCCAGACACGCTCCTGGAATTCCGTGCCCCGCATCTCGATGGGCACGGTGAAGGCCCGGCCCGTGCCGCGGAAGTAATCCCGCAGCTCGACGCGCAGGCGATCGAGCACCGGATTTGCCCCGGACACCATGCAGACACCGAACCTGCGCTGCATTTCAGCGCGACTCCGTTCGAGTTCTCGATGTCGAGCGAATTCGAGCCAGCAGACCGCCCGGTCGCTCGCAGCGGCCAGCATCGGTCCCAGGGGAGTCTCGAGAAGAACAACCCGTCGATAGGAGATCGAGGCGTTGTCCGGACGGTCCCGGCCAAACACCTCTTCGAACTCGACGCGCAAGGCGCTGGCCGTGGCATCGCCCTCTGCCGGCATGGCGCTGTCCCCTTTCCGCTCTGGGGTGTCGGATTTGCTGTGGCGCATGACCCGCACTCTATCGCCCCCTCAGCCGTTGAACAACGCCGGACACACGATACGGACACATGCGTATATGCCGGCACCGTCAGCATCCACGGCTTGTAGCAGGCCGGGTCCCCTGACCCGTCGCTTGCACCGATGCCTGTCGTGGCGCCGCGTGCGGGCACGCGGCCTGCGGCGGGAGTCTCGATCCGTTCAAGGCCCGGTGCTGCCATGTGTGCCAGCAAAGTGACGCCCTCGAGAGCGCCCGTCACTTTCTGGGCCGCTGCAGGAAGAAACAACGATTCGTCCAGTCCGCGTCTCCCAGGAGTTTCCACAGCGCGCAGAGCGACCGAGCCAGTCCGCCGACGTCGTTCTGAGGGATGCTTTTCTCATCGACGAAGATGAGCCCGCCGTGATCGATGCCTTGTTCGCCGCAGGCGCGCAGCAGCGGCGGAATCGTCCGCAAGTCGAAGGAAACAAGGGTCAACTGCTTACGCGCCGCCTCGCGGAGGATCTCCCCGTCGGGTGCGCTGACGAAGTGGCTCTCCATCCATTCAAAGAGTGGCGTGATGGGGATGCCGCGGCAGAGCCTTCGCGCCGCCACGGCCACGTCAGGCGAAATCTGTTCATCGGTGAGGATCTGAAGCATCGGCTATTCCTGGGAATCTTCGAAGCGCTGGATCCCGGGAAGCAGTCGCGAGAGTTTCTGAAAGTCGACGGAGGCGTTATCCCGGATGGCTTCCTCGATCTCATCCGGGAAGGCTTTGGCGTAGGCCACGGCGGCGTGCATTTTGGCCTCGGGCCACCGGAGATGGGCGGCCGCCTTCAGCACGTCGCCCTCGAAGGCTCGGAGCACTGAAATGGCTTGCCAGACGGCCAGGCGCGTCCCTTGGATGAAGGCCTGTCGGCCGGCAGCCGAGTTCCGAAACTCGATAAACGCGAAGTCTGCCCGGCGAAGACTTTCCGCAACCAGTTCTGCGCCGACCTCGCTGGCGCTGCGTCCTAGACGGCGGGCCATCTGGCGGAGGCGTTCGGCTTGGTCTGGCGGGAGGCGGAGACTGACAACGGTGGAAGCGGCCATACGTACACAGTTAATCAAAGTGTATTCACTGTAACTCGTTTCCGGAGCGAGGTCAATACGCTTTGGACGGTCGGAAATGGGTCGCGATCGAAAACCGGGCGCTGGACCTCCGGCACAGAGACCTCCCGGCAGCCATCGAGGAGGACGGAGCCGCCTTGGGGTTCGCTTACGAGCGCTGGCTACGTTGAGCACGAATCTTGCCCTAGTCGTCGAGTCCTGTTCGTCCATCGACACCAACACAGACTGGCTTCCGGCCCGACTCGATATGCGGGCTAGATGCTCAACTTTGTTTTGACTGTCGAGTGGGGATCTTGACAATCGGTCAGGGTGAGCAGGAATTTCGACACGTCCGGCGAAGTGGCGACGGGCGCCGTGTTCGCACTGGTGCTCTGGGTCGGGTGTCTGGTGATCGGGTTGCTCGGCCTGACTCTCGCCTACCAACGCCCCCGCCCCGCCGTTCGAGCGTCCGCGCCCATCCCGATGGTCGAGATGATTGAAGTCGAGGTTGCGAATCTCCCGCTCTCACTGCCCGCCCCCTCACAAGGCCGTGCCGCAGCCGCCATGCCGACGCCCCCTGCTCGATCGACACCCGCGCCTCCGCCCTCCCCGGCCCCGATCGAGATTCCCCCGGCTCCACCGTTCCTGGCTGTCGACACGGCGCCTCTCGCCGCACCGTCTCGAGCCCCCGCCCCCGCAGTCGCTTTCCCCGTGCCGATCGAGACACCGGACCGATCCGCATCGCCGACGCCGGCCGCACATTCCGGGTCTGCAACCTCCACGGCGGCCTTCGCCCCGCCTTTCGCCGTCCATTCGCTGACGGTCGGGCGGGCCGAGGGGCGACAGCCTGCGCCCGAGTACCCGCCTGCCGCCATGCGCGGGGGACAGGAGGGCACCGTCCGCATTGGTTTTGGCGTGGGCGCGCACGGGCGGGTCGTGGATGCGGCGGTTGTGGCTCCGTCGCCGTGGCCGCTATTGAACCAGGCGGCACTGCGGACGGTGCGTGACCGGTGGCGTTTCCACCCGGGCGGCGTGCGCCGCTTCGAGGTGTCGATCCACTTTCGTCTCGAGAAATAGCCCGTGAATCCCATGCTCGGCAATGTGGTCTACGATTTGTTTCTCCGCGGAGGGCCGGTCATGTGGCCGCTGCTTCTGGCCCTGCTCGCGGCGCTGGTCGTCATCATCGAGCGTTCGCTCTGGTGGTGGAGCCTGCAGCGGCGCGCGGGCGCGGCGCCTGTGCAGGATGCGTTCGACGCGATTGCGTCCGGCGAGTTCGAGCGCGCGGTGCGGATCGCCAACGGATCCGATGATCCCTTTCTGGCCACCGTGCGCGACGGTTTGGCGCACGCCCACAGCTCGATGCTCGGCGCCATGCAACTGCGGGCTTCGGACACCCTCGAGCAAGCCGAGCGTCTCCAGTGGGTGCTCGGGACCCTTATCACGCTGGCGCCGCTCCTGGGCCTGCTCGGCACGGTCACGGGCATCATGCACTCGTTCAACTTCGTCGGCGACGACCAGCTTGCGCCCGCCCAGGTCAGCGGGGGCATCGCCGAGGCGCTGATCGCCACCGCGTGCGGGCTCGGCATCGCCATCCTGTCCCTGCTGCCCTACAACTATTTCAATCGCCGCCTGGCCCGCCTGCGCTCACAGCTCGAACGCACCATCAACCACGTGGAACTCCTGGTCGAGTCCGCCAGGCATCACGGCCACGACCTCGAAGCCTTCGCCCGTCAGCGCGCAGTGCATCCACCGGGCCGGACGCCCGGTGCCTCGACCCCGGCTGCGAACACCTGACGCCTCCCCCCCGAACACGCGCGCGCCTCACCCTGCCCACTCGCCTTATGCCCGTCCAGCTTGGCTCCCGACTCCCCCCTGAACACGCCGAGGCGCGCATCGAGATCATTCCCCTCATCGACATCATGTTCTTCCTCCTCGCGGCCTTCATGCTCGTGAGCCTGAGCATGGTGAACCTCAAGAGCGTGAAGGTGAGTTTGCCGACGGCGACTCTTGCGGCCTCCGAAGCCGGGGATGGCATCGTGCAGATCTCGATCGACAAGGCCGGCCTCGTCTTCCTCGACCGCAGTCCGATCGGGCACCATGAGCTCGCGGCGGCCCTGGCGTCCCGCCGCGCCACCAACGCCGCCGTGCGGGTTCTCCTGAGCGGCGACGCCGAAGCGCGCCACGGCGACATCATCCGCGTGCTCGACTGGATCCGCGCGGCGGGCATCGACAAGGTTGCCTTCCAGGTCCGCACCCCCGCTCCTACGGCGGCGCCATGAACCGCTTCCTGAACTCGCTCAATCTGGTCGGCGTGTGCGCCTTGGCCCTGCTGTGCGTTGTGCAATGGCGCGTCAATCGCCGGTTGAATCTCGAATGGAACCGCCAGGAACAGATCCGCCTCGAACAGGCCGCTGCGCATGAGGAACAGGCCGGGATCATCGCCGGCCAGGCCGCCGACCTGGCCGCGCTGCGCGCTCACCTCGAACGCGTGACCGGCGAATTCGAGCAGACCGCAGCCCGCCTGGCCGCGGCCGACGAGGAACTGCGCCAGGCGGTCGAGGCGCGCGATCAGCTCAAGGCGAGCGTCTCGAACTGGGCGGCGGCTGTGACCGTGCGCGACGACCGCCTCAGGCAGGCCGCCAGCCAACTGCAAACGGTCATCGCGGAGCGCAACGAGGCCGTCCGCCGCCACAACGATCTCACCGAGCGCTACAACACCCTGGTCAAGCAGATCGAAGCGCAGTGAGCGCCTGCACCTTGAAATGGTCACGCCACTCCATTTCTCACCTCATCTGTGATGGCCGGCGGCACCACGAAGTCATCGATCCGGCGCCCGGATTGTCCCGGAGGAGTACTTCGCCATCGATACGCTGCTGACGAACCGTTTCGCGGTGCGCATGCGGTCGGCGGATGCGGATGGGGTATCCGATCCATCCGCAACGGGGCCCAACGGCTGTTTCCAGATGGCGGCGGCCCCCACACGGTCATTCCGACCGAAGAACAAATGTTCTACCGCTTGCGGGCTGTCGATGGCCAGAGTGACTTGCGAACAATCGAATAGGAACCAATGAAGACGCCACAAGCCGATCATGCCATCCTCGTTCCACTCTCACCCAGTGGGGCGATTGGGGAGGGGACGCTCTCCGTCGCGGTCCGGCACGGGCGGCCGCGACTGGCGGACGTGGTGCGTTTCCCCAGGGAATCCCTCAGATGATGGCTAACCCCTAGCCCTCATGGTTCACAGCCTTGGATCCACGGGCTCGCTTTCCATTGCCAGAACCCCAAACACGGCCTCATGCACCCGCCGGAGGGGTTCTTTGCGAACGAACCGCTCCAGCGACTCGACTCCCAGCGCAAACTCGCGCAGCGCCAGAGAACGCTTCGTGGACAGCCCTCGTGAGCGCAGGCGCTCGAGGTTCTCGGTCGCCGTGTATTCCGCGCCGTAGATAATGCGCAGATACTCCCGGCCGCGACACTTGACAGCAGGCTGCACCAGGCCTCGCCGATTCCTGGCGATGAACTCCAGAGGCTTGACCACCATACCTTCTCCGCCCCGCCCGGTCACCTCTTCCCACCAACGAATGCCATCGGCTTCGCTCTCGCGGTCGGTCACGTCCACCGCGCGGAAGGGTGTGACCGTGAGAATACCGCCCGCCAGCCGCCCCAGCGTCTGCATGTGCCAGTCGTGCGGCTTGTCCACGTGGACTTTTCCTTCCGTCGCGAGCAAGTGGAACGGGGCGAGCTTCAAATCGTCCACGGCCTTCACCGGCCAGCAATAGCGGCGATAGGCCCGGATATAGTCCTGCACCATGCCGCGACGAGCCGTCGTCCGGGCCATGAGTTCTCCGACGTCAAGACCCCTCGCGACCGCTTGCGTCACTGCGGTTTCCTCCGCCGCCAACGTGGCGTGCGCCGCGACTCCAACTGCGGCGTATTGCTGCTTCAACAACTCCTGCGCCTTAACCGACCAAGGCATCAGTTCGCAGTCGAGGCAAAGCCAGTCGGTCTGAAACGCCTCCCAGAAGCCAGCCCTGGTGACAGCAGTCCGCACGTGATCGAGGAACTCGCACTCGAGAGGCGGGGTGTCGAAAAACCTCCTGCCAGTGCGGGTGTAGCAGATGCCGGCGCCCTCGCCTCTCACGCCGAAGGTCCTCCGGGCAGCCTCTTCGTGGCGGCACACAACCACGACCGCACGCGAGCCCATGTGCTTCTCTTCGCAAACGACGCGCGGGACGCCGGCGTGGCGGTAATAGGCAAACGCCTCAGCCGGATGTTCCAGGAATCCCGGCGCGTGGCTCGCCTCGCACGGAGACATCGTCGGCGGCAGATAGATGAGCCACTTGGGATTCGCTGCGAACCGGCTCATGACTTCCAGCGCGGCCGCCGCGTTCTCCTCGCGAATGGTCACGTTGCCGTGGAGACGCGTGCTGACGATGCGTTTGCCCGTAACATCGGCAAGGTCGAGCAGGTCGTCATGCTGTTGCTGTGCCGACAATGCGGGCGCCCGGTCTTCGGGCGGCAGAAACGGTCTGCGAGGTTCGGCGTAAGTCTGGCTCGCGGGGACGGAGACGATTTCCTTCTCGGGATAGCGCAGGGCCGTCAGCCGTCCTCCATAGACGCAACCGGTATCGATGTTGATGGTGCGGTTCAGCCATTCGGGTTCCGGGACGGGCGTGTGGCCATACACGACCGTGGCCGCTCCGCGATACTCAGCCGCCCAGTTGTAGCGGACGGGCAGACCAAACTCGTCGGTCTCGCCGGTCGTTTCGCCGTAGAGGGCGAACTCGCGCACCGCGCCCGACCCGCGGCCTTGCATCGCCTCCTTCATACCCGCGTGCGCGACGACCAGCTTCCCATCGTCCAGCACGTAGTGGCTCACCAGATCATCAATGAACTCCGCCGCCTGGTTCCGGAATGCCTCCGATTCGCCGGCCAGTTGCGCCAGAGACTCCGCCAGGCCGTGCGTAATCTGCGCGTCCCGCCCGCGCAGTTTGCGCATGAGTTTCGCGTCGTGATTGCCCGGGACACACAATGCCGCGCCATGGGCCACCGCGTTCATCACCAGCTTGAGCACATGAGGGGTCTTCGGCCCGCGGTCCACGAGATCGCCGAGGAAGACGAGCTTGCGACCGGGGGCCGGCTGAATGGCGAAGGCCGCCTCGTCCACGACGCAACCCAGTAGCCGCAGGAGTGCGACGAGTTCATCGAAGCAGCCGTGGACATCGCCGATGATGTCGAAGGGGCCGTGCTCGTGCCTCAGATTGTTCCAGAGCGGCTGGCGCTCGATGACCGCTGCATCAATGTCTTCGGGCGTCCGCAGCAGATGCACATGGCGGAAACCCTCGCGATCGAGCGCGCGCAGGGCGCGACGCAACTGCTGCGCCTGCTGCCGAATGACATGCGGGCCGAAATCCCGGTCGGGCCTCGCCCTGTTCCGGTCGTGCGCGATTCGCTCCGGCACAGCGAGCACGATGGCCACCGGCAGGCAATGGAACTCCCGCGCGAGTGCCACCAGCGGCTTGCGGGCCTCCGCCTGGACGTTGGTGGCGTCAATAACCGTGAGCTTTCCCGCCGCCAACCGCTTCGAGGCGATGAAGTGCATCACTTCAAAAGCGTCCCTTGTGGCGGCCTGGTTGTTCTCGTCGTCCGAAACAAGGGCGCGGCAATCGTCCGACGACAGAATCTCGGTCCGCCTGAAGTGCTTTCGCGCAAATGTGCTCTTGCCCGAGCCGGAGACGCCGATGAGCACGACAAGAGAGAGTTCGGGAATGGTGAGAGTCATGGCGTTTCCCGGAGTGCTGCGAGAAGAATGGGGTCTGTCAGTCGATGTGAAACACCCCGATTTGCGTCGGCGAACCGACAGCCGGATCGTCCGGGCCGACCGGCAGGTAACGGACGTGATAGCCGAAGCGCGCGGCGACGCCGTCGGCCCACGCCTGGAACTCAGCACGAGTCCACTCGAAACGGTGGTCCTTGTGGCGGAACTGGCCGGCCGGCAGCGTTTCCCACAGGACGTTGTATTCGCGATTGGGAGTCGAGATGACGACGGCTTTCGGCCTGGCACACTCGAAGAGCACCCGCTCGAACGCCGCCAGACGCGGCGCATCGAGGTGCTCGATGACTTCGGCAACGGCGGCAGCGTCAAAGCCCGCCAGACGTTGGTCGCGGTAGATGAGCGAGCCATGCAACAGACGCAGCCGCTGCTTCTGCACAGGCGGCAGGCGGTCGCAATGCAGCCGGTCGCGGGCAATCTCCAGCGCCCGATGCGACACGTCCATGCCGACGATTTCAGTGAACTGTCTTTCCTTCAGAAGGGCCTGGAGCAGGCGGCCCTCGCCGCACCCCAGGTCAAGAACGCGATTCGCGCCCGTGCTTTTCAGGGCGGCCGACACAGCACCAAGACGTTGCTCGTTCAGGTTGAGGCTCTGCTCCATGGCCTCTTCCTCGCGCGCATGCGACTCGGCGGACGAATCGGGATCGGGCTCGCTCTCATCAACCAGTCGCGCCAGCGCAGTATCCACAAGCTTGCGCTGGTGCTTGAGATAGCGGCGGGCGATGGCTTCGCGCGCCGGATGCAGGGGCAGCCAGCCTTCGCCATGACGGAGGAGTTTCTCCACCTCGTCGTCGCCAACCCAGTAGTGCTTGTCGTTGTCCAGCACCGGCACGAGCACGTAGAGATGGGAAAGGACTGCGTGCAGGGGCAGCAGAGCCTCCAACTCGACCTGGAAACACGAGCTCTCGCCCCACTCCGGGAATGTCTCGTCCAGCGGCAGACGACGCGCAGCCACTCGGTAGCCAAGAGGTTCAAAAAGACTCCGCAAGAACTTCTCCCCGCCCCGGCACGGCAACGCGGCGAGCTTCACGTGCAGCGGCAAGGGCCTATCAACCAGTCCAGGGCGTTCCCTGCTCCTGCCGGAAAGCGCGCTCCCGAAGACATCGGCAATCGCCACACTCAGAAACGAGGAGGCGGCATAGGGCCGGTCGTTGACGTATTGATCGAGGGCCCCACCCTCGCCCGACGGCCTCCGACGGTTGCGCACCAGACCGACCATGTCCACTTCAACAAGCAGCACGACGGTGCATCGCTCCAGGGTCGCCTCGGGATAGAAGACATGGGCCGTTCCGAACGAAAGGCTGAACGACTGCGAGCGGGCCGGATTCTTGCGGAGCAGATAACCGAGGTCCGTCGCCGGTTGGTGCGTTGTGGTCAGCGTGAGCAACATGGCCGCAGGAGTCTCAAGTGCGGATGGCCGTTTTCACCTGGTGGGAGAGCGTGCGGAAGGATCCGGGAACTTGAGGCGCCCGTTTCTCAACTCGCTCTTGCCCGCCCCACAGCGTCCGCACGTTCCACGGCCAGAGAAGCTGGCGGCACGGGCATGCAAAGCCGCTTCCGCAGCGGCCTCGGAGAGGACCCGCTGTTCTGGGTTGGCATCGGTTGTTTCTGAGCTCAGGGTTGCAGGATATCCACAAACCCGTGGCCATCGCCAGCAAAGTTTCAAGGGAAGGGCCAGCTTGTTGGTCAGTGCGGGATGTCGGGAGAGGACGGACACTTCGCGTGCTTGTTGGCCGGATGATGCGCCGATCGCCAACCAGCTCGGCGATCAGAACTCTGGATTCTCGATTTGACAGGCAGCGGTTCCGCGAGTAGCGACAGCACGTGGAACACACTGCGCGCCATAGACCTGACCCCATGGTGACGGGCAATCCCCCATCGCGTTTCTGGTTTGTCCTTATCGCCCTTCTCGGCTTCTGCCTGTTCGGCGCCGCGACGCGCGGAGCGTCCGCACCCGTCATTCTGGACACGGACATTGGCGACGACATCGATGACACGTGGGCCCTGGCCATGCTCTTGGGCATGCCTCAACTGGATCTCAAGCTCATCGTCACCGACTACGGCAACACCCCGGAGCGAACCCGGCTCGTGGCGAAGATTCTCGAACGCGCCGGCCGCACCGACGTTCCCGTGGGCACAGGAATCAAGACCGGAAACCAACCTCTGGCGCAAGAGCATTGGGTGGGCGCCTACGATTTGGGCGCATACCCGGGCAAGGTATATGCCGACGGCGTCGCGGCGCTCATAGACGCCATCCACGCGCAGCAGACCCCCATCACCCTCATCACCATCGGTCCCGTTCCCAACATCAGGGAGGCTCTCCGCCGAGACCCGAGCATCGCAGCCAAGGCCCGTATCGTCTGCACCGGCGGCAGGATCTACAAAGGCTATGCGAACGGCGGAAAACCCTCCGCGGATTGGAATGTCCGAGCCGACGCCGCTTCCTGGCAGGCGATGGTCGCCGCGGCATGGACGATCACCACCTCGCCGCTGGACGCTTCCGAGGAACTGGTGCTCCGCGGCGAGTCCTATGCCACCGTGGCAGCTTCGCATCATCCGCTCGCCCGCATCGTCATCGAAAACTACGATCTCTGGGGCCATCGGAGTGGCCACCCGCGGGATGCCAGCAGCATCCTGTACGATACCGCGGCGGTGTACCTGGCCTATTCGGAGCAATACGCCCGGATCGAGCCCTTGAGACTCGCCGTGGACGACCAGGGCCACACACGCGTCACGTCCGATGGCAAAGAGGTGCGCTGCCAACTAGGCTGGAAAGACCGCCAGGCCTTTGACGCGTTCCTCGTCAAGACGCTGACGGCATCGTCCGGCGCCGAACGCCATGCCAAACCACAACTGGTTCGGGAGGTGTTGGCGGGCAAGCGGCATGAGGCCCGCGTGTCGTGGTGGGGATTCGATCCCGAGGATTCCACGGCGCACCTGCAGGAGGCCATCGACTCGAGAGTCAAGCGGCTGATTCTGGACCGGCAATCGTCGCCCTGGATCACACGGCCATTGGTCGGGTCGAGCAACCAGGAGATTGTGTTCGAGGCGGGAACGGAACTGGTGGCGTTGAAGGGCGCCTTTCGCAACAAAGGCGACTGCCTGCTCTCGTTCCCCCAATGCGAGGATGTCGTTCTCCGGGGCGACCGGTCGGATGGCGGGCAATCGGCGCGCATCCGCATGCACAAGCTCGACTATCAATCCGCCCCCTACGAGAAATCGGAATGGCGGCATGGTTTGGCCATCCTGGGATGCCGCAACGTGCTGATCCAGGACCTCACGATCGAACAGACGGGCGGCGACGGCATCTACCTGGGCGCGGCGGCAGGACAGATTCCCAACCGGCAGGTGACAATCCGGCGCGTCGACTGCAACGCCAACCACCGGCAAGGCATCAGCGTCATCAGCGCGCAAGACCTGCTGATCGAGGACTGCCGTCTGCGCCACACCGAGGGCACGGCCCCGCAGGCAGGCATTGATTTCGAGCCGAACCATCCCGCGGATTCCCTGGTCCGCTGCGTGATGCGCCGCTGCACGGCCGAATCCAACGCAGGAACCGGTTTCCAGATCTGCCCGCAATCCCTGGACGACACGTCCAGCCCCATCTCGATCCATCTCGATCAATGCACGTCCCGCAGCAACGGGCAGCATGCCATCCACCTTTGCAGCGCTCCGAAATCCCCCCCGGTCGGACACCTGCGGATCACGCGGTTCTTCGCCGAAAAAGACGCCATGGCCGGTCTCTCCGTGCAGTTCAATCCCTACAACGCGGTGCGCATTGAGATCGAGGACTCGGTCCTTCGCGATTGCGCACTCACGGACCGGTTCTTCCCGCCGCTTTACGTGCAAGGTCTCGAGGCGGACAGCCGCCCAGCCGGCAATCTCCACTTCAGGAATGTCACGGTGAAGGACGATCGCGACCGTCCGATCCTGAGGATCCGCGACCGGCATGGCAACGGAGTCAAGGCGATCACCGGAGACATCATCCTCGAACGCAACGGACAAAGAACACCCATCGCCATCGACGACGCCTGGCTGGACACGATGCGAGAATGAGCACGTGCCGCTCTTCACACCACCACGTCCCCTGCTCAGCAGTCAATTCGCACTCTGGACGGGATCATCTCGGCCAACGGCGGTCGCGCCGCGCAGGAGGGAGTTCTCGGAGCGGCATTCTCAGCGGAAGGACAAGGGTACGGGCAGGGGGCCGGGCCCGGCGCCAGAATCCTCAACCGTCGCGCCAAGCCCCCGAGCTTCTCCAACCGGATCCCATATGTCAATAATACGGATCTGACCCTATTGCCTTTTGTGACCCTATTGCCTTTTTCTGCCGGAAGAAATCGCGGAGCGAACCCAGAACGCGGTGTTGGTAGTCCTTGAGGGCGATCATTCATCCTTGGGGTTGAATCCCCTAATGCGCCGCGGCGGTGCTGCTGGTGCTGCCAACAGCGGCTGCAACCTTGTCCAGATGCTGCGCAACGCCGAGTCATGTTCGAGCAGCGTCTTGTCAATTTCCGACAGCCGTTTGAGGATCGCCGCGTTGGCGACCAGTTGCTCTCGCATCTGCATAAAGGCCCGCACCACAAACACGCTCATCGCCACGGCTTCGGGACTGTTCAACACGGTTGCTGCCATGATGGCACCGTGTTCGGTGAAGGCGTAAGGACGATAAGCTGCGCCTCGGTGCTTTTGGGAACTGGTCACAAATTGTGACCAGTTCGTCAGAGTTCGCTCCTTTTGAGACACTTCCACATTTAAAGTCACAATTTGGGACTTCAGGTTGGCCCATTCCGAAGCTGTGAGTTGAAAGCAGAAATCCGCGGGAAAGCGGTCGGGGTTGCGCTTGACAGCCTGGTTGAACACCTTCGTCGGCACGCCGTAAAGTTCCGCCAGGTCGGCATCGAGGATCACCTTGATGCCCCGGAGCGTCAGGATCAGGGATTCGACGGGCTTCCTGGGTTTCATGAGACTCTTATCTCGTAGGGGGTCTGGCGGACGATGATGCGCTCCAAGAGCCTAATCGGTTTCGGTGTGTCGAACGGGGAGGTGCCAAAGACGTTCTTGAGTTCTTGATTTGCTTGACGTGTGGTGCCGACGTCCTCTCCAAACCAGATAGACTCAGGCGGTCGGCCCTCCTGGTTCTTCAAGTAGATCTTCCGGAGGATCTTCGTTTCACCCGAACGGAAAACAACCTCTCCCGAGGCAATCTTCGCGGCCATCGTCTCTTTGCTCCAGCGCCAGCCCTTGGCTGGCGGCTTTATAGTCTTGCCGGCGGGGGTAACGAGGTCATAAATCAAGTTGGGTCTGTAAAGAGCGTTGCGAACGTCGCCTGCACGCCAGGGCCCATTCGGGTCATTGTCTGGGTTAGCATAGTTCACATTGTGCTCTTCTCCCCGTGGAATATCACGAAAGGTAAAGCCCGGAGATTTGGCAAATGCCAAGAGGTAGTTGTGATGCACAGAGATTCTCCCCGAATAGCCTTTGGGTTGCACGCTGTGCTGCCAAACAATGGTAGCCCGATTGTTCCCGCGCCCAAACACATCGTTGCCGACCATCAGCGCATGTTCGATCTCGGCATCATCAATAGCAAAGAAGAGAATGCCGTCCTCACGCAGAAACAGCCTCAACAGGGCCAGCCGTGGATACATCATGCACAACCACCGGTCATGGCGGTCGAGCGTTTCGCCCTCCTTGCCAACGACGTTGCCGAGCCATTCGCGGATGATGGGGCTGTTGACGTTATCGTTATAGACCCAGTTCTCGTTTCCGGTGTTGTAAGGCGGGTCGATGTAAATGCATTTGACCTGACCGGCGTAATAGGGAAGGAGCGCCTTGAGGGCGATGAGGTTGTCGCCCTGAACAATGAGGTTGCCTGTGCCGGGGTCGCCGCAGGCGAGGTCGCGCACGTCCTTGAGCAGGTGGAACGGAACCTGTTGGTGGTGATTCACCACGGCTTCCTTGCCGATCCAGTTCAGCGTGGGCATAAGGTCGACAGGGCGAACGGGTCCGGATGGGACCGGAAGGCACGAGAACTGTGCGTGCTCACGGAGACTGCCGAGATTGTGGATCGCTCCTCCGAACGTGTCCCTGGCCTCACGCACATCGGAGACTTTTCTGGTTCGAGCATCGCCACGGCCTTTTGACTATACGAGGACACAGAGCAGGGTCAGTCCATTGAAGCCCCTTTACTGCGAGCAGCTTCGATTCACCGATCGCCTACGATTTCCCTCCCGCCCCAGTTGGGCACGCGTCGGCAACGCAGCTCCGCAGCAGAACCACAACAGCAACCGCCTCCCAGGGCGGTGCTCCTGAATCGACCTTCCCGACTTTGCGAGAACCGTGCCTTGAGCTTTCTCCACCGGCTCCGCACTCGATCCGTCCCTGTTTCGGCTTTGATGCCCCTGGCTGTGTCAGCGATCTCTCTCAACGACCGGGATCCCGAGGAACACGCCGACGTCCTTGATCTGCTGTCGCAGGTCGCCAAGGGTCGCGTTGCGGTGAATTCCATACAGGTAGGGCCGGAACTCGCGCTGGAGTTGCGCGGCGTTCTCGATGCGCGCGACGACTTTGGCCGTGCACATGACGTTGTCCAGATCCTCGGACCCGCCGTAGATCTCCTTGCCGTTCACGATTTGGCCGGTGTGCAACCGGATCTCACGGTTGAGCGCATGCACCTCCCAGAGGGTCACGGGCTCGCCGACGGGCCATTCGGCGGTGATTCCTGTCGAGGACCCGGGCTCTTCGGGTTTGTCCCGGACCGGGCTTTCGGCATGTGGGCGGATGGTGTAGGGCATGATGCGGTCGCCCCCATAGGGATTGACCGGGATTCCGCAATGCAGGATCACCTCGACGAAGTTGTGGGTGTCGTAGAAGAAATCGCCCAGCATGCTGGGGCGGCCGGTGAGCAGGTAGCCGAGCACCTGGCCGACCAGGAGGTCGGGATAGTTCTGGCAGATAGCCTGAATTCCCCGTCGCTTGAAGCCCAACTCGAGCCCCAGCCCGGGATTATACAGGTCTTCGAGTTTCCCGCTTCCGGTGACCGTCCTGAGGTGGGTGGACACTGCATTGCACTCGTACTTGGTTCGCAGAAAGTCGAGAGCGAGGTAGCCCCGCGCGGTCTTGATGATCTCCCGCCGGGCCGCTTCGACTTTGCGGGCGCCCTTGATCCATTCCTCGGCGACCTCTTCGGCCCGCTTCGGATCGACGTTCTTATAGGCTTCGTAAAACTCCGTGGCCTCGACCGGGATGACCTCGACGCCGAAAAGCTCCTTCAGGTTGCGTATGTAGCGGTCGTTGTGATCGGGCGGGAACGTCTGGTTGATGTCCCCGCGGTAATTGACGCTCGCGATGATCTCGTTCGCATCGTTCTTCACCATGAGGATTCTGGTCGTCTTCAACTCAGCCACCACCCGCATGAGCCTGATCTTGTCGACCAGGTCCTGGAACATCGCTTCCCGAACCGATGGCGCCGAGAGGTTCCTGCGGTCCAGTTGCGCGGTCAGGATCCTCCCGCCGGAGTAGTTTGTTCCATTCTTGAGGACGTTGTTCTGCTCATCGGTTTGGCCTGTGGCAAACAGGTGATAAGGATGGGCGTCCATGAACTCGAACAGATTGTAGACCACAATGGTCGGCAGTCCCGTGAAGGCTAGCCGGTAGTCTCCGGACATCCTGCCAACAATCAGAACGCCATCGTATTTCCCGGCGTGATTCTTCACTTCGTCATAACCGGCCCCGGCCGCGCCCTCCCACCGGATGAAGTCGACGCCGGTGCATGCGGCCTGGAGGTTCTTGAGAACCTCCTCATGCGTCATGAAGTTCGCGGGGGCGCCTCCCGACCCGGTGCATCCGCACCCCCCCGAGGTGAAGATTGTGAACACTTTGACCGGGGTGCTCTGGGCGAGCGCGGCGCATAGAGGGAACGCGATCAATGCGATCAGGAGCGATAGGGTTTTCATGCGGTGTGGAAGGCGGTGATTCACGGTTGGGTTGGGGTGTCGATCGGGAGGGTCCTGGCACAGGATGACCTGGCGTGTCTCCGCGCAGAGGATCGCAACGCGTCCCCGCGCGGCTTTGGCACTTGGGCTCATTCCAGGCCTGTGAAGGCGTGATGCGGACTCGATCGCACTTCGCATTTCGTTCGGGCTGAGCTGTCCGGGACCAGAGTGCGCTTCCTCGGCCAAAGGAGGCAGCGCCTGATCCGCAAACGACACCCGTGGCTGCGAGGGCGATCTTAGGCAAACGCCAGCCGTGTGCAAATCAATCCTGCGGCAATGCATCGCGCGCAACCATAGAACGTCAGGCCTGATGCCTGGTTTCATGAAAAGGTCTTTTGAAAAGCCTTGGCACTGGGGGTGAAAACGATAGGCTCGACCGCCAAAAATCCGTCTATCAACCGATCGCCTTGTGCGCGTGCAGAAGGCCAAACGTCTTCGTCGCAATGAGAGCGGGCCCGACCATCGAAGCGCTGAGCGCGGTGGCTTTGTTTGTCGTGACCATGCCCGGGCTCTCGGGTGCACCAGCCGACGCTCCTGCCAGCGCGCCGAAGCGTGTGCTGATCGTGGAGTCGTTCGGGGGCGACATTGCGCCCTGGAACTCGATCGCACCCGCCTTCAAGACACGCCTGACACAGCAGTTGCAGGCGCCGGTCGAATTCCACGAGCCCGCGCTCGAGACGGCTCGGGAGAACCGACCCCGGGCGGAGCTGGCGTTTGCGGCGTATCTGCGCGAGCTCTATGCGGCGCGGCAGCCGGACCTGGTCGTGCCGATCGGCTGGCCCGCAACACAGTTTTGGCATCGTCATCGCGACGAGCTGTTTCCATCCGCTCCCGTGGTGGTTGCCGGGCTTGAAGGCCGCATGCTCAGCCTGCTGGCGGCAGGCTCGAACCAGACCGCGGTGACTTTTGAATTCGACCTGCGCGCCGGACCCGAGAGCCTCTTTCAGCTCTTCCCGGCAACGACAAATGTGGCGGTCATCGTCGGCGACTCGGTGCTCGAGCGTTTCTGGATCGCCGAGTTCGAGCGGGTCTGGGCCGCCTTCACCAACCGGGCCGCCCTGGTCTGGTTCAATACGCTGCCCTTTGCGGAGATGTGCCGGCGGGCCGCCACCCTTCCGCCCCGTTCCGCTCTCATCTATGCTTCCCTGGCCGTGGACGCCACGGGGGTCCGGCATGGGCAAATGGAGGCACTGGACCAGATTCGCGCGGTGGCGAATGCGCCGCTCTTCGGCCCGATGGAGGAATATCTGGGGCACGGCATTCTCGGCGGACGGCTCATTTCGAGCCGCTCCTTTGGACGTCAAGCGGCCGACATTGCAGCGCGCGTGATTCGTGGCGAAGCGGCGGGGTCCATCGCCCCCGCGGCGATCAAGCCGGGGCCGCCCACCTACGACTGGCGCGAGCTGCAACGATGGAATGTCGACGCGCGGCGGTTGCCAGCCGGCAGCACCATCCTCTTCCGGCAACCTCGAGTGTGGGAGCGGTACCGCGGCTACATCGCCGCGGCCATTGCGATCATGGCCGCGCAGGCGGCGACGATCGCAGCGTTGGTGGTGCAGCGCGCCCGACGCCGCCGGGCCGAGGCTTCGGCCTACGAGCTCGCAGGCCGCCTGATCTCGGTGCAGGAGAAGGAGCGCCAACGCCTCGCGGGCGAACTGCACGACGGTTTGAGCCAGGACCTGCTGGTCATCGCCAACCAGGCCCAGTTGAGCCTCACCCAAACCGCCGAGACGCCCAGCATCGCCGCGCGGTTGACCGAGATCTCCCAATCGGCCCACAGCGCCCTGCAACAGGCCCGGCGCCTGGTGCACAACCTGCGCCCCGGCCTTCTCGAGGAACTGGGGCTCACCGAAGCGATTCAAGCCAGCGCCGAGAAGATTGCCCAGGCCGGCGGCCTCTCCGCAAAGCTCGAAATCGCGGACATCGATGGCCTGTTGCCAGCCGAGTCCGAACTGAACCTGTTTCGCATCGTTCAGGAAGCGCTCAACAACATCCTCAAACATGCCGACGCTTCCGAAGTCAGAATCGTCCTGACCCGCGAGTCGACCGCTTTGCGACTGCTGGTGGAGGACAATGGCCGCGGCTTCGACCTGCGCCGGTTCACTTCGCCGTCGCCTGACCAACCGGGTTTGGGGATGCGCCAGATGTCCGAGCGCATCCGCATGATGGGTGCGCGCATGGACCTCGAGTCCCACCCCGGCCGGGGCACGCGGTTGATCGTCACCGTGCCGCTGCCCGAAGAGCCGATCACGCGCAGCCTTGTCAAATGTCCGAGCTCGAGGAATCCCGATCCGCGATGAAACCCGTTTCTCCCGTCACCGTTCTGATCGCCGATGACCATCCGATCTTCCGGCGGGGTCTCTGCGGGATCATCGCCGGCGACTCCTCGTTGCGACTGGTCGGCGAGGCCGCGGATGGCGAGCAGGCGTGGCGCCTGATCCAGGAACTGCGGCCGACGCTGGCCGTGTTGGACAACCACATGCCCAGGCTCACCGGGCTGCAAGTGGGGCGCCTCGTCTTCCAGCACCGCGTGCCGGTCGGGTTGATCATGCTGACCGTCGACACGGAGGAAGCGCTGTTGAACAAGGCGCTGAACCTGGGCTTCAAAGGCTACCTGCTCAAGGAAACCGCCGCCGCGGATTTGTTGCACGCGGTGCATGCCGTGGCGAAGGGCAACGCCTATGTCACGCCGGCCCTCTCCGATGCCCTGATCCGCCGGCAGCGCGCCAGCAGCGAGTTGCGGGGGCAAAAGCCGGGTCTGGACAAACTTAGTCCCAGCGAGCGCGCGGTCCTGAAACTCATCGCCGAGGATCGCACCAGCAAGGAAATCGCCGCTCTTCTGGGCTGCAGCCATCGCACGGTGGATACGCACCGCCAACACATCTCCCAGAAACTCGAGCTGAGCGGCACCCACAGCCTGCTCCGTTTCGCCTTCGACCACAAATCAGAGCTCTAACAAGACCTCGCCTTGGACCGACGAGGCGCGTGCCTTCCTGGCCCTTCGAGTCTTGATACCAGCCTCGTCGGTCCAAGGCGAAGTCTTGTTGAGCATTCCGTGGCCGTGTTGCGCAATCGGAGAGCTCCGTTTGCCTGAGCTCGGCGAGGCTCTGCCTCGTGCCAAATGCCAATTGACCACCTCCGTGTTCACACGTACGCCGTCTTCCGTGTTCACACGGATTCCCGGACGGCGCGGCGCGGTGAGACAGTGCCCGTTCAGCAGTGCACAAGATCTTGATCGCGGACGACGACCCGCGGATGCGGCGGATGGTCAGGCAAGTCGTGGAGAGCCTCGCCAGCCGGATTTGCGAGGCTGCTGACGGCCTCGAAGCGATTGGGGTGTGCGCGGCTGAGCGCCCCGATTGGGTGCTGATGGATTGGCGGATGAAGCCGATGGACGGCCTGCGCGCCACGGCGGAGATCACGGCCCGGTTTCCGGGAACGCGTGTCGTTCTCGTCTCGCAATACGACGATCCCAGATTGCATGCGGCCGCCCTGCGGGCAGGCGCCTGCGCGTGCGTCCTGAAGGAGAATCTCTCGCAGTTGCCGGCCATCATCATGGAGCCATCATCAACTGGAACAACGAAACCTGCATGATCGAATGACAACCTGGAAAAACAGAACCTCCCACAACTCCTGCGCGGGATTCGCGGCGCCCGCCGCCGCCGCCACGGTGCTCCTCACACCCCTGGCGCTCGGGCAGTTGCAGATTGATTCCTTCGGCGCAAACGGGCTCTTGAGCTGGAGCGATCCAGCGGGGACCGGGACGCACTACGCGGTGCAATGGGCTTCCTCGATCGACGGCCCGTGGTACAACTGAAGCGATGCCGTGGCCAATCTGACCGGCCTGGGGAGCGAAGGGACAGCGTCCGTGCCGATGTTCTACCGCGTGGTGACGCCACTGGAAACGAACGAAATGCGGATCACGTTCATGGGGTCGATGATTCCCTTGCCCGTGCGCCGGGCCCAGGCCGAGATGAGCGTCTTCGTCGAGGTGGGCTGGAACCCGGATCCGGACGACCGTGTGTATCAGGGGCGGGCGGTCGACCAGTTCGTCTTTGACTGCGGCGCCGGGGTGTCGGCGAACTACGCGGCGGCGGTGGTCGGGTTCCGTCGGATGGACAAGGTGTTCATCAACCACCTGCACGGCGACCACATGAACG
>ERZ795054.625-NODE-625-length-41864-cov-7.812337_pt1 | contig 41864 bp, 33 predicted proteins | sample MGYA00375138_ERZ795054 | MGnify/ENA primary metagenome ERZ795054 (study PRJEB30183, sample SAMN05720215) | anaerobic digester metagenome | isolation source: active sludge of municipal wastewater-treating anaerobic digesters | place: USA | collected 2014-12-23 ... | reverse complement strand
GCTATGGCGCCGGCCAGCCCATGTATCGGATGGACAAGTGGCAAACGCATTTCGGGGTTCCCTTGCCGGCCTCCACGCAATGGGAACTGATCGAGGCGGCTTCGGCCACGCCGGCGCTGATCTATGACGCCTTGATCGGCATCGGAGCTCAAGGGCGGCTGCTCCATCACGATGACACCACCATGCGGGTGAACAGCCTGCGCCAGCAACTGCGCCAGGCCCCAGCGCCGCCGCAGGGAAAGAAACGGACCGGCATCTTCACGACCAACATTGTGTCCCAGGTCGGCCCGCATCCGGTGGCGCTCTTTTTCACCGGCGACAAACACGCCGGCGAGAATCTGGACCAACTGCTTCAGCGGCGGGCCGCCGGGTTGGACCAGCCGCTGCAGATGTGCGACGGCCTCTCCCGCAACCACTCCAAGGAATTCGAAACCATTCTCTGTAATTGCCTCCTCCATGGCCGCCGGGGCTTTGTGGAGGTGGTGGAGGACTTCCCCGAAGAGTGCCGCTTCGTCGTGAAGAGCTTGCGGGACGTCTACCGCGTGGACGCCCAAGCCAAGGAGCAGAAGCTTTCCGACGCCGACCGTCTGGCGCTTCATCAGGAACACAGCCGGCCGGTCATGGACACGCTGCACGCTTGGATGAACGAGCAATTCCAACAACGGAAGGTCGAACCCAACTCAGGATTGGGAGAGGCCATCAAGTATATGCTCAAGCGCTGGGAGCCGCTGACCCGTTTCCTGGAGGTCGCCGGCGCGCCCCTGGATAACAATCTTTCAGAACGTGCGCTCAAGATGGCCGTTCTGCACCGGAGGAATTCGATGTCCTACAAGACGCTCAACGGTGCCCGGGTGGGCGACCTCTACATGAGCCTGATCCACACCTGTCAGCTCAATCGAGTCAATCCCTTCGGCTACCTCATGGCCATGCAACGCCACGGGCAGGAAGTCTTGAAGAACGTCAACCGTTGGTTGCCCTGGAATTTTGCCCAGGCGGAGGAGGCTTCCGATACGGGCTGACCGGGCCCCTGGTTGTTCAGACATCCCCTGGTCAAACCGCCCATAGCCCTGACTTCGTTGGATTTTGCCGATTTTCGCTGTTTCGCATGCTTACCGAAGGCACACCGTTGATCCAGTAGGCTCTGGATTGTTGGCGTTGCGCCATCGAAGTATTCAAACGCAACGCACTGTAGACCTTCAAGGTTCTGCCGAGACGTTGGGTGGTCGACCGAAACTTCAAATGGTTCGGACGATGGCGATGGTTAAGCCGCGATTACGAGCGGCAGGGCCATACGGGAGAAATGATTGTTTACTTGTCGATAATTCGACGAGTGCTGGGACGTTTTGGAAGGTTATACCTCATTATTCAAACTGGATCTGAGGCAATCTGAAGCATATATCATCGCGTGGCGTCAGCTTCATTCAACGTATCAGTCAAATTGTCCGCAGTCACTGTCTTCAGGGTGTTCAATGGAGGGTAATCAATCATGATCAGAAGCAGAATAAACCATATTGGCTTTCCGATGCTAAAAAATCCTGATTCAGACCAGTTATAGATTACAGAGATAACAAAAAACATGAATTTGGTTTGTGCGAAAAGGTCTCTCGCAAAAAGGTCGCTAATGACCTTTTTAAATCCTGTCAAAATGAATACCACCAATAGAGCTACGCCAACGAAACCACCATTCAAATATGTTTCGAGATAACCATTATGGGCTTGGTTGATATGCCAATTGTTGTCTAAGCAGACGGATTGTCCCATAGGCGAATCCCAGAACCCAGAAAAGCCGCAACCAATCAAAGGATTAATCTGTCTTTCCTTAAGCAAGGCCCAGATATTGGTTCTGCCAGTAAGAGTTCTGTTCCTTCCTAAAGCACTAATGAGAGTTCCTGAGATATCAAAGGTTGAATCAATAATAAATAAAACAGCAAGAAAAGTTAGACAGACTGTAATGGCATGCCAGGGGTTTTGAAAACGCAAAAGAAGTTTGCAGCTAAAAAATACTGTTAGGCCAATCAAAAAGCATAACAACGCCGTGATGCTATTGCTAACGATGAGGAGCCACGTGCCCATGAACATTATCGCATAACGCTCTATAAGTTCCGTGTTCCAAAAGGAAATCTGCGTGGATCGTCGCCTGGCGATGAGATCCACAATTATCATAAGGCCAAAAATAAGCACATCCATGCCAAGCTGGTTTTTGTGCGTTGTAACACCAACTAGCAGAGTGCCTCCGTAGGGCAGGTACATTACGCCTAGATCGGGATAATACTTAATAAGCAAAACAGAAAAAGGGAGGATCAGATAGGAACATCGGACAAAGAGTAAAGTAGCAGCATTGAAGGGACTCGTTTCGGTGAGAATGACAAGAACCATGAGGACTGTGCCAAAATCTCGGATGAGTCGCTTTGCAGATAGTGCTGGATCGAATGACCAAAGAGCGCTTAGAAGAAAATATGCATAGATAGAGAATAGGGTCTTGTTATTGAGAATAACAAGTGACCAATTCAATTCACGCCGAGACAAGACAATGAGGGCAGCCAGCATAAGACCACCCTGAACGTAGAGGTTGATCGATGTATCACCACTAATCCCTTCAGGCCCGAGATCATAGAACCATAGAGTTAATGGTCTTGATCCGATAATGGCAAGCCAAAAACCAGGAATCAACAAGGCGTGGGAACTCAGTGTTCGCCACTTCATGTCTGAGCGAAAGAGCCAGACGATGAAGCAAGCGCAAAGGAAAAGCGCAAACTGCCGAGGCATCGTGTTATTGCATCTCCCTGATGCGGACGGGCAGGAACCCGAACAGCGCAAACAAACGACCAGCGTGGTCGCAAAGTTTGACGAGATATTTCATGAATAAATGATGTCCACCGAGTTGGAGGAAAGGAAGGGCAAGTGTATATAGCGGTAAGGCGACCAGCGCTTTTAAAGTATTCAGCAGGCGTCCTTTGGGGTGACGGAGGGATATACTCCCTCGAAGTAAAGCTCGCTTAATAAGGAAGATGCGTCTGCAACGCCCCAGCGGTACGACCTCGTAAGCGATTGCATCATTACACCAAATGAAATGGTGCCCGATCTCCATCAACCTCCTGAATAAATCCTGATCGCTGGCTCCACTTCCGAACTCAGACCGGAAGACTGGATCAAGGCGTTCGAGAGCGCTCCGGTCAACTAGGACATTTCCCGTCCGACATTCCTGCCATGGTATGATGAATCCAGTCGAGTGCTCGGGTCTTTCGTAGAAACCCGCCTTCTTCACCCACTCTGGTGTCCCCGCATCGTAATGCGGTCTGACCGGCCCGAAAACTCCTGTTGCTTGATGTTTCCTCGCCGCAAGATAGAGGTTCAACAGCCAGTCGGAAGCCGGGAACTCATCATCATCAATAAAGGCCACATATCGTCCCTTAGCTGGTTCGAGACTCTTATTACGAGCATGGGAAATGCTACGACGTGGCTCGACGACATACTCAATTCGTAGAGAAGAAGATGCGGCGAAATTCTCCACGATCGACCGGGCCGACTCCGCGGGATCGTTGTCTGCTACGATCGCCGAGAATGTGAATTGATCTCGAGTTTGCTGGGTGGCAAGATCCTGAAGGAGACGCCTGAGCAAAGCAGGCCTCTGAAGGGTGCAAATGCAAATGTTGATATGAGGAACTGAGATCATGATTGTTAATCGTCCGAGGGCAAATCGAACGGCGCAATAGTCGATGTCGCCGGGTGCATTGGACTTGCGCTAGACCATAAATTATTCGCATACCGCGCACGAAACATAGCTCTGGCGGGAGATTATCCCGTTCGACGAGTGCTCATCAGGGTGGCGCGTAAGTGGTATTGCTAATCCTTGCCAATAAAACGTGAAAGCGATTACTGAGCAGAAACGAACACTCGCGTTTACGCTCGGGATGCGTCATCAATTCGACGTTCGCAGTAAGGGCGAGCTGGAACACCACTTCGAGGTGGTTGCGCCGGAGGCAGTCGCCGAGGCAATAAAAGCAATCAGACAGGCGATGGCGGGCCTCAAGACGACGGTCGACCCAACGACGGTATGCACGGTTGACTGCGCCCTTCTCGCTGGGCGAGAATGAAAAACTTCGGCGCACCTTTGCTCCTTCTGGAAGAATCCCGTCTAAGAGCATATTAGTACAAAGGTGCATGTGTTGATGGCCGTCAAAATGCGATGGTGGCTTGCCGTATAGCCTGATGAACTCCTCGAACTGCGCTTCAAAGAGATAACGGAACTGCCGCCGAAGAAAGGGATGGTAGACGAGCAGTGTGTATTTACTGGACCGCAGGAACCGTGCAATGCGGCGGTGGTATTGATGCAAAAATGGGTATTTGCTCAAATCACCAGTAAACTCCTGGGTAAAATTCAGGTGCAATCCGACATTAAAACCGCACTGTTTTGACAAGTCGGCCGCACGCTTGGAGTCGTTCATGAAGACCATTGCGCTCACCGAAGTGATGCGGCCCTTTTCATAACAGGCCAGCGCGGCGTCAGTCGCTGTTGGCCAGCCACCCCAATCATCAGCATTTACGATCAGCATCCTCTAATTTCAGAAGGAAACTGCCACAGCAGTCCTATTTTGCGGAGGGCACACTTGCACGGTGCAGATGCCAGGGAAGCAACTGTCGCAATCGCGTCATTTGTTCCTCACGGTGAAAGGTTCTGAGCTCAGGGGACACTGGCCGAGGCATCCGGGTCAGTGCGCTCCAAAGGTATCCTAACTGAAACCATAATCCTCCCAGAATCCACGGACGCTCGCGCATCTGAAAGAATCCTCGCAGCAACTCCCAAAGTGGGTGCCCCCCGACGTAATAGGCTTTGCATCCATAATGGAACCGTGTTCCGAGCGCGCCGTGGGTTCCAGTGCCTAATTTACGATGATGAAGGGATACTTTTTCCGGGAATGTGCGAGTTTCCCAACCCTTCATCCGCGCCGTGGTCACAGCAATCCAGTCAATGGCGCCCCCTTTGATCGGGACGTAGCCGCCGACCTGCTCGAAACATTCGCGGCGAAACAACTGGCAGGCGCCGGAAACATGTTCCAACTGCGCAAAGCGATGAGCGTAAGTGTGTGTGCTCAACTCGTTTGGATTCTCAACAAACGGTGTTCCTGCGACACCCAGCCGGGGTGCGGCGGCGAACTTTGACAGCAAAAACTCAAAGTATTCGTGATCGAATGTGATGTCGGCGTCAAGATTTCCGATCACCTGATAGTCCAATCCGGATTCTCGTATCCTGTCATGACCCGCATTAAAGGCATGGGCCTTGGCGGCGAATTGGCGGTCCCGGTGTTCGGGCATGCGGAGCAATTCAATCCATGAATACTGTGCCATGTAACGCTTGACGATCTCATCGGTTCCATCTGTGGAACCGTCACTCACAATTACCCATTTTCCCGGCCGCACGGTCTGAGAGATGACACTCTGAATCGTATTCTCAAGGTAGGCCTTTTCATTGCGCGCTGGGGTTACCAGCACGTATGTGAGTGATCTCCCATCAAGCAGGGTCACTCGCCCACGTGGTTCTTTCAGGTCTGAGGCTGCGAGAGAATCTTTATTCATGGCGCAAAGGCCAACGAGGAGTGGGCTTGAGGCTTGGGGGCGCTTTCCAACTGGAACAGAAGATGGGCTAAGGCCTTGAACATGGTTGCCTGTCCCCAGTGGAAGTATGGTGTGCGAGCCAAAATCATGGGATATTGACGGTAATAGAAGCACCCGCTGCCGTCCTGCATGTGATGAATGGTCCATTCGGCAATCTTTTGAGCCCAGGAAATCGCTTCGGAGTCATAATCACTGAACAATGCGAATGTGTCGATGGCCTGCGCAGCGCATTGGATGTCCACAGGATAGGTCCGGTTGTGATAATACCGGGGTTTTCCTGTGTCTTCGAAGAACACCTTCTTGAAGTAGGCGTAGCCCTTATCGAGTGAGGGGCGAAAATCCGTGTCCTCCGTGCATTGGATATAACGCTTAAGACTATCGAGGTTGTAACCGGTGTGGAAATTGTCTATCCAATGGTGCATGGGATCCTCCCCATACCACCAGGAACCGTCAGGCCTTTGGCGAGTGCAGCTGTAAATGACCGCTTGACGGGCCACATCGAGGTATTCTGGGTTCTTGGTGTGTTTCCATGTTCGGGCCAACATGCCGGCTCCCAGAAGATTGGAGTTGTGAATTGAGCTCTGCTTCACACCGGTGTAGCTCAAGCAGATGCCGGTGGAGGTTTTTTCCTGTGGCAAGGTGAGGATCCATCGGCAAATGCTCTTGGCTATTTCCAGGAACTGACAATCATGGGTGTGTTCATAGGCCTCAAGAAAGGCCTGTCCAATTAAACCGGACCATACAATGGTCGGGGTGTGCGCCTTCATGCGTCCCCCCCGTGTGGTAAAATCAAAATGGTTGCCCCAGCTATGGCCCGTCTGGTCCAATTCACGGTTTCGATCGAGCCAATCCAAACAAGCATAGGCCTTTTCCTTATACTCCGCGCTGCCTAGAACTTTGTAGAGGAGAAGATACCCCCAGGCCATAAAGCCACGGCCTTTTGTGGATTCCAGGGGAACAACGCCAACAAGAGGACGGACGTTGATTGGACACTTCCAAATGAGCTGCTGCAGGATTCGCTCAGCGAAAACATTGCCGAATGTCAACGGCCTTAGGAAAGAAGTTAAACCATCACCCGGATCATAACCTTTGTAGGAACGATCCTCAACCCATTTCTGAACGGCAAACAAGCTTCTCTTCAGTGAGTCGTTAACATTTCCCATAAAAGAGCATTGCGCTTGACTCCATCAGTATGAGCCTCCGCGAGGTTAAAACCGCTAATCACCTTCCATCCACTTGGGAAGGACACGCTGGCTTTTATTCAGCACGGTCGTAACCGTCGGTTTGCCGCCCGCCAGGGAGGCTGCGGCGCGTTTGATGGTGTCGCGATTGGTTTTGTCGGCCTCTGCTACGAAGAGGACCATGTCCATCAGGTGGGCCAGACGAGGCGTGACGCTGGCTTGCATCATGGGGGGCAGGTCAAAAATGATATAATCGTAATCACTGGCCATAAGTTTCGGAATCATGTTCTGGAATTTCCGAGGGGCCAGGCCGCTCGATTGCCCGCCAGCATCCGGTCCTCGCGCGGCGTAGAGATTGTCCCGAACAAAAGCGGTCTGTCGAGTATCCTTATCCAAGGCATCCGCCAATCCGCATCCCGGTTGTCCCTGATAGAAGGGATGCGCCGCGCCTTGGGACAGATTCATATCGACGAGCAGGACGTTGCCGTCTCCCGTTTCGGAAAGGGTGGATGCCAGCGCTGTGGCAATCGTGGTGACGCCTGCTCCTTTGTGGCCGCTGGTCACTGCCAGAAGTTTGGGCTTATGGAGATCCCCCTCGAAATGCATGACCACGCGGTCTCGCAAGGCCTCAAAGTGGGCGCGGAGGGGGTGGGACGACGACCAGAGCGCTGGGGCATTGTGAGACGTGGGAATCGTCACGGCAAATTGCGAATCGCCAGTCTCGGAGTTTGGAACTGCGTTCTCTGGGGTGTTATTCCTGATTCCGGACACTTCTTTTCTGTCTTGAGTCTGTTGAGAGGCATTCCCGGCTTCACGGTGACCAGCAAAGGAAGGCGCGGGAAGTTGTTTGTGGGTTGGAGTGACATTCAGCTTGCCGTGACCATTCATGGAGACACGGGGAATGGTCATGTAGAGAGGCAGGTTGAGGCGTTTCTCCAAATCGACGGGCCGCTTGATACGGGGATCCAGCCAGATTTCAAGGAGGAACGCCAGAGCAATTCCAGCCAGGACGCCGCCCGCCAGAGCAATGCCTAACATTTTGAAAAGCTGTTGAGTATCCTTGCCCAGGCCGCTTGCCTCCTGGACCACACTGATGTTGGCGGTTCTTCCGGAGCCCAGGCTTTCGTCCATGCGCGCCTGTTCCAGTTTGGCGACGAAATAATTGTAGCTGGATTGGTCCACATTATACTTTCGTTCCAATTGACGAATTGTGGCCTCGGCATCATCGATTGCCCTGGCCTCCGCCCGGATTCGTTTCAATTGATCATTGAGGAAGGCCACCTTGGCCATCAGCGCCTGAACGCGGGCCCTTTCGCTGGCCGGATCCAGAGTCGTTCCCTGGCTTCGCTCTTCGTTTCTGGCCATCATGCTGAGCGCAACCAGGGCAGGATTATCCTGAGCCATCTGGTCCTTGATGCGAGTTGTGTCGGCGATTTGAGTTCTGACTTGCTGCAATTGGGGGTTGGAATCGGTGTATTTTGAGAGCATCTCAATTTCACGGTTCTTTAGGGAGTCCAGCAGAGCGCACAAGCCACGGTAGCGGTTAAGGGTTTCAGCCGAGAGCGGCTGCGAGGCCTGCGTTTGGCTGTTGGTTGAGGCGATGGGGTCGATTTGACCAACGACTGCCCTGCGCTCGGCCAGCTCGGCCTCAGCGCTATTGAGTTCCCCCATGACCTTGCCAATCTGTTCCACATAGATCTTTCGGGCGTCGTCGACGGATACCAGGCCGGCTTTTTCCTTTGCCTGACGGAGGGCCGCCTCGGTCTCGTTCAACCGATTGCGGAGGTTATCGGTCTGTTTGGTGAGAAAATCGTCATAAAGACCCAAAGCCCGGTGGATCTCATCGTGCTTCTTGCGGTATACACTCACGACAGTCTGGAGGACGACCTGGGCAACCTCGGGATCCGGGTGGTTGTACAACAACCGTATTACATTGCTTTTCCGGGGGACATCCACCCTCAAACCTTGGCGTACCATCGATGCGGCCTCTCCAGCATTGGTTCTTCCTTTGCCAAGGATCCTTTCCGGTGTGAGCAACTCAACCACCTCTCGGGCCACATCGTGACTCGTCATGATATCGATTTCCGAGTTGATAATATTTTCCCCTCGGGAATCCGGTGTTTTGAGCTGGGCGTCGGCTTCGGAAGGATTCAGCGCCTTGGACTCCATGATGTAACGGACCATCAGCCGGGCTTCAGAAATATAAGGAGGCTTGACCAGGAGGTACATCAAAACCGCGGCGAGTATTCCCAGACTGGAGAAGAAGAGAATCAGTTTCTTGCGACGAAACAGAACGAAAAGCACATCGTTCAGATTCATGCCGGGAGCCGATGATGGCACTGTATTGATTTGAGGTGACATAACGAGCCGATCTTCTTTTCGCGCCTATCGTCGCGAAAACACTTGTTTTCCCATGGAAAACAAAAATCTTTTACGGGACGGAAAATCCAACCTTTCTGATCATCAAGAATGGGCTGTTTTCCGGAGTGGCCGCAACCCAACAAGACCCGTTGCCTCTTCAGGATGGATACGGATGCTCAATCGAGGTGACGGTAGAGCAGGAATCCCAGCCAGCGGTTGCACAACGGGGGTAGAATTCGAAACAGGTGGTTATGCCAGCCTGCGACCTGATCGCGGCTCTGGATAAATCGTCTTTGCCCGATATCCCAACGCAGGTATTGTATTGGGTACTCCTGCGTTCCCCATCCCAGTTTAAAGCGTCTCAGGCCTTCATGACCGAGAGAAGTGCGGCCAAACTCCAAAACTTGACAGCCGTCCCGGGCTAAACGTTCGATGCCCCGCCACATGACCAGGTTGTTGGGACGAAGACCTTGAAAGGCAGGATCCGAGGCGCCAAATTTGTAGACCGCATGTTTGCGATGCCTCAAAAAAACCGCGCCGGCAATCGCCCTTGCCCCGATCCGAGCCAGGATCACGAGTCCATGCTCCGTTGCGATCAGTTCACGATGCAGGTTCTGGAAGAAAGACCACGGTTGGGCCGGCAATCCATGCTTGCGACGAGTGATTTCATGCAGCCGGTAATATTCCCGCAGTCCTTGTTCCTTGTCGGCGACCTCAGCCTGAATTCCTTCGCGTTCCGCTTTCCGAATGCCCCGGCGGACCGCGCTGTCGCATGCGGCGAACAACTGGTCAACGGGCTGGTTCAAGACCAGACGATGACCATAATAACGAATCGACGGCCGGCATCCCTCCAGAAGATCCGTGCCGCCCCGGCATTCGAAATGGCGCCAGCCGCGTTTCTCTCCAAGATGCGTGGCTTCTGAGAAAAGGCTGGAGAAGGAGAACGCATCATCAACGAGCGGAGGACATTCATCGGCAAATGGCAGGCTTACCCCCCGACGGCCAGTGAGCGGGCTGTGGATTTCCATGAGGGGCAGAACCTGGGGACGATGGGAGATGCCATCTGTGGAATAGTCACCCTCGGCAGCACTCAAACACAGAACCATGAGACGGTGCCGGTAGGTTTCGTTGACTAGTCTCGCCCATCCGTTCGAGTGAAAGATTGTGGATCTGGAGTGTTGAGCCACCAGGCTGCTGTATAATGGCCACTCTGGAGACTCCAGGAATTGGGGGCGAGTCTCCACCCCAGAGAGGGGACTCGTTGCATCAAAAGCTCGACTCACGGGGACAATCGGCTTAGATATAGAAACTGGCATGGTTCAGTTCCGTTGTCGGGATGGGGTTGGGCGAACGGACTCGCGAGTCATGCGGCGCGCCCGTCTTCGGGCGCAGCAACGCCGATGAGACAGACCGGGACGGGGAATACCACGGCTGTCGTCACGGGTGGATGTTGCTGCGCCTGAAGACGGGCGCACATCGATTCTCGAATGCCTCTGTTTGGATCTTGAGCCCCCTCGGGACTGATCCCTTTGTGCCGTTCTCTCTGAAGGAAAACTAAGAGAGAACAAGGACGGTTTCTGATGGAGCAAGCCGTTGTTCAATGCAAAATTCCTCAGACGTTCGTTACTGCAATCCGGCAACCAGAACACTAGCGACTTGATCAATTTGCTCGGCCTGGAGCTCGGGATACATAGGCAGGGAGAGAAACTCCCGCGCGCACTTTTCCGCGATGGGAAAGGCGCCTTCCGCGATGCCTAAGGCGCGATACGCCTCCTGCGCATGCAGCGGCACCGGATAGTGAATTCCGCAGCCGATGCCATGATGGTTCATATGATCCAGTAACTGATCGCGACGAGGAGTTCGAACGGCGTAGACATGATAGACATGACGCCCGTAGGGGGCCTCAAACGGCAAAATCAGGCCCGAAAATCCCGAAAGCCGCTGGAAATACTCTTGTGCGTGCCGCCTGCGGCGCTCGTTGGCTTGATTCAGATTCCGCAGTTTAATGCTGAGAATGGCTCCCTGGATGCCATCCATGCGAGCATTCCAGCCGACATATTGATGATAATACTTCTTGCGCTGACCATGGTCGCGCAAGATACGGATCTTGGCCGCCACCTGGTCGTCGTTTGTCACAACCGCGCCAGCCTCGCCGAAAGCCCCCAGGTTTTTGCCGGGATAGAAACTGAAGCACCCCGCGCCTCCCATGCTGCCAGCCTTGCGTCCTTTGTACTCGGCTCCATGCGCTTGGCAGGCATCCTCAATCACCAGCAAGTGGTGACGCCGGGCAAACTCAAGGATGGGGTCCATGTCGGCCGTCTGACCGAACAGGTGCACGGGAATGATGGCTTTCGTCCGGGGAGTGACGGCGCCAGCCAGGAGGGCTGGATTCATGGTATAAGTTCTCTCATCAATGTCGACGAACACCGGTCGGGCGCCGCACAAACTGATGGCCTCCGCCGTGGCGATGAAAGTGTTGGGCACGGTGACGACCTCGTCTCCTTCTCCCACGCCGTGAGCGAGCAAGGCTAGCCAGAGGGCGTCCGTGCCGTTGCCGACACCAATCGCATGACGCACCTGACAATAGCGGGCGAACTCCTCTTCAAACCGCGCCACGAATGGGCCACCGGCAAACGCGCTCTGATCGATCACCTCACCAATGGCCGATAGAATTTCAGACCGGATGGGTTGGTGGTGCGCCAGAAGATCAAGAAAAGGAACGTTCATAAGCAACCATATTAGTTCACAAAATAGGTTCGGGATGCGGAGGACGGGCGAAATCCACGGTTCCAACTCGTATTAAGCCTAGCCTTATTAGCATTGATTCGGGTCGATTGGCGCTAATTCGCGGTTCGATTTTTTCGGAGCATGTTATGTGCGGTTTTGGGTTGTTTTCTCCGCGGTTTTCGGGGCAGACTTCGTCCCCGTCAATTCGCGGCTGCTTTTTCCGCGACGCAACTCCTTTGTCTGGTCCGGATTCCCGCTCACGGGATCGGTGTGGAGGTTTTGCGCCCTCCACTGTGCGCGACGGGGATTGAAGGAACAGAGCCAGGAAGCGGTGGAACTCCTGCAAATGTGAGCGCAAGACTCCAAACCGTGAACCGGTTGGCTCCTCAAGCAACCATATTGTTTCCCCGTTATTCCGCGCTTGCGCGCGGTGTTGCTACCGAACTAAAAATGGTTCGAGCTTTCTCTCCGGAGGAATGTCCGGATGAGAGATAGGCTCGCTCATATCGGCCTCGCGCCTTTCGGCGTCTTTCTTCTGCATGCGAATCAACCGAGCCGGATTACCCGCGACGACGGCGAAAGGCGGCACATCTTTCGTGATCACACTTCCGGCCCCGATCAAGGCATGTTCTCCGATGGTAACGCCACAAAGGATCGTCGCACTGGAACCGATCGATGCTCCTCGCTTGATCACCGTGGGAACACAGGTCCAATCCTCCTCCGTCTGAAGCGCGCCATTCCCCGCGGTCGCCCGCGGATACAAGTCATTGATGAAGGTCACATTATGGCCAACAAAAACCTCGTCCTCTATGCGGACTCCGTCGCAGATGAACGTATGGCTGGAGATCTTGCACCGATTGCCAATCCTGGCCCCTCGCTGGATTTCTACAAAGGTTCCGATCTTAACCCCATCGCCGATCTCACATCCATAAAGGTTGACGAAGGCGTGCATAACGACGCCTCTCCCCAATTTGACGTCAGGGGCAATCCGCAGCGTGGTATTCATTCGTTCATTCATACAGTGACCAGCCTCTGTTTGGAGGGTTGTCCGTTTCCACCTGTTGTCACAGGGGTAATCCCGGGAGTGGGGCATAAATCCACTGAGGCCCCCCAGTTCTTTAGCGACAGCGAGGAGGCCTCCAGGATTCTGACCAATTCCATTCCTTGGACCCCATTCGAAATGGGTTCAGTCCCGTTAATAATGCAGTCGAGGAAATGCTGGCACTCCACCTTCAAAGGTTCCTCCTGCTTGATGAAAGGGATATAGCTGTCGCCGTAATGATAAGAGTAATGAAACTCGGCAAACGTGTCGTAGTGGGGCGGAGTCTCGACGCGAACGTCGTAGATCTTGATCTTTTCGAGCGGTTGGACGTCATCGTAGACGATCATTCTCTTGGATCCGACGATGGTCATCTCACGCACCTTTCGCGGATCCAGCCAGCTGTTTTGAATGATGGCGAACTGTTTCTTTCGAAAAGTGAGGGTCATGCTCACCACGTCCTCGATGCCCTCGGTCACGTTGGCGTTGCCTCGGCAGTTGACGCTGTGAGGGAACTCCTCCATGATATACAGAATGATCGAGATGTCATGTGGAGCCAAGTCCCAGGCGACATTAATATCTTTTTGAAAGAGTCCCAGGTTCAGGCGCCGCGAGCTGATGTAGCGGATGTCACCCAGATCGCCCGCGTCTACAATGTCTTTGATTTTTCTCACGGGCGAGGAATAGAGAAAGGTGTGTCCCACCATGAGCACCAAATCCTTCGACCGCGCCAACTCGATTAAATCCCGGCATTCCTGAACCGAACGGGCCATCGGTTTCTCGATGAACACATGCTTGCCCGACTCCAGGCATTTTCTGGCCATCGAATAATGTTGAGCGACGGATGTGGCGATGACCACCGCCTGAAGATCATCGTCCTTCAGCATTTCCTCGTAGTCCAGGTGCCCTTGAACATCCGGGTAGAGTCCTTTGAGGTGTTTCAGACGCTGCGGATTGATGTCGCACATAGCCCGCACCCTGCAATCAGACAAGGACTTATAGTTCCGGATCAAGTTTGGGCCCCAATAGCCGCAACCGACGACTCCAACATTAACATGGTTTCTCATTGGCACCTCCCTCTCGGCTCTCCTTCATAAGTCCAGTTCAACTTCCGATGTTCCGACTTATGAATGGAAAGAACCTTAAATTGTTTTTTGCCGTTCCGTCTGATCGAACGTTTCCATCGATTGACGATAAGATCCACCAATTGGCTTAAGACTGTGAGAGGCGTCATGGCCAAAATCTTCAAGTCCATGGCTGGACTGAGGTGGCGGCAGTAATAGATGTCCAGATCGACCATTTCACGAAAAGTCGTCCGGTTCTTGCCTGAGACCTGCCAAAGTCCGGTCAGCCCCGGTGCGGCGTTGAACCGCTCGTAATCAAATGGAGTAAGGTGGATGAACTCGTAGGTCGTGCACGGACGCGGACCCACGAGGCTCATTTCCCCTCGAAGTACATTAATGAGTTGGGGAAGTTCATCCAGGCCAGTCGCGCGAAGCCATCGGCCCCCCGGGATAACGCGCGGATCACCGTCGTTATCGAGCTTGGTCATGGATCGGTCCGAATGAATGAGTTCCTGCATCAAGTGCTGGTGCGCCGCATGATCAGCATCGACTTTCATGCTGCGAAACTTCAGGCACCTGAACGGCTTGGCGTTCATCCCGGTTCGATCCTGTCGGAACAGCAGCGGACCCCGGGAAACCACCTTGATGTAAACGGAAACAAGAATGGCCACGAACACCAAGACCGGTGAAAAAATGAAAATTGTGGTGAGATCAAGCCATCGCTTCCATCGTGGCACACCACAAACCTCCACCCCGTTTTGAGACTGACTTCTAGTTTCCCTCGTTACCCCTTGCCTCATTGGTTATTCCCCCCCAACCAAGATTCCCTCCCCACCCGAATTCCAAACCGAATGGCCCTCCCCCCGCTCACAGAGAAACCCCATTCTCTGTCCGTGCCCTGTGGCACAGGTCATTTGGAACTTCTGGGGACGCCTTCCTCTTCTCTGGGCACTGGAGCATAAACGCTCACGTACACAGACAAAAGTTAGACTTTACTCCACTCCCTTCTTGTGAAAATGTTCGATTTCCCCGCTTCAGTTTATCATTACATCAAACTGACAATACCACCTTCTCCAACGACACAACTTAACGGGTAATTTTTTTCTGTCAACAAAGTTATACAAAAAAAATCACATTTCAGTAATTATAATAAAAATAATAACAATAAGTGATTTATAGAGCGAAGAATACTCCCTACCCAACGCAAGGAAAATGCAACAAACAACCTTGATCCTCCTCTGTAAGGATCTCAAAAAAACACCCCTTGCGCCGGGCTCTGTCTCTCGACCTCACTGCTTGCGGAGCGGGATGGGATCTCCGGATGGCGCCATCCAGCGTTTCCACGCGATCAGGTTACTGGAGGTATTGCCAGGCTTCACACGGGGAATGATGGAAGTAAGGCAGGTTTGTAGACCTTTTCGCGTTATCCAACCGAATCACCCATCCCTTAAGTGCTGTTTCCGCATTATACGGAGTAAACCCAATTTTCTCAGAAACCGTATAACGGTGACTGAACTGGGTTAACTGAATATGTATAAGATAATTAGCAGCACTTGTGCCAGAATTCGAACTGTTTTTGCATCTCATTCATGAGGAATGCAATGCAAAATATCACCAGAAAGGCAGTCCAGGGAAGAGTGTAAAGTTTTTCTACGTTTTGAGGGGGAACATCTCGATTGATTCTGCCCTATTTAAAAAAACCACTGATGGTCAACGAGATCGATGAAGGGGGAGCTCTTAAGAAAATGTCAGGATTTCCGACACTTAAGTGGTCGGAACCATTGCCATTTCCTCTTCATCAGGGGCGCCAGTTCAGGATTTGTTTGTCCTCCAGCAGGCGAGAACGCAGATTGCTGTAATCGACTTCCTGGATTGGCTTGTTGTTGTTGATGGCCAAGACTGCTGCGGTGGCGGCGGATTGACCCAAAATCATGCCAATGCTCATTCCAGGACCAATTGGGAATCCGGAAGAACCGATAGCCGTCGGATTGTGCCGCGATCGTCCTTGAACGAGAGTGTTGCCCTCCAGCCTCCATCGGTCCTTTCAACTCGCGGCGGACCCATGAGGCTCGGATGGTCGATGGTCTTGATCCCGAGGGCCGCCAACGAAAACGCGGGTTCTAATCTGGAGCGTTGAGCGTAGTAAATCTCCATCAACAATTCTCGTGCGAGCCAGCTTGGATCTCGTTTGAAGGATTCGGTCCCGGTCGAAGCCGAACTGAATTGGACCCACCCCCATCGTTCGGGGCGGTGCATATCAATGGCCCCCTGGGGTGACCACACCCAGTTGTCTTCCGGATGAGCCTCCCGAGGGACCTTGCGGTAGGCGCCATGGAGGATTTCAACCAGCCATTCCACGCGGGAGAAATTGAGACGCCACTGGTCACCGTCTTTCGGCGGACAGGCGCTGTGGCCGCAATAGCGCGCTAATCCGGACCATGGAATGGCCACTTCGATGGACCATCCGTGATCGGTATCGCAGGGATTATTCAAGGTGCCCTGGACTGCCACCGCAGACTTGAGTCCGGGCAGATTGTCACCGCGATGAACCGGGCCCCCATCCCGATAGGGCCGCTCCAGGGTCAGTTCCCAGATGGTATTGAGGGCGTTGAGTTCGAACTCGTAATAATTGTGATTATCTCCGTCTGGATCGATAAAGATCTCGAAGTCGTTATCATTGAAAATAATCGAGTTCTTTTGGGTTAAAGCCGCCCAAACATGGGGTTCCTCGAGAAACGCCCCGATATAGAGATACTCCTGGTCCCACAGGAGCTTAGCTCGAGTCAGGAATCGTGGCGCCGGCTTGCGATGCCCCTCGATATCGACGAAATACTCAGTCCAAGGCGCACATTCCCAGGTCGGTTTGTCCAACCGGCCATTAATCTCCAACGGTGTGGATGCGCGATAGCATACATAATTCCTGGGATGAGAAACCGGAGGCGCATACCCGACGGGTGTGGGCTGGATGTTTCGGTAGGAATCGGTAACATTCTCCGCATAGACAGGGGTGTTGTCTGGATATTGAATGCCAGGAAAAACCAGGTCGGTGCGCTGATAACTCGCAGCATAGATGCGGCACGCGGCAGAGGAAGAGTCCGCGCGCCTCGCCAAGTCATTGAACCAGGTTAAATCGTAGGGGGTCTGCTCACTCGCGCTCAGGAAGTGCCAGTGTCCGTGGTCCCACACTTCCACCCAGGTATGGCCTGGTGTTAGGTCGGACCAGGCTCTTGTCCGCACCAGTCGGGCGGGTATCCCTACCGCGCGGCAGGCGTTGGCCAGGAGTATGGCCAAGCTGGTGGGGGACGCCCACCCAGCTTCAATGCTTTCCCGGGGACTCATCATGTCCGAGGGACAACGCTCGGGATGAAGCCTGACCCGCAACTGGTCGAATACGATCAGGTTAAGACTTTGGACCGCATCCTGAATGGAGGCGCTGCGCCGGGCCAGTTCCGCGAAGCGTGCGAAAAAGTCAGGCCTCCACACATCCCGGTTTTCCGCGATCTGGCAGTAAGGCAAGACGGCATTCAAGAATACGGTTTCCGGCACCACCATGCTGCAGGGCACCTCCGTTCGGACTCTGAAGGCGTAATCCAGATTTTGGAGAAGAAAATCGGCCGATAAAGTGGCCAAATCCCTCGCCGGCATGTGGGCAAGAAGAAATCCGAGGGCGCTGCGTTGTGACACCGGGGTGCGGTCGATTGCGGATCTCCATTCGTCGGCATTGGCTCCGGCTTGATTCAGGGCGACACGACAGGCCGCCTGGCATCCTGGCGGCAGAAGGTCGATTTTGGCGGACATATTCATAACTCACATTTGACATCGAACTCAGACTCAAGCCGATCCGCATCGCCAGTTTCATGCGGCGATTCAGAATTGCCATCTCCGGGCCTGATCACACTTTACCCAACGAGGGAAGGATCCGAGGTTTTCGGCCGGCGGCCAGCCCTGAAGTGCGGCGTGACCGGCGCTGAGGCCTCGCCCTGTTAAGCGAACAAGGAAGACAGGTTGTCCGACGCTGACAGGATTTTCCCGCCTTCGTAGGTTTGGTGATACTTGCCGGCGCCGAAACGTTGCAGACGATAGAGGGTCGCAAAACAGAAACTCGGCGCCGCCCCCCCTTGTCCGCCCACCAATTCGCCGCCCCGTCGCACGTTGTCCTGCATCCAGGCCGGAAGGGTAAGATGATAGGGATTTCGCCGGACTTCTTCCACATGACAGGAAAGCCCGGCGATCAAGTCGGCAACGTCCTCCACAGAGGATTCGATCATGAGATTCGGAGAATTCATCGCCCCCCAGAACTCCGTTTCCACGACCCAACACTCGAAGCTCGAGGGCTGCCGCATCAAGGCATCACTCACCAGGAAATGAGTCCCAATGTGAGTGCTGTTCCAGTCTTCGGCGTGCGGCATGAAGATGATCCGCGGGCGGTGCTCCTGCAAAATGCCGCTGATGACTTCGACGGCGGAGGCCCAATGATCGGGCTGTTGCTGGCGAGTTTTGGGATTGATCTTCTCGAGACCATTGGGAATCGTCGGAATGAGACCGAATCCCAGAAACTGGCAGGCGGCTTGAAGTTCCATCCAACGTCCGGCCTGACGCTCTTTTTTGCTGCCCTGGGTGACGGCAACGTTGGTGACATTCCAGCGCAACTCGCGGCGTAAGCGCAAAGCCAGAGCGCCAATGATACACTCGTCATCCGGGTGCGGAGAAAAGACCAGCACGGCGGGGGCATCTGGCGCAAGCGCTGGCATGGATAAAGGCTCGAATCCCCCCAAGGGCAGGGATTGGCCCAACTTTGCCAGACGGGGGTATTCCGAAACCAGGGAGCGATAGGGATGATTCATAAGTCAGGATTAAAGGACAGGGAGGCTCGCTGCGGCAATGGCTTGGCCATGGCGTTTGTCGCGCTCGCTCGGCGTGTGAAAGGCGATCCGATTGGCCAGATCGGGAAACTCGGTCTTCAGTACTGTTTGGGCTTGATCCAGGATGATTGATCCCCCAGGACCCGTCGTGACCCGGCCCAGCAACAGCACATTGCGGATATCATAGAAGTCGGCGTAATGCGCCACGCCATAACCCAGATAGACCCCGATCGTGTGATAAATCGCCGCCGCCCGCGAATCGTCGGACTCCATCAGCTTCTGAACATGTTTCAGTTTCTCGGGCAAAGGCATTTGGGGATCGACCTCGATGCCGGCCGGCTTGAGAAGCCGTCCCACACACTGCTGGGAGAAATACTGCACTCCACAGCCGTAATCCCCCGACCACTCGTCCACGGGCGCGTCGTGGCGATAATCAACGGGTGCAAAGGCTAGTTCATTGAGCCAGGAAGTGATGTTTCCTTCACCGGTGACATAACCCGCCGCCTGGCTCGATCCCAAGGCCACCCCGAGAACCGAGTTGGCATTCAGGGACATGGCACCCGCTAAAGCGGTTACTTCGCCGTCATTGACCACTTCAAACGGCACGTTGTTCCAGGCCTTCTTGAGTTCCCAAAAAATCGTCTTCACCCGCGAATCGAACAGGTTGGCGGGCACGCCTCGGAAGAGGGAGGCCACCTGCACCCGGTTGTTTACATACACGCCAGCGGCGCTTCCCCCGATGGCATCGACCCGCGGCATATGGGACGCCGCGCTTTTCAACATGGCCATCAATTGGTCATAATGCCATTGCGGATCGGTTTGTTTTACCGGATCCCAAGGGACTTCTTCGCTGAAAACCACCTCGCCGTTCACCACCGCAGCCGCTTTCCGGTCACTGGCGCCTAAGTCGAATCCGATCCGATAACCTTCCAGATGTCGCCCCAGGGGACGAGTGGCCTCCCGTGCGGGAGGCAGCGCCTCGCTGGAGATCCGCACCACCTCGAATGGCCGCTCGTAAACCCGGCGCCCCATCAGGTCGGCATCGAATTGGCCTGTCGGCTGGTCGTGAAAATGATCCTGCAGCCTCTTGGCCAGGCTTTCCGGGCCCTTGAAGTAAATCCGACAAGCCCCGCGCGACCACAGGAGAAACTTAATCCAACGTTCCAGGTGAGCGAAATTATACCCCGCATGTTCGGAATTCTCCGGGAACATCTCGGTGTGAAAATGAAATGTTGAACCATCCGCTTGCTCGAGGGCGACATTCACGGGAACAGGAGAGGCCGCCGAGGCCCGCAGACAGCGTTTGAATTCCCGAGTGGATAAGGATCCCGGTTGGAACGTCGGATCGAGAGACGGAACGACTTTGGGCTGCGCTTTGAAAAACTGACCGACTGAATTCATGAGCACTTTTTCCATAGGTTACATCAAGTAGTCCAGAGCTGCTTCCAATTCTGTGTCACAGCCTGTTTGGCGGCAAGGAGAATGTTCAAAGCCCCGTGAAAGAACTTCCGATGACCAGCGATTGTGCTACTGTTTGGCCTTGTCTATGACAAAGAGTGTCCTGGTGGTTGTCGAATCCGGCTTTGAAGAGATTGAACTTGTCACCCCGGTGGATCTGCTTAGGCGAGCAGGGGCGGCGGTGACCTTGGCCTCCCTCACCGGAAGCACGCTTGTGACGGGGCGATGCCAGATGACGCTTCAAGTCGAGATCGCTCCGGTTGAAATCGATGCGGCTCAGTATGACCTGCTGTTTTTGCCTGGAGGTCCGGGAGTCAAGCTTATGCGCGCGGATGGGCGTCCTGCCCGATGGGCGGCGGAGTTCGTCGCCTCAGGGAAGCCGATCGCCGCCCTATGCGCGGCCCCCTTGATTCTGCTCGATGCGGGGCTTCTGAGGGGCAGGAGGTTTACCGCGCATTTCTCGACCGAGTCTGATCTCCCTGGCGCCCAGCGCAATGAGGCGGTGGTTGAGGACGGTTTGTTGATCACATCGCGCGGAGCCGGGACGGCCCTCGAATTTGGATTGGTCTTGGTGCGACGGTTGTTTGGAGAAGAAAAAGCGCAAGAAATCAGACGAGCCATCATGGCCTGAAGTTCATTCTCGTCAAGCGTTGGGCGACGGCGAACACAGCCTTGACACTTGCTGGATCAACTTGGCGACTTCATAGGGTTTTTGGATAAAACCGGCCAAGCCATAGCCTGCGAAACGTTCGTTGAGTTCGTGTTCGTCAAAACCGCTGGCCAATAGTACCCGAATTTCAGGCCGAATGCGGCGCAGTTCGGAATAAGCCCGCATACCGTCCATCTTGGGCATGGTGAGATCCAGGATGACGCAGGAGATCTCCCGGGACTTCTTTTGGAAAATGGCGATCGCCTCTTCACCATCGGCGGCGCAAAGCACTTGCAGTCCTTGGCGACTCAGGATCCGGGCCGCAAGCATGCGAACGGGTTCCTCGTCGTCGACGATCAGCACAGTGCCGGAAGCCTGTGCCGGTAGGGGGGAAGGCGAGGCCCCCGGCTGGTGGTTCGAGGATTCGGGACAGGCGGTTTCAGTGATATTCGCGGGAAACAAGACCTGGATGGTTGTGCCGCGTCCGACCACGCTAGAGACCAGGATGCAACCTTTATGGCCTCGGACGGCGCCGAGAACCGCCGACAAACCCAGGCCCCGTCCGGTGAACTTAGTGGTAAAGAATGGATCAAAGAGCCGTTGTTGCACCGATTCGTCCATGCCGCAACCCGTGTCTGAGACCTCAAGAAAAACATAATGGCCCGGAGCCGCCTTTTCCGTCAGCCGGCTTTTGGCCAGAAAGGCCTCATCGCAATCCCGCACGCCTGTGGCGAGGGTGATCGATCCGATCTGGTCGCCGATGGCCTCGGACGCGTTGGTGATGAGGTTCATCACAATCTGCTGCACCTGAGCGGCATCAGCGTGAATGCGCGGCAACGATCGATTCACTTGCAGGTGCAGAGTCGCATTCTTGGAGATGGAAACCTTGAGCAGTTGCGCCATTTCTTCCACCAATTCGGTCAGGTCCAGATCGCGAATGTTGAACTTGCCCCGGCCGGAGTAGGCGAGCATTTGCCGGGTCAGATCGGCGGCCCGGCGGGTTGCCTGCGACGCTTCGCTGAGACTCAAACGGGCCGGGGACAGCTCCGAGGTGTCCATCAGGGCGACTTCAATATTTCCAAGGATCGCGGTGAGCAGGTTGTTGAAATCGTGGGCGATGCCGCCGGCCAGCACTCCCAGACTCTCGAGTTTCTGAGCGTGCAGTAACCTGCGGTCCATCTCCAGGCGTTGTTCCTCCGCCTTCTTGCGTTCGGTCAAGTCGATGGCCAAGCAGAACAACTGGGCAGGGCTCGCGGCGGCACGGAGCACAACATAACTCGTGAACACCGGCACCTGGGAGCCATTTTTCCGTCGAAGCAACCATTCGACCGGCGGATGGGATTCCCCGGTTTCGGCCATGGAGCGGATGACAGACAACACCGCGTTGCGGGTTTCATTCGGGACAACCAAGTCCAGCAGGTTTTTGTCCAGGGCCTCTTCTGCGGTGTAACCGTACAAGGTTGTGCTGGCTTGATTCCAGTAGGTCACGAGTCCCTCCGGACCGAATCCCTGCACTGCCACATTCGGCGTGCTTTCCAGCAGCTTGCGGAACCGGGCCTCGCTGACTTCAAGCGCTTCGGCGGCTCGCTGGCGATCGGCAATGAATCGCGCCTGCTGTGCATTCTGGAATGCCTTGAGGGATAATTCGTTAGCGAAGCAAAACAGAGCCTGAGCGACCTTGATAAATTGCTCGCGCGACATGACCGGCACCTCCGCAAGCGCCTGCTGGAACTGCTCACGATCTGCGCCAATTTCGTCCGCATACTTAAGCATTTGGATGTCGTCTTGGGCCTCATTACGCACCTGTCCAATCAGCCAGTTAGCCACATGTTTACCTCCCACCGAAATGCTGGCTCCCGCATCCCAGAGCCCGCCGCTCAGACAGGTTTGGACAACCGGCCCGGATGGATTGTAGCTTCCCAACACGGCGTCGGACTTATAGCAGTTGGCCAATCCCTTCGGAGTTTTTCGGATGACCTCATTGCAGAGGCGGCAGAAATTGCTTGGCCTCGTGATCGGGGTTCCATCGGGATGCGTAATAATGGAGGCCACGCCCGTCGCATTGGCGAAGGCATCCTGGATGCGTTGGATGTCCTGGATATTGAAAAGATCAGAAAACTGGAAGGAAGATGGATCGTCCAAAGGCTGGGTCAGAGCGAGCACTCGCATCCGCAAAGATTCCTCCACCAGTTTGCGTTCCGTTACATCCCGGAAAACGCTGAGGATTGCCGGTTGGTCGCCGTCGGGATTGAGGAGGGAATTTGTGACCGCAAACCAGACTTCCTTGCCATTCCATAGTCTAAGCTTACGTTCGACGTAACGATCCAGGGTTTTGTTTGCGTAACGATTCAGATACTGCTCCAAGGCGTGCTTTCCCTGCTCCGCTTCGTAGATGGTGGCGAGACTCTGTCCCTCAAGTTCCTCCCGGGATTTGCCCGTCAGCTCACAGAACGCCTGGTTGACCCGCAGCATGATCCCCCGGTGATCCAGCAACCGCAAACCGTCGATCGAGCTTTCCCAAACCAGCCGGAACTGGGCTTCCGATTGTCGCAAGGATCGTTCCTGCTGCCGGTGACTCGACACATCCTGGAACACCAGAACAGCTCCTGTGACGGCGCCCTCGTCGTCCAGAATGGGCGCGGCGCCGTCATCGATGGGCGTCTCGTGTCCTTCGCGGTCAATCAAGATCGTGTGGCTCGGGAGGCTGACCACCGCTTTCTCGCGCAAAGCCCGCGCGATCGCGTCTTCCACCGGCTGGCGGTTCGATTCGCTGATGATCCTGAAGATTTCGCCCAACGGGCGTCCCTGGGCTTGAGCGATTGACCAGCCTGTGAGGGTTTCCGCCACCCGATTCATGAAAGTCACCCGTCCCTCGGGATCGGTCGCAATTACCCCGTCCCCAATGCTTCTCAAGGTGGTGGCATACCGGCGCTCGCTTTGCCGCAGGCGTTCCTCGGCCTGGTGCTTGTAGAGCGCCATCTCGATGACGGACTTGATTTCACGGTCTTCAAAGGGCTTGACAATATAGCCGAACGGTTCCGTGACCTTGGCTCGCTGCAGCGTCGTGTCCTCCGCGTATGCCGTCAGGTAGACCACGGGCAGACGCCAGCGCTGGCGCACCTGATCGGCCACCGCAATCCCGTCCAGGGCTCCTTTGAGCCGGATGTCCATCAACACCAGATCGGGTCGGTGGTTCTCGAGCTCAGCCAGGACATCCTCTCCCCGGCTGAAGACCCCGCTGATTTCATACCCTAATAACGTGAGCCGGTCCCTGATATCGAGGGATACAATGACTTCGTCTTCGACCACCAAAATGCGGGCGGGCTTCATAAAGTTTTCTAGGATTCGGATGGGCGCTGGGGAAACACAATTTGGAACATCGTTCCTCCGTCGTTGCTCACGGTCATTTTTCCGTCCAGCTGGTCGACCAGGCTGCGGACCAGCCGCAAGCCCAGGGTGTCGGTCGTTGACAGACCGAGGTCGGAAGGAAGCCCCCTGCCATTGTCCTCGACTTGCAGCAGGTATTGTTGCTCATTCGGGGCTTGTAATTGAACGGCAATCATGCCGCCCGGCCGGTTCGGGAAGGCGTGCTTCAGGGCGTTCGAAACCAACTCATGGATGATCAAACCGACCGGAATCGCCCGATCCAAGTCCAGGTCAATGTCGACGATCTGCTGTCGCAGGATAATATTGCGCATATCGGAGGCATAAGACCGGGCGATCTGGGCGCACAAAACGTCGACATAACGAGAAAAGTTGATGCGGGCCAGGTTATCCGAGGCATATAGGGTTTCGTGAAGCAGCGCCATCGCCCGGATTCGGCTCTGGATATCGGTCAGGAACTCCGCAATCCCTGGATGATCAAGCCGGCGGCATCCCAGATTGAGCAGGCTGCTGACAATCTGGAGGTTGTTCTTAACGCGATGATGCACTTCCTTCAGCAAGGCCTCCTTTTCCTCGAGCGAGGATCGGAGGGCTTGCTCGGCCCGCTTGCGCTCGGTGATATCCAAGGCCGTGAATGTGACCCCCTGAGAGAGGTCTTCCGGTACCATGGGAGTGGAGCTGAGCAGCACGTCCAGGACGTGCCCGTCCTTGTGCCGCCAATGAGTCTCGACCGTGCCGGTTCCGAATCGCCGGATCTGCTCGTATTTCTCCCGCCCGACATATTCGAACTCCTCGTCGGTGGGATAAAGCAGCCGCGCGCTTTGACCGTTCAGCTCGGTGGGGGCATAGCCGGTCATTTCGCTCAACCGTTCGTTGCACCACCCCACGACACGCTGTTTGACCACGCCAATGCCGACAGGGGCCGAACGGAAAATGCTTTGGAGCATGGCTTGGCTTTCCCGCAATTTCTCTTCTGTTCGACGACGCTCCGTAATGTCGAAGACGACCCCCTCGATGGCTGTCGCCCGGCCCGTCATGTCGCGATCCAGGACGTTATACTGATAGAGCCATCGAGTTTCTCCTGATGCCAGCAGGATTTGAAATTCGCAGGTCGGGGGCGCCTTGCCTTCCATCAGTTCTTTCCGGGCTTCCTGGAAGAATTGCAGGGACTGAGGGTGGATCGAATTTTCGATTAAGCCGGGATTTTTATAGAAAGCTTCAGGCGGATAGCCCGTAATTTTGGTGCAGGAGGGGCTGATGGACTCATACTGGCCCTGGGGAATTGACATCCGGAAGATGTAAAAAGGTGTGCTTTCCGAGAGACGTTGAAATCTCTCCTCGGCTTGGTGCAAGGCATCGAACAACTGGGAGCGGGCTTCCTGATCGGAAAGAATTTTGCCCATGAGTACGGTCGCCAGCGGATAGGTCAGCATGACCGGCCATCCTATGCGTCCCAGCACCTCCATCCTCATGCCGGGAGGCAGCGCCAGGGTCATCAGGAGCATGGCCAGGTGGACCCAGATTCCGAAGGCCAGCAGTTGCATTGCCGACATCTCATGGCCCGAGCGCTGACGTCGCCAATGGTAGCCGGCGCCGATCAGGGCGGACGACAAGATCACCAGCACACCCATGTAAACCCCCGGGCCTCCTTGAAGAATCCGGCAGAGGATCGTCATCGTGCTGGCGACAGCGGCAGCCCATGGCCCGAAAAACAAGCCGCTCAAACTGATCGTGACCGAGCGGCCGTCGAAGATCAAACCCGGGCTATAAACAAACGGACGCAGCATGCCGATGACCGCCGCGCTCCCGAACAGGAATCCCTGGAGCAATGAGCCGGGAAGCGTCCGGCGTTTCCATCGGAAATCGATGAATCCCGAGATCACGCTAAAAGCGATGAGCAGTGTCAGGTTATATATGAGATCAATGACGATCATGGGCGTATCCTTCCATCCTGCCTGTTTGGCGGGCGGGCTGGAAGCTCGGGACGTTCCAGCGATCCATCAGACCTTCGGATCCACGGGCGGCTGTTATAGCCGATGACTCTGCGGATTTCAATCAGGTTTCAGACCGGCTTGAGAACGATAATGTTCTTGACGTCTCAGGACGGATTCCACGTAAAGCTTGGTTTTGGGGAACCCGATCTGCGCGATGAACCGGGCGCTGTTGGTGGCCGCGGCGCCACTGTTCCACCGCAACGAGTTGCTCCGGCCGGCGTTATAGTCGGCCAGGGCATACGGGACCGGGTTGTCCACACCGCGATACCGCGACATCAGCTTCCACAAATACCAGGTGCCAGCCAAAATGTTGCTCTGAGGATGCTGGAGATGTTCGAAACTGAAGTTCCGGATTCGCTCGGATTGCGCCCATTCCTGGGCTGCCGCCGGGCGGATCTGCATCAAGCCCAGTTCACCCGAGGATCCCCGGACGTTCGATTCAAAGCTGCTTTCGCGCCAGATGACCGCCTTAATCAGAGCCGCTTCGATGCCGTATCGTCGGGCTGCCACGATGATTTCACGGTCATAACGATGTTCCCGGCGCCCCCGCCACCACCACCAACCAGTGATTCCATCCATGGACAGCAAGACCACCAGTATCCAAAACCACATCCGCTTCACCGGTCTATCCTATTGATCGGGGACCTCCGCGTCGAGACTGTCGGCATTGAATTCGGTGGAAAACACCGCTCGACATTTCTCCATCCGGCAGCCACATTGCGGCGCGGATCATGATTGCGCGAGTTACCCTGGAAGTTGCGATTCGCAAGGAATTCGACTATCTCGTCCCTCCGGAGTTGGCGGAACAGGTCGAGGTGGGCACCCGTGTGAAGGTCCCGTTTGGCGCCCGACAGGTCTTCGGGTGTGTCACCGCCCTCCCGGAATCCTCCCCCCATGCGAAACTCCGTTCTCTCACGGCGGTCATAAGTCGTCCTTCTCTCATTACCCCCCGGGTTTTGGATCTGGCTCGTTGGATTGCGGACTATTATTGTTGTCCGACCGAGTCGGCCCTGAGGAGTGTTCTTCCGGAGGTTGTGCGCCAGGAAAAGGAAGCCTGGCGTTACCAGCGAATGGCCCGACGGCCCGCAAATCCCGATACCCCAGCCCGGCTGACTCAACGTCAGCAGGAAATTCTTCAACTGCTGGAACCCGGCGCCGAGATGCCTGTGTCACGGCTCCTGGAAAAGGCTCGCACCACGTTGTCCACTCTTAAGCGCCTGGAGTCACTCGGTTGTTTGATCCTGAGCCAGTCGATCACAGAACGCGATCCTTACGCTCACGAGACCATCCTGCCGACCGAACCTCTCTGCTTAAACCCGGAGCAATCCGCCGCGCTGGACCGGATCATTCGGGCGATGGATGGCCAGCGGGCTCACGCGGGCGGCGGACGGCCGGAAGCTCAGCCATTCCTTCTCCATGGCGTCACGGGGAGCGGCAAGACGGAAATCTATCTTCAAGCGATCGCTCATGCCCTGAAAAACGGCCAGGGAGCAATTGTTTTGGTGCCCGAGATTTCCCTCACCCCGCAAACCGTGGAGCGTTTCAAGGCGCGTTTTTGCGCCGGACCTTTGCGCACCTTGGTCGCGGTTCTTCACAGCCATCTTTCGGCCGGGGAACGCCACGATGAATGGCATAAGATCCGCCAGGGACGGTCCCGCATCGTCATCGGGGCGCGTTCAGCCATTTTTGCGCCGGTGGAACCTCTCGGGCTCATCGTGGTCGATGAAGAACACGAGCACTCCTACAAACAGGAGGAAGCCCCTCGATACCATGCCCGCGACGTCGCCGTCGTCCGGGGTTGGCGGGAGAAAGCCGTGGTGGTTCTGGGCTCCGCCACCCCGTCTCTGGAAAGCTATTTCAACGCCCGTCGCGGCAAGTACTGTCTGCTGGAGTTGCCGACTCGCGTGGACGATCAGAAACTGCCGCTTGTCCGAGTCATCGACATGCGATCCGAAGGCCGCCACGACAAAGGCCCGCCGGTTTTTTCCAGGCGCCTTCGGGAAGCCATCGCCCAACGGTTGGAACGTAAAGAACAGGTCATGCTGTTTCTCAATCGCCGCGGCTATGCTTCCTCCCTCCAATGTCCCAAATGCGGTTACGTCGCCGGTTGCCCCCAATGCAGCCTTGCGCTCACCTATCATCGTCGGGATCAGGTTCTCCGATGTCACCTCTGCGGACACCAGGCCCCCGCGCCCGTTGTCTGTCCTTCGGAAACCTGTCGCAATCCGGCCATCCGCTACGCCGGCCTGGGAACTGAAAAAGTCGAGGATATCCTCGGCCAGATCTTTCCCCGGGCGGTCATTAGCCGCATGGACTCGGATGTCATGAAACGGAAAGAGGATTATCGCCGGGTCCTGGGTGATTTCCGAACCGGAAAGATTGATATCCTGGTCGGCACCCAGATGATCGCCAAGGGATTGCATTTTCCCAACGTGACCCTTGTGGGCATCATTTACGCGGACCTGGGTTTGCATGTGCCCGACTTTCGAGCCGGGGAACGCACCTTTCAACTGTTGACCCAAGTGGCGGGTCGCGCCGGCCGGGGTGACGTGGAAGGCGAAGTGATCGTCCAAACCCTGACTCCGTATCATCCCGCCATCCAGTTTGCCAGACGCCATGACTACGCCGGATTCTACGAGCAGGAGATCGAGTTTCGGGAGCAGTTGCAGTATCCTCCGGCCAGTCATGCGGCCCTGCTGACACTGCGGGGGCGGAATGAGGATAAGGTGCGGTTCACCGCGGACCACCTGCGCCGGTGTCTCGACGCGTTGATCCCTCATTTCAAAGGCCTGATCCTGGCTGGACCGGCTCCCGCCCCCCTGCTGCGCGCCGAGTCCTATTACCGGTATCAGATCATGCTGCGCACCCGGCAAATGAGCCGCCTCAGCCGCGCCTTGGCCGAATTGGTCGCCAGCCAAAAACTGCCTGAGGACACTTTTCTGGCTGTGGATATTGATCCGATGAGCCTGCTTTGAGCCACTTCAATCCAGAGGCCCGGGTTCATTCGTGTCGATTGGCGTTCACGGTTGGATTTTCTTGCGGGTATCTTACGCGCGGATTTGGCCTCATTGAATTGTGGTTGTTTGAAAATCCTCATCACGTTAAGGTGCCGCATGCGCATTATGAACTCTCTTGACCTGATTTGCAGGATGGGTCTGATCGCCGCACTGGGGGGGATGGCCCTGGCGGGATGCGGGCAAAAGACCGACGAAGCCATCGCCGAAAAGGCCGCCGAGAAGGCGATCGCTAAACAAACGGGGGGACCCGCCGATGTCGATCTTAAGGAGGACGGAGTCCGGATCAAAACCAAGGATGGCGAAATGAACTTCTCGTCGGGCGGCAATCTCCAGGTGCCCGCCAAGTTTCCCTCGGACGTGCTCGTCTATCCGGGAGCCAAACTGCAGACCGCGATCGAAATCCCCGAAGGCTTCTCGCTTCGTCTGACCACCAAAGATCCTGTGGCCAAGGTGGTGGAAACTTACCTCAAGGAATTGCCCGCTCAGCAGTGGTCAAAGGAGATGTCGATGGACATGGGATCGAATTCCATGCTCGCCTTCAAGAAGGAGAACCGGACAGTGAATGTTGTGGTGTCCTCCGAGGACAATGAGACCTCAGTTTCCCTCACCGTGGTGACCGAGAAGAAGAGCGAGTAATTCCGTTCAGTTCACGGGGATGCCCCTTCGCCGCAAGACGCTCAACTCGCAAGCGTATTGCCGAACGAGAGGCCGTCTTCCGATGGATTTACGGATGCAAAGTCCGGCCGGGAGCGTCCATCGGTTTGCCCCAGTGACGATCGGCGAAATCGAGAAAGGCTTTCCAGTCTTCCGGCGTTGTCGAGTGTTTGCCCGGCCGGATGAAATAACCAAGGCGGCTGTCCACCAACCGTCCTGTTTCGGGCATTTGTTGGGTCCTCAGTCCCTCGACCTTCAGCAATCGGTATACCGGATTCGCGGCCTGGAGCATCTCGAATTGGCCGGCGGGATTGGCCCAGGTGTCCTCAGTGGCATTTGAAAGGAGCACGGGGCGTGGCGCGCACAGCGCGATCAGACCGTGTTGATCAAACGGAAGACGGCTGGTCTGGTCATTGAACTTCTTGAATTCATCGTTAAACCAATGGGGGAAGCGGTCGTTGATCTGCCGCACACTCTCGCCGATCTTGCCGCGGCTCGGCGCGGTTCCTCCGCAGCCCGCCTGGTGCGACAAAATCAATCCAATGCGCTCATCCATTGCCCCTGCCAACAATGCGGTTTTTCCGTTTCGCGAATGCCCAAAGACCGCAATTCGCCGGGGCTGGATATCCTCATCGGTGACGAGGTAATCGACCGCCCGATGCAGTCCCCAGGCCCAGGCGGCCAGGCATCCCCAGTCCTGCGAACCCCGCGGCTGGCCGGGTTGAGCATAGAACGGATGCACACCGTCTGTGAAATCCGGCCGATCCGGATCCACGTCTCCGTTGTAAAAGGTCGCAATTGCGTAACCGCGGTCAATGGATCGTTCGATTGACCAGTCATCGAGCGCCTGGCCCCGGCCGCTTTCCGAGGCCTGATTATTGGTGCAACCCTTGCACCAGGAGGGCACCCAACCGTTGGGTAGAGCAATGCTGGGATCGTTCAAGACGGTATGGTTCCCACAAAAATTCAGGCCCAGAACCACAGGCGCAGGTCCCGGTCGGCGGTTCGGCACTACCAGCAGCAAATGAATTGCGGGCGTCCCCGGCGGATCAAAACGGATTATGATCTCCTTCTGAGTCGCCTTTCCCCCCAGGCAATTCCGATCCATACGTTCCAAGGTATAGGTCAGGCGAAGAGGAGCCGGAGGCAGCCAGCCATACATATAATGCTGAAACAGGGCTTTAAGCTCGGGCCGCCTTTTCTCCCGCCACTGATCCGGTGTTCGAATCCGCTTGCCATCGAATGCCACCAACAGATCCGGGAGTTCCGGCCGGTCCGGCAGCTCGGAGCTCGGGGGAAAAACGACGGCCGACCGCAGAGAGACCGCGGTGCTCATCAGGAAAACCATCACACCGATGCCAATGGCAAAAACCGAGGGAAATGTCCGAGCAGGTTGGATGTTCATGAAACCATGATAAAGGCATTCGCTCACAGGATCAATCCCGCGAATCATCGCGAGCACGTTCAGAATCCAATCCAATCTCGCGAGATGCGCGAAGCGGCCACCGACTTCGATACGCCCGGCCCTGCTAAAGCATTTCCGAATCCGGGCGCAGTTCCAGCGGCAATTCCACGCGGAAAGTTGTTCTTTGATCCGCGGAACTGGTGAAACTCACCTTGCCTTTCAAGTGTTGAGAATCATTACCACATGCGGCAGGGTGTTCAACAACCTATCGACCGCCTCGACCGCCGAAATGTCCGCAAAGATCCGCCGGATGTCTTCGGGAGACGATTGTCGGGGCGGAAGTGGCAGGACGAGTTCGCGTTGTTCAGTGTACTTTATCATGCATCAGGTCTGGCAAAGAGCCTGATTCTATTCAGACGCGCGTTGCTCATGGAGAATTGAATCCGCATCAACATGTTGCGCTGCAAATTGCCGCAATCGCATCCCGGAGGCAAGAATAGACTCGCATGCCTGCACATCAGCACCTCGATGTCGTCCGGCTCTCGGTCGAAGCCGCTATGGGACATCATCCTCGTTTAGGCAATTCACCGGGCGGTTTAGACAATCTGGATCCGAGGGCGCATCCGCTTGAGAACAATCCTGGCCAAGGCCCTCACAGACAAACCCGGATCGAGTCCGGACACCCTCCTGGCAGAATCCCTGCCGTTCGGATTCGCGCGTGACCTTTGGGGGCTCCGGCATTAGATTGATGCATCTATGGCTACCGCAATTATTCTCTTGAAAGTTGACCATAAAAAAGTCACCGGCACGGCTGAGAAACTCCTCGATATTCCCGCTGTGAGCGACGTCTATTCCATCTCGGGCCGGTATGATCTGCTGGCCATCATCCAATGTGATTCGGTCGACATGATCGAGTCGGTGATCACCGATCATCTGCTGAAGACAGATGGGATTGTGGATAGCGAGACAATGTTTGCGTTTCGAAGCTATGACAAGCGAGAAGACGGCAGGGCCATTGAGGTGGATTGAGCATGAACGGACCCAAGCTTCAATGGAATCACTTTCTCCCGTGCGCAGCGACGATCGTTTTGGGAACGATGCTCTTGGGGGGATGCGTCTTCTGCGCAATGGCTGAGCCGATGCTGGTCAACAAGGCCTTGGTGGGGGATCACTTTTTCATCGGGTTTAAACCGGAAACCACCGGGTGGATTTCCGTGGAGCGCTCGAGCGATCTGTCGGCGTGGACGAGCATCGGGAGCGTGGCAACAACCAATAACGTCGCCGAGTTGTTCGCGCTGCTGAAACAGGCCCAACAGTCAGGCTGTTGGAGGTAGGTGCGATCTACGACGAGTTCGTCGGATACCCGGTCTGGTGCGTGATTGAACGTATACCCAGCGAAGGGCTCCCCGTTAAACAGGTGGATCATTTCCGAATTACGGGATTGACATCGATTCCGGGTGAACCAGCACATCCGTTAGAAAGGGTTTCATCGAGCCGGTTTTAGGGGGGCGCCAGAATTTAGCGCCTCGAGTTGGCGCAGGGCGACGACATTGGTCGGATTGCGGCGGAGGACTTCCTCGAACTGATTTCTGGCCTCGGCTGCTAATCCTTGTTTCAGCAGGGCAATGCCCAGGTTCAAGCGGGCTTCGATCAAGTCGGGCATGAGTCGGATGGCTTCGCGGAAGCATTCTGCCGCGCCCGCCGCATTGCCTTGACGGCCCAGTTGCAGGCCGAGGAGAAATCGGGTGGCGGCCAGGTTGGGGTTCAGTCGCATGGCCTCGGTGAAATGGCTTTGGGCTTCCTGAGGGCGCTGTAGGGCGTTGAGGGTTCGGCCGATGGAAAGATGCAGGAGCGCATCCGTGGGACTCATCCGCAGGGCGTCGAGATAGTTGGTGAGGGCTGCCTGATACCATCCGCGGTTCTGGCAGAAATCGGCTAGTTCCGTGAGTTCACTTTTCAGATGGACCCGGTTTTGAAGGGCGAGTCTGAAATTGGATTCGGCTTCGGAGTTGCGGCCCTGCTGCTCGAGCAATTGCCCCAGCCCCAGGTAAGCAGGGCTTAGCCTGGGTTGGAGAGTGAGAGCTTGTCGGAAGGCGCGGATTGCGTCGTGGGTCCGATGAATGGCGGCGAGCGAGCGTCCAAGTTTTTCCAGGGCCCAATAATCGTCGGGATCGGCGCGGATGGCCGCCTGGCACGAAAGAATGGCGGCTTCAAAGTCCTTTTGCTGCATCTGGACGAGGGCGAGTTGGTGCCAGCCGGCGGGATGACAGGGGAGCAGGGCGACGATGCGATGGGCTGCCTCGAGAGCGCCAGGCAGGTTGTCCAGGGACAGGCGCAGCTTCGCAAGATGGGTTTGAAGCATCCAGTCCTCCGGCCATGCCTGGGCCGCTTGAGCGCACCGGGTTTCGGCCTCGCGCAGGACGGGGGGTTGGAACTCGGACTGCAGCTGCTCCAGTTCGCGAATCCAACGTTGCACTTGATCAGGATGGTTTATCTGTGATGGATAAGGTGGCTCGTAGAGACGCGAGAGAATCGCGGCGGCGGTCTGGTGCCGGCTCCATCCCCCCCAGCACAGCCGCTGGGCGCATGCTTGAAGGGAGGGCCAGGCCTGAGACGATTCAACACCGCCGCGCACGGTTTCAGGCAGTAACATTTCGATTTCGCGGGCAATCGTCTGAGCCAGCAGATAATTCCCTTCAAAGGTTAGGTGAACATGTTCCAGAAAATGATGGGCTCCCGTGATGCCTTCCGGACTTTCACGCGCGAAAACGGCTTCGGCATCGGCCAGCCTGATCCCTCGATTGGCATATTGAGCGGCGGTTTGACGGATGATCTTGTTTAGACCGCTGTCACAACGGAAACGCAGGGCGTCCAGATCCCGAGCCAATGCAAAGTGATCTTGGGCCTGTTTGAGCTGATGAAGCGTTTGCAAGCATCGAGCCCAGCGAAAGTGCAGTTCGGCCGGATGATCATCCAGCCGCGCCGCGGCTTCATATAAGCGGATGGCGTCCGCGTCTTTTCCCGCCCTCTCGGCGGCGATGCCCTCGCGATAAAGCTTTTCCCAACGCAGAATATCGCTCGCCGATAGGTCCGGGCGATTCATGGAGGCAAAAGGGGCGCAATCCCGAAGATTAACTGCGACGGTCGACAACACGATCCGCGCTCCACTCCGGATCCCGGTTTCGAAGATGTCCGATAGGTTTCGAGTAAAGTGAGCGTAAACCGCGGGCATGCGGGCATCCTCCCTGCTGACCCGGTTGTTGATGAACATCCGCATCCCACCCCACTCGGACGGAGCAGTTTTTTGACGGTTGAACTGGCTTCTGAGATGGTCCAGCAACTGGCCGCTGCGAGTGCTTTTTGCCGCCAGGCTGGCGCGGATCCACGGTAAAGGAGGGCTTTGGCGCCCAAAAACAGTTCCCGGTCCAAAAGGGCCCACGACTTCGTTGTTGCCCAGGTAGATCACCCAAATGTCGCCCGAGGCCCGCGCGCAATCCCGCGCAATTGGCAAAACAGCATGCGAGTTGATCCCGGTCATGGCGGCGTTGACAATCTCGAAACGGGCCCGCGGAAACCGCAACTCCAGCAGGGCCTGCAACAGGCGCGGAAGTCCGAACTCAGGCAAGGGATCCCCGTAGGCGGCGGATTCGCCGAACACAAAGACACGCACTGTCTGGTTCGATTTCTGTTGAGACACAGCGAAGGGGGCTGGTTGTCGGGCCAGTTCGCGACCAAAAAAACGCCAGCCAAACCGCAGATTGGGCGTCCACATTTCGGTTTGATGGATGTTTCGGGACAACAGGAATCCGGTGGCGTGGCCATAACCGCTCAGCCGTAGAAGACTTTCGATGGCCGCCAAAAAAAACAAGGGCGCCAGGAAGATGGCCGCGATCCGAAATAACCAACGCCGGCGGGATTTCATGAGGATCTCGGCCTGCGCGGGACTGGGTATTGCGATTTCAAATTTGAGATTTCAGATTTGAGATTCAAAACTTGTGATCACACCCAGCGTGTTGGCATATCAAAAAGCCTGTGGATCTGATGACTTTCGAGTCAGGCGATCGGACCGTAGCGCGGGCCCAGGGTGGGGGCCAGTTCCTTGCCGTAAGCCAGCAAGGCGTCGCGTTCAGGAGTCGTCAGCGGCTTATACTGGCGGGCTAAATCGATATTTTTCCGGGCCTGTTCCAGGGTGAAAGGACCGATATTGGCGACACTGACACCGTCAAGATCCAGAGCGTAGGCTAGGGCTTTCGAGAGCTTTTCCGGAGGTGTGTTGCAGCCCACCCAGCCCTTCCGGTGATTCGGAAAACCGCCCTTAATTCCCACATACACCTTCATGGCAACCACCCCGACGTTTTGCTTGCGGCATTCTGGCAATACCACCCCCTCGAAGTCGTAAATGTTGCGGTCCGCGTAGTTCATGATGGCCATGACCACATCAATCTGACCCGTTTGAAGCAGTTTTAGAAAGTGCGGGGGACGCGCATGCCCGGAGATGCCAATGAAACGCAGTTTGCCCGCCTGGCGTTGCCTGAGCAGGTATTCCAGAACGCCATCCTTCGCCAGCACCTTATCCAGGTTTTTACCGCCGATATGATGGATATGCACCAGATCGACGTGATCCACCTTCAATTGCCGCAGAGACTCGGTGAGAGATTTCTCGGCATCGACCGCCGTTTCAACCCAGACCTTCGTAACCAGGAACAACCGATCGCGCCGGCTCGGAACCAGTTGGCCCAGAGCTTCTTCAGCAATGCCATAGCCCCGGGCCGTGTCGATGTAATTGACCCCTTGGTCCATCACCTCGCCAAAAATCCTCACAGCCTGCGGCATTTCAACGCGCGCTTCTCCGATGGGGGCCGTGCCCAAGCCGAGGATCGAGACTCTGGCTTTGGTCCGGCCCAGCACTCGCATCGGCATCTCACCCGAAGAGACTTCGGCTCTGGAGTCGGTCGTCAACCCCATGGTCAACGAAGCGCCCGCCAACATCGCTTTCTGAAGGAACTCACGCCGGCTTTGACTTTGGAACAATCGTTGAGTGTTGGTGAAGTGTGAAGCGTTGGCTTTCATGATGGGCCTTTGTGTTCGTTCAAAAACACTAGCCTGCCATCCCCTGAAATGCCAAATGATTTCCTTTCCGCTATGCGGCCGCCTTGTTCAAAGCGAATGAAAGACGCGATATCGCTCGGCAAAACATGGCCGGTTTTTGCGTGTTGGTTTTTCTTACACAAATCACTCGTGGCTTATCTATTTGATTATAAGCGCAATATATCCAGAACTCTTGAGCCGAGCTTCCCAGTGTAAACTCTCTTTACACTTTTTCGGGGATTGGCGAAAAGGACAGCCGGGCCTGGAGAATTGTCTTTTAATGGGCAACCTTTTGATTATGAGATGATTTGCGTTGCAGACCCTGATGTCGTTCGCGCAATTGGCATGGATGTAGCTAGACCCTAGCCTGTCAGTTGTGAGTCGAGGCAGGTTTTGGAGTTGATTCGATCCGTGCGAGGGGAGGGGAAGACAAATGACGTCTCTTCACACAGGGATTGCGAATTCGTAGTAATCATTTTCAACTTTTGTGGTTAGTTCGACAGGAAATCCGGCCACAGTGGTGGCTACGGGAATGGGATGCGATTCTGTATCGAGAGGTGTTTCAAGGTATCCGATACCCTTGAAGCAGCCCCCCGAACCGGGAGTGCGAATCTATCCTTTGCCTTCTTCGTCTGATTCGCCAGGTGTATCCCATCTGGAGTTACCGGTTTGTGAATCGGGAATGGAGTTGGGAGGGGGCGATCCGATCAAGGACCGCAATATGGTCGAAGACGGTCGATCGGCCTTGTCTCGGATATTCTTGGGGCAGGGGCTGGTTTCGGCCCAGGTTTTTGGGGAGTGTTGGTTGGCGGCGCGCGGGAGTGACGATGGCAATATACTGGGGAAACCTTTCATTCAGGTTCTGGCTGAGCGGGGCATTGTGGATCTCTCCACATCGTTGCAGCTCCTTCGCCTGCACTCGCGGGCCAACTGGATTCCGCTATCGCAGTATAAGATTGACTGCGGATTGGCGGTGCGGTTTTCGCGGTCCGTTTGTCGTCGGTGGCTTATCTTGCCTTTTGACTCGGCAGGTCGATACACGATGGTTGCCACGGCGAATCCATTCAATCGGCAAGCCGCAATCGAGCTTCAAGAGGCGATCCCGACAACGGTGGTCTGGTATTTGGCCCGTCCGGGGGAGCTTGTTGGAGCGATTCTCAGGGTGTTTCGTTAGCAACGAAAGAAGGTTGTGAGTTCCCATCGAACCATTGGCGACCGCATCGCCGAGCTTTTGGTGCAGGATGGTTTGCTGACCTCGGACCAGCTGGGGGGTCTGCAGGAAATTCAGCGACGCACTGGGGAGCGTTTAGCGGGGACAGCCGTTGAACGCGGCTGGGTGAGCGAGGCTGAGGTGTTAACCGCGCTGGGGCGAGTGGTCGGTGCCTTGCCCGTCAATCTTGCGCGGGTGAATGTTTCTCCGGAAGTGGCCGGACTGGTCCCGGTGGAATTGTCTACCGCCCATAAGCTGCTTCCCATTTCTCAGTTGGAAGGCAGCCTGTTGGTGGCGATGGCTGACCCGATGAACGTCCTGGCCCTGGACGATGTCCGACGTCTGACCCACCTCGATGTCCAACCCTTGATCGCTTCGGAGAAGTCGATCTTGGACAAGATAAAGTTCCTCCAATCCTGCCGGACTTCGTTGGATGATATCGTCAACTCGGCTCAGGAAGAACTAGAAACGGAGGACGGGATCTCGTCGGAGAACGGCTCGGATGCCGCTCAGGAAGGGCCGGCTAATTACAGCTTGCAGGGCGAAGACTTGGGGGCTGAGGATGCGCCCGTGGTCATGTTGGCGAACTACATCTTGAGCGATGCCATTCGCAATCGGGCCAGCGATATTCACCTCGAGCCGTTCGAGCAGCAGGTTCGTCTGCGCTATCGTGTCGACGGGTGTCTGATTGAGTGGCCTCCCCCGCCGCGAAATCTCCACGCCGCCCTCGTCACGCGTCTGAAAGTGATGAGCAACCTGGACATTGCGGAACATCGGATGCCGCAGGACGGCCGGATGCGGGTCAGCCTGGAGGGGAAGGCGTTCGATTTGCGAGTATCGGTCATGCCGACCTTCTATGGTGAAAAGTGTGTGCTCCGGGTGCTGGATCCGTCCTCACTTGTCGCCGGGTTAAATCACATGGGCATCGATAACGCAACCCTTTTGCGAATCAAAGCCGCCTTGGATGCTCCTCATGGCTTGATGCTGGTGACAGGACCCACGGGCTCGGGCAAGACGACGACGTTGTATTCCGCGCTCAAGCTGCTCAACGATCCCCGTTATAACATCGTGACCGTGGAAGATCCTGTGGAGTTTCAAATACAGGGCATCAACCAGATCCCGGTTCGGCGCGACCTGGGCTTGACCTTTGCCACCGCTCTGCGATCGATTCTCCGCCAGGATCCCGACATTATCATGATCGGAGAAATTCGGGATTCTGAAACAGCGGAGATTGCCATCGAGGCGGCCCTGACCGGGCACCAGGTCTTAAGCACCATGCACTGCAACGATGCAGCGGGAGCCATCACCCGTCTCGATGAAATGGGAATCGCCCCGTTTCTCATCTCGTCGTCGGTCATCCTGTCCTGCGCTCAGCGGTTGATTCAGGTCATTTGCCCCGTGTGCAAAGAAACCGTGACCTATGGTTCGGACGTGTTGGATCGGCTTCAGCTTCCTCCGCATTATCTGGACGGTCTGGTTTTTCATCGGGGGCGCGGCTGTGAGTACTGTTTGAACACGGGCTACCACGGTCGCCAGGCTATTGTGGAGGCTCTGACCATCAACCATGAGATCCGTAGGCTTATTAACCAGCGCGTCGCAGCGCCCGAAATCACCCAATCCGGTGTTGCCATGGGTATGAAAACCTTGCGCATGGCCGCGATGGACAAGGTCCGGGAGAAACTCACCACGCTCGAACAGGTCCTGCTGATCACGGCTGAATTCGAGTAGAGGGCCGCGTTCTACTCACGCCCGACCGTGCTCATAAAGGCAAAGGCGCGCACGGGATTGTCTTGGATGATCATCCGGATCATGGCATCGTCCAGGCCGGCGTTGCGCATCCTTGGGACAAAGGTGTTTAAAAGGTAAGTATAAGGTTTCTGGGTGCCACCGTTTCGCTGCCCCGGCTGATACCATCCGGCATCGTGTGACAACAGGAGCCGGTCTCCGTATCCTCCCGCCACAAGGTCCTTGATGGCCGCGATCACTCCGTTGTCTTCCGCCGGTGTCCAGCCGAGGGCATCGAACTCAATGAAGACCCCGCGGGCCGCCAGGTCTCGATGATAATTGCGATTTTTCTCGGTCTGAGCATGCACCCAGATAAACCGGATCATGGGGCTTATAGACTCCAGAATCTCGACCTGTTTGCGGGCGGTCAAACCCGAGGTGGTGTGGCTGGCGATCGCTGCGCCGGTATCCCGGGCCGCTCTGCCTGCGGCGCGCAAGAATTTCTGTTCCATCGCCGTCATGCCGGTGTTGCTGGTCGCGATTTTAATGAATCCGGCCCTCACTCCCGTGTTCTCGATGCCCTCCCCAACTTCGCGGACAAACAGAGCGGCCAACTCATCTTCGGTCATGATTCGGGTCTCGGGGGGAGCATAGTGATCGCGGCCATAGACGCCGGTGGGCACCATCATGTCGAGGCCCGATTCCTGCGAAAGCCTTTGAATCATCGGCACATTGCGTCCGACGCCAATCCCTGTGCATTCCACGAGCAAACCCACGCCTTGTTTCCGGGCTTCGACGAGCAGGGGATTCATCACGCGGATGACGTCATCGACATCGGCCGTCCCATATCCGACCACAGTGGGACCTCGCAAGTCCGTGAACACGTGTTCATGGGGAAGAATGATTCGCGAACCATCCGCCGGTATGGGGCCGCGCACCGTTTCCAGCCGGTTCGAGTAAGGAACCGACGTTAGCCGATAAAATCTTGGGGAGACCACCGGTTTTACACTCACCGATTCTCGCTCGCCATCGGATTGTATCGCCCGACGTGCCGCCCACCACAGGATGCCCGAATCCAACCGATCCGTTGTCTCCAGGATCCATGGGTCCTTGGGCCTGTCCCACGACAGCTGGATTTGATTGCCGGTGGACACCGCCTGAAGGCTCGGCGCGGTCTCGGCGATTCCATGCAGGAGGGTTGCTTGGAGAACCGAGGCCAAGAGCCAGACGGGTATTTGACTGGATTGAGTGTTCATAACCGATCCCGTGCATGCGCCTGCTTAGGTTAATCCGCAGACTCTTTCGTGACAACCCGGAGTTTAGAGCGTTTTCGGCTTCAGTTACGCAGGGAGCTCGTGTAAGGTATGGGATATCGTCAATCAGCCCAGTGCGAGGGAATCAGGGGAAATGACGGTATCCCCAACGATCGAGGTGACCATGAGCAGTCTTCATTATGCCAGAGTCGTGGAACAAGACCATGAATCCTATGCGGAACGATCCAACCTGGAATTCGAAAGCTCGAATCCGAAATCAAAACAACGTTCGGGGGTCTTCGATCGCTCCAGAACCTCCCGTGCCGATGTCGGACAGGCTTTTACGCTGATCGAGTTGCTGGTCGTGATCGCCATCATCGCCATTCTGGCTTCCATGCTTTTGCCCGCTCTTGCGAAAGCCAAGGCCAAGGGACAGGCCATCTTCTGTCTGAACAACCTTCGGCAGATGAGTCTGGCCTACCGCTTGTATTCCGATGATTTCCAGTCGCAGTTTGCCTGGACTTTTACCTTGATCGGCCAGCAATTAAATCGGACCTCCTGGTTCAACTATATCCAGCCCTACCAGCAGAGTAAAAAGGTCTTGCTCTGCCCGGTCCGCCCCAAGAGCATTGGCATTAATAAACCCCGTCCCGAGGGATTTCTCTCCCGGAATGAATCGGGGGAGATTGTGTATCCGACCGACGGAACAGTCGCCAACTATGGATCGAACTTCGAACTCGGCGGCTGCAATTGGCCGGGCACCTGGGAATTCAAACCCGTGAAATACGAAACGGTGAAAAATCCGGCGACCACCGTGCACATTGTCGATGGCGGCACGCTGGCGGTGAACACCAAAGATCCCCTCAAGTGCGTCACGCCCGCCTCCAAGCCCAAATACGGCTGCTGGATTGTTTCAGATCCCTCCTCCACCAAGGCCGGCGCCAGCGCAGCCGCTTCGGCCGATGATCCAAACTGGGGCGGTCCTCATTTGCGTCACTCGGAACGCAGCAACGTCATTTTCGTCGATGGACATTCCGAGGCCTTGGCCGCGTCCAAATGGTATTATGCCACCACTCCTTGGCTGCGTCCGGAAAAGGGCGGGCCATAGAGCCTGTTTGAAAATTCCAAGGGGTGCTGCGGCGAGGGATTTTGGCTGGGGCCAAGGCGGCTTGGGCCGAGC
>ERZ795054.624-NODE-624-length-41870-cov-6.694703_pt1 | contig 41870 bp, 42 predicted proteins | sample MGYA00375138_ERZ795054 | MGnify/ENA primary metagenome ERZ795054 (study PRJEB30183, sample SAMN05720215) | anaerobic digester metagenome | isolation source: active sludge of municipal wastewater-treating anaerobic digesters | place: USA | collected 2014-12-23 ... | reverse complement strand
GCGCCTCCGCCGGCGGCGTCAACACGAGTTGGCCGTCCTTGACCGCGATCTGCTTGCCTGGATCGAACGCCAGCCGTGCGGTGGCCTCCTTGCCGTCGAGCTTGTAGACCACGTCGTAGCCCAACAGCTTCTCCGACACGTCCTCCACCGTCTTGCAGCGCCGCTCGGTGGTCGTCACGACGTCGCGCTCCTGCATGCCCTTCTGCACCTTGTTGCCGGCGTAGGCACCGCCCGCCGCGCCGGCGATGGTGGCCACGGTCTTGCCCGTGCCGCCTCCGATCTGGTTACCCAGCACGCCGCCCGCGATGCCGCCGATCACCGAGCCGGCGACCCGGTTCTTGTCCTCGACGGGTGCCTGCTTCTGCACGGCGACCTCCTCGCACTCCTCGCGGGGCGTGCGGATGGTCTCTTTCGCCTCTTTCACCGACACCACCTCGGCGAACTTGGGACCGTCAGCCTTGCCGCAGCCCGCGACACCGGCCACGGCCGCTGCCGCGATGCCGCCAAGCGAAAGCCACTTCAGCATCGAGCGGTTCATTGCAACTCCTTGCGAAAGACGATGATCAGGCTGGCAGTGTAGTCGGCGGCTCGCGCGCCGGCCGCGCGGCAGGCCGTAGCGCACGCTTGATCATTCAGTGAGGGGTGGCAGCCTGAAGCGACCGGTATCGCTCGATTGCCTCGCGCGCATTGAACAGCATCCGGTCGCGACCGAGCCGATCCGCCAGTCCGGAATGCCGCACCATCTCGAGCACGCCGGGGTTCAGGCCCACGAGCCAGACGACCACGCCGCTGGCGGTGACGCGTTGCTCGCCTTCCTGAAGCGCCTGTAGCGCCGAGAACTCGACATCGGGGACGCGGCTCATGTCGAGCGCGACCACCCGCGGCTCATACTTCTCGATCAGCGCATGGATCTGGTCTGTCACGTCCTGCGCGTTGACGAAGAACAGGCGTCCTTCGGGGCGCACGATCAGCAGGCCTTCGATGGCCTCGTCGTCCGGGTGCTCCGGCGAGAGCGGGCGCAAGACGTCGGTGCCGCGCTTGCGGACGATGACCGACACGCGTGGATGCGCCGTCTGGCTCGCCAGGCCGATCATCGACACGATGATGGCCACCACGATGCCCTTGAGCGTGCCGAGCAGCAGCACGCCGGCGCATGCGATCAGCGCCCAGCGAAACTCCATCGAGCGCACGCCGCGGATGGCGCGAAACTCCGCCGGCTGGATCAACCCGACCGAGTACACGATGACAATCGCCGCCAGCGTGGCGTTCGGCAACAGCCCGAGCAGGGGTGCGAGCAGCAGCATGGTCGCCAGTGCCGCGCCACCGGTGACGAGCGAGGCCTTCTGCGACCGCCCGCCCGCCGAGCGCACGACCGCCGTCTGCGAGGTGCCGCCGCCCGCCGGCATGGCGCCGAGCAGCGCACCGCCGAGATTGGCCGCTCCGGTGGCCACCAGCTCTCGATTGGCATTGATCGGCGGGTCGTTCGGGCGCGCGAAGGCGCGTCCGGCGGCAATGGTTTCAGTGAAGCTCATCAGCGCGATGCCGAGTGCGCCGGGTGCGAGGCTCGCGATCAGCGACAGATCCGGCGGCGTGATCGAGGGCAGTCCCTGAGGAATCAGGCCGACCAGCGACACCCCCAGCGCCTTGAGGCCGAGCAGCCAGGCCGCGGCGATACCTCCCGCTACCGCCACCAGCGGCGCGGGCGAGTGGGGCCAGAGGCGTTCCATGCCGATCAGAACCGCGAAGGTCGCCAGCGCCACGGCGAGCGTGATCATCGACGTTTGCGGCAGGTGCTGCGCGACGCTGACCGCGTCGAGGAAAAACCCCTGCTTGGCAATGTGAACCCCGAGGAGCTTCGGCATCTGGTCCAGCACGATCACCAGCCCGATGCCGGCCTTGAATCCGGTCAGCACCGGGGTTGAGATGAAGTTGGCGACAAAGCCCAACCGCAGCAGGCGCGCCAGCAGCAGCATCACGCCCACCATCGCGGTCAGGGTGGCGGTGGCCGTGATGAGCTTCGCGGGATCGCCATCGGGCACCGACAACCCAAGCTGCGTGCCGGCCAGGATCGCCAGCGTGGTGGTCGAGCTGACGCTGAGCACGCGCGAGGTGCCGAGCAGCGCGTAGATCAGCATCGGCACGAACGCCGTATACAAGCCCACGGCGACCGGCAGGCCGGCGACCGTCGCGTAGGCCATCGCCTTGGGCAACACGACGGCGGCGGCGGTCAGCCCGGCAACGATGTCGAAGCGCAGGCCCGGACCATCGGGTGCGGTGCTTGAGGTGGCGACTGGGGAGTGAGTCATGCGGCGGGATCCAGTCTCGATTGTGCGGTCACCGGGCCGCTCAGAAGGCGTCGCCGATCAAGCCAACCAAGATCTGCTGGACTCGACCCAGGGATCTGCGGATTCAGGTCTCTTGGCCCGGCAACTGCGCCTTCCACCGTCGCCATCGCACTGACGAGGCAGTCCGCCTTGGCGCGCTTGTCCGTATGCTTCGACTCCATTGACGCCGATTGATGACAGGAGGAGCCGATGACGATCCTTGTAGCTTTCGTTCCACGTCCGGAAGGTGAGGCAGCGTTCGCGAAGGGCCTGGAAATCGCCCAGCAGACGAAGGAGCAAGTCGTCGTGGTGAACGCCGGCCCCGGCGGCCAGAAGGAGGATCTGGCGCTGGCGAATGAATGGGAGATCGAGCGACTCGAGAAGCGCGCTGCGGAAGCTGGCGTGAAGCTCGAAGTCAAGCAGTTCGTTCGCGGCAACAGCGCGGTCACGGAGATCGAGATGCTGGTGAGCGAACGACAGGTGTCGCTCGTCGTGATCGGATTGCGTGTTCGAAGCCGGGTTGGAAAGCTGCTCCTGGGCAGCGTTGCTCAGGACATCTTGCTGTCGGTGCCCTGTCCCGTGCTGGCAGTCAAGGCCGTGTAGAGCGTGCGCTTGGCATTGAGGAAGGGGGTCGTGACTTCGCAGTGAAGGGACAAGCTGCCGCGCACATCCCGCAGCCAGTGCAGGCGCCTGGCCATGCAGAATGAAAAAGGGGCCGTACCTCGTGGCACGGCCCCTTGGAATCTTGGCTCCCCGACCTGGACTCGAACCAGGGACCTGCGGATTAACAGTCCCCACGTTCGTTGCATTCATGCACTGTCAAGTTCCCGGTCTCTGCCGCTGACGACGCCACGACGTCGCATAACACACTGATAACAATAGTTTTTAAATAAGAATCGGGCTTGCTGACGCTCAAAGTGGGTGTTACATTGTTGCGACGCTAGCCTGCGCGACAGTCGCCAATTTGTAGCCAGGCGACGGTTGCTGGCGCGCGGTGGCGCCTAGGAGGAGCGGCGAGATGAGCTACGCAGCAGGTAGGCCAGATCGCATTCAGTCACGATCGTCTTACGTCGACGAGAGTCGGTTTCGCACGCTTCTTGAAGAGCTCGACGCCCGCCGCGTGGACGTGCACCGAGTTCCGTTTGACCTTGGTCGGAGTGGCTGCGCGCTCGTGCTTCGGGCGAGGCGATCCATGGCAAAGCCGGGAAGCCCTGCGCGCTGGTTTTGGTATTTCTGGAGCCACGAGCAGAGCGGGCGACGGCAACACAGCCTCGGCCGGTGCGATCCCAGTGGCCGTGCGGGGCTAGATTTTGATCGTGCGCGAGACCGCGCCCGTGACATCGCGCGACAACTTGATGAGCATGCGGGAGCGAGCCTGCTCACTTTGCGTGAGATCGAGCGGGCGAGCGCAGTAGCGACGCGCATTGAGCAAGAGCGGCGTGCGGAGATTGAGCGGCACACTCTAGGTGATCTGGTTGTGCTTTATGTAGAGGTACTCAAGACGGAAGGCCGCACCCGTTCGGCGGCGGACGTGAACAGCGTGCTGTTGCGCAGATTGACTGGACCGCACTCGAGTCTCGCGCAGATCCCCGCTGCAAAGGTTACGAGCGATCAGTTGATGAGCCTGGTTCGCGAACTTGCCACCCAGGGGAAGAGTCGCACGGCAGGAAAGATCCGTAGCTACCTCCACGCTGCCTTCGAGCGCGCGCGGCAAGTTGACGCGGTTGTCGACATTGACGAGCGCTTCCGCGGGTTCCATATCGAGCACAACCCGGTCAGCAAGATCCGCGTGCGAGGTAACGGCGTGCGTCCCCGCGGCCGCGTGCTTTCGGACGTAGAGCTAGGGACGTTAATGGTGCGGCTTCGGAGAAGTCCCTCACACGCGGCCGACGCGCTGCGCGTCTTGATCGATCTCGCCGGGCAGCGGCAGGTGCAGTTGCTTCGGCTGAAGGTCGCAGACGTTGACTCCCAAAAGGGGTTGCTGACGCTGCTTGATTCCAAGGGGCGACGCGCTGTTCCTCGCGATCACGTACTCCCGATCGTCGGTCGCTCGAGGCGAGTGCTGAAGCGGCTGGTCACTCGCGCGCAGGATCGGAGAAGCGACTACGTCTTTTCCACGTCTGGTCGCGTTCCACTTCGCGACGAGACGATCCGGGAGATTTTCAACGATCTAGCTCGGGGCTCTGGCATTCCCGTGTCTGACCGGGGGCCAAGCACGAGGCGCGAGGAAGACCATGTCAGGCTGTCTGACATCCGCAGGACAGCAGAAACATTCTTGCAGGAGCAGCGCTTTTCGCGTGAGGAGCGAGGGCAGTTGCTATCGCACGGGCAGGCGGGAGTGCAAGGGCGACACTACGAGCGAAGCGACATGCTTGAAGTGAAGACGCAAATGCTGCTCGCGTGGCAGAAGCATCTCGTCTCATTAGAGCGAGCCGAGCGGCGGCGCCTCAGGCAGAAGTCCGTAGCCGACGCGCGGGACCCAGCGCCAGACTCGCGCAATTCAACACAGCCGCGTCTCACCGGACCGATCGCCGGCTCCCTGGTGACTCTTGCTGATCTGCGGTCGACACTGCGGGTCAGCCAATCAACCCTTGTTCGTTTGCGCGCGCGGGCGGAGTTCCCCGAGCCGACGCTTCTCGTTGGCCGCTCGCCCCGGTGGACTCGAAGCCAGGTGGCCGGCTGGATCGCATCGCAACAAGCTGCGGGCACTGGGTAGCGGGCCGAGCGAATGAACGACTCTCATCCGATTGGCACGCACATGCAACGCCCCGCGCGGCGAGCAGTTACGCAGGCTGATGTCGATGCCGCAGCGAACGCGATCCTGGCTTCGGGCGGCCGCGCTTCCGTGCGAGCGGTTCGCGAGCGGCTTGGCTCGGGCAGCTTCTCGACCATCGGCCCGAAGCTTGAGTCCTGGCGGGACGCCCAAGGGATACGCGAAGGAAGTGCCCCCGCCTCGCAGTTGCCCCTCGCGGTGGCCCGCTCGGTGCATTTGGCCATTGATGAGAACGTGGAGCGCGCGACGACTCGCCTGCAGACCGACCTGGATGACGCCCGCCTGGCGACCCAGCTGGCGGTGGAAGAGCTGAATGAGATCAAGGATCGCCTGGCCGCGAGTGAAGAAGCGGTAGCGGCGCTGCGGCGGACGAATGACCTCCTGCGCCGCGACCTCGAGGAGACGCGCGAGCAGCATCGCCTCGACCGTGCCACCCTCGAAAGCGATCGCGAGTCTGCAGACAATCGCACGGCGGCTGCGGAGGAAAGAGTCCGGCAGCTTGAGGCGCGCCTCGCATTGCTTGAAGGACGGGGTCAGGTGGGATGACATGGCCGGGATCGCGTCCGCGGGCACGGCAACGAGCGCTGAAGCGATGCGAGCACTCGTATCGCATTGTCACGCCCTGGCCGGTGATCGCCGCGACGAAGTGGCGGCCGCGGTCCGACGGGTGCTCGCCTGGCGCAATGAGCTGCCTGAAGAGATCCGTGCCAGCGAGGCCACGAGATCCCGCTACCTTAAGGCGTACCAGGCTCTGCGCAAGGCGGGCCGCACGCCCGGCTACTACTGCAACGTCAAGCGAACATTTTACTTCTACCGGGCGGCCTGGATCTGCGGCGTTGCCGAGGACCTCGCTCAGACCATCGTCGAGTTGGCTCACGCCCACGATAGCGGGCAGGGCGAGGCGGTCAAGGAAATGGCGGGCCGACTGCTCGCGCTGACGGCGGATATGCTGCTACACGCGCCGGGAGCGCCCGGAGGGCGAGGGTGCCCGGAGGATGAATCCCAGCCCGAAGGAGACTTCGCGAAATTGCGGCGCGGGAAGCCCAGGGTGGCGGCCCGGTCGAAGCGGTCCGGACTGGGGAAGCTGCCTGGCGACTGGAGGGAGCGAGTCATCGCGGCATCGAGGGCGGCGGGCAGCAAGTTCTGGCCGGCGATCGCCGTGCTGGCCGCGACGGGGTGTCGGTCAGCCGAACTCGGCCTCGGTGTGAAGGTCATCGTCGCGGGCGACGATGGGGTCCGGGTCTTGATAAGAGGTGCGAAGGTTCGTGCCGGCATCGCCGGGCAGCCGCTGCGCGAACTGCTGTTCCCGACTGCAAGCGAGGTACCAGGCGGGGCCGAGCTTCGCTCGCTTGCACAGGTGCGAGGCGGGCACGCAGAAGTCCGGACGTCTTCAGTGCAGGCGTTACGTAACGCGGTACGGGCGTTTGGCGCTGAAGTCTTCGCCGATCACAGCTACAAGATCTCGACGCTGAGCTTCAGGCACGCCTTCGCATCCGACGCAAAGGGCAGCGGGGAGCGACAGGATCTGCCCGCGGCGATGGGGCACCTGAGCGACAGGACGATGCGAACCTATGGGACGACCGCGCATGGGCGTCGGAGGTTGACGTTCGTGGCCAGCGCGGCGCGCGAGGTGAAGCGCGTCGCCGGGAGCCCGCCTTCACGGGCGCGGCCAGGGCGGATGAAGCCATGACGCAGGCGTTGGATCCTGACGGCCGAGAGTTCCGCGCCGCTACCTCCGTAGCGATGATTACGCTGCCGGCGCGACTACGTCGCCCGATTCTGGGAGCCGCTCGCCGTCTTTTCGATCCCGTAACGTTACGTCGCCGCTACGCGCCGCGAGGCGCAGATATTGTTGCAGCCGCGCAGGCAGACATTGAGCCATGGCGGCCGCTGGCCAGTGGCGCGGCGGCCGCCATGGCGCCAAGGTGCGGGTGCAACAATATGGCCGCACCGGGGCGCGGAGCATGCGAATGCATGGTCCGTGACGTGGGGCGGACATTTCGGCGACGACAGCCTGCGGGATCGGTAGCCGTTGACTTGCAGGCGTGCGCATGTATCACCCCCGCTCGCCAGCCGACCGACCAGGATGGCCCGTAGCTCAGCCTCGACGGTAGACCGGCGTCCAGCGCGACCGCTGGCGCGTCGCTTAGGGCAGCACGAGAAGGCGACCTAGGGCAGGGCGTCGGTGGCACAACGTGCGCAACGGGCGAGAACTTGCTCTGGCGGGTGCGGACGCAGGCAATGCAAAGTCAAATGCGACTCCACCGGCCGTTGGGCCTCGCCGTCCGTTCCCGTGGTGGACCAGTCTTTCCTGGATCGGGAGCGGACGCGGGGCATAGCCTCGGGCAGGCGCGCAGTTGTAAAGGGTGCACTCCGTCGTCAGCCTGCGTGCGACGGGCAAGCCCGACGCACAGACGGCAGCCGCCCTTGACCACTGCTCGCCTACCGTAACAGGGCGGGGCCCCATGCTACGCATGCCCGCCAGCACTTCTCTGTGTAACCGAGCACTCGGGGTCGAGTCGTCAGGCTGGACGACTGTCGCCATGGTAGACAGTTTGTCCGAACCCCTCGCGCCTAAGCATCTTCGCCGTTTGTGGGGAGGGGTTGGCCGGAGGGCAGCTCAAGACTGCGAGCTGCCAGTCAGAACGAGCTGGCGAACGACTGCCGTGTCCAAGACCGGCCGCTGGCACTGCGCTTGGAACCTAGCGCTTGCGCATGTCCTAGCCTTGACTGACAATGCGATGCAAATGCAACGCACGGAGCTGCGATGAAAACCTCCACCATTCCTTCGCTTCGGGTCGAGCCCGGACTCAGGACTGCCGCGGAAGCGGTCCTTACGGAGGGCGAGACGCTCTCCAGCTTCGTGGAGCAGTCGATCCGGGAAGGCATCCAGCGTCGCCAGGCGCAGCGCGAGTTCATCGCCAGGGGCCTGAAGTCGAGCAGGAGCGCGCTGCGCAACCAGGACTACGTGCCGGCGGACAAGGTTCTGGGACGTCTGGAAGCCATGCTGCACAAGGCCCGACGGACTGCAGCCAAGAAGTGAGCTTCCGCGTCCGTTTCACGAGCGACGCCGAAGAAGACCTGGTTCGGCTCTACGAGTTCATGCTCGACCGCAACGTGGCGGACTGGTCGCTGGCGGAGCGCGCCCTGGAAGCCATCCGCCACGCGATCGCCGGCCTCGAGCGCTCCCCGTTCAGCTACCGAAAGGCCAGCGGCCAGGACAGCCCGTTTCTGCGCGAACTCGTCATCCCCTTCGGTTCGGCAGGATACGTAGCGCTCTTCGAGATCGACGGCAGCGATGTGGTCACGATTCTCGCGGTACGTCACCAGCGCGAGGACGACTACTTCTAAGTGCGGGAGCGGCGGGTAGACTGCGGACGCTGGCGAAGCCAGCGATAGCAGGTCGGCTGCAGCGAAGGGTCAGGCTGAACCTTTGCGCTTCGCTCTTCCCGACAAGGCAGCGACTGCTGCGATCGCGACCAACCATCCGATGACAACGAGCACGATCAGCGTGAGCAATCCGTTGTGACCGCAATATGTACCAAGGGCACTTGTGACACGGCACCCGAGCCACAGCGCAGCGAAGCCGAATGCCGGCCCCGAAGCGATGACAGCAATGATGGCCAGTGCCGTACCGAGCATTTAGTGCACCCTAGCGATTGAGCCCAGCGCTGTGCGACAGCGGGCGAAGCCCGGTGTAGCAGTTCCCGAGCAGCGACGCGTCCGGCCGCGCGCTACGCATTGCTCGGCAGAGTGACTCCTCGGCGCGCACTGGGCTACTCATACAACGGCCTAACAAACGCGCCAAGTGTGGCTGAGGCGACTACCGCAAAGACCAACGAACCTCGGGACGCTGCGTGGGTGGACATGCCCAAACGCGGCAGCATGAGAACTCTCAGGTGAAAGAGCCCAACGGTCAGCGCCACGATCAGAACCGGGTAGAGCAAGAACGCCCATCCTGTCAGCGCAGTTTGGTTGAACGCGATGAGCGTTGCCAGGAACGAAATCGGCGGCACAACGAAGAGCGCGAGGTCAGTGACGTAAAGCGACTTCGACCTGTGCGCAGTGGCGGCGGTTACAGAAGCGCTCGCCAACCATGCGGCGTATGCAACAAGCGGGAGGACCTCGATCGCCATGATTGCGCGGCCTAGCCCCGAAGCTCAGCGGGCAGCGCCGCCGTCCGCGGGCGCGACCCGTCAAGACAGCGGGTAGCCATCCGGAACCTTTCTGAACCGAAGCTTGTAGCCGGCCACGAAGCAGTCAAAGCCTTCGGCCGTTAAGGCCTCGACCTTGCAAGTCCGGTAGTCCATTTGGAGAGTTCCCAACTTCTCTCCGTTGCGCTCGGCGGCGTTCATCTTCAGTTGACCGTCCGTCACGTACCAGGGGCCAAAAGTGTGTTCTTCTCGCGGTTCACCGGTCACGGTCTCCCTGCCCTTATAGGTTCCGCTCGGATCCAGAGACACCACGGTCCTCACTAACCGCTCGCTTGGATCCTTGAACTCAACGTACCAGCTCCCCACCAGCGACCTCTTCATGGCCGCGTCTGCCGCAGATTCTTGGGCACAGCCCGCGCACACCACGCCTAGGCCGACGATCAGTGGGAGTTTCAGCATGGGTCTGAGTGTCCGAGCCAAGCCAGGCGCAGCGGCGGGCGGGCTTGGCCGCGCGGCCGATGATGAACCAAGGCGTCTGCGCGGCCAAGCCCGGCTACCGTTTCAGGTCGGCTCAAGTGCGAGGGACTAGGCGTCATTGCAGGCGAGCCGGTACTTGCAGGCCCTGACGCCTCCTTGCTCCAAGGCCGTGTACTCGTCCAGCAGTACTGCACCGGCCGACTCTGCGACGCGACGGGAAGCGAGGTTGTCGACGCTCATGGCGATGTCCAGCCAGGCAAGTCCGAAGGATGGAGCCAGCCGTGCCAACTGTCGAAGCGCGGAGGCAGCGACTCCGCGACGACGCTTCCAGGGCACAACGGCATAGCCTACGTGACCATCGCAATAGTCTGGCAACTCGCTGGTACCAGGCTGCCACCGAAGGTTGATCTCGCCGCAGAAGTCGTCATCGACAATCCAGTGCCGGACGTGCGCGAGGCGAGGGACTTCTCTTCCGTCCTCCAGCGTGACCTTGGGGCCGAGCGCCTCCGGGTTCCAGAGCCAGCTGAGGTATCGCGACGCATCGGCCTCCACCTGTTCAGCGAGCCGCTGCGCGCGGTCGAGGTCGCCGTCACTGTCGGGCGTCCAGCCGCGGCGCAATGCTGCGAGGTAGTGCGGCAACATGGCTGGCTGCGGCACACGCAGACGAACTCCGGTCATTTTTGGGGACCGCCTAACGTTGGGAGTTCAACCGCTCGCGGAAGCGGGCGAAACCCGCTGTAGCGAGGCGGGTGCAACGACCGGTTAGCCAGCATGGCGACTGCCTAAGAGAGTGGAACCTGCCGCAAACACGGCTGCACCAAACAGGAGCCAAGCCGCAGATGCGGTGAGCCCGCCCAGGCTAAACAGCCAAACAACCGCGAAGAACGAGGCCACGCCGAAGAGCAGAGCGGAAACCACCACCGCACCGCGACTGGGCGACCTATGGCGTAGAGCCGCGAAGGCAGCGAAGGCTCCAGCGCCAGACAGCAAGACCACCGCGACAAGGAACAGACCATGCGGCACCAACTGCTCGGTGGGTGTGCCTTGGTAGACGAAGGCCACCACCAGATCGGCCACGGCCAGCAACGCGGCTGTGACCGACGTGAACAGGGCTGTGCTGCGCAGGGCGATCTTCATGCGGACTAACGCTCAACATGAAGGGTAACCGCGGACAGGCAAAGCCAGCCGGAGGACGTCCGCTCGATGGAGGGGCTAGGCATTGCTAGTCGACGCGACTGTACGGTGCCAACTTCCAAAGACGCTCTGGCACTGGAGTAAACGGCGGAAGCTCGAGCTCACCATCCGGACCAACCAAGCGGCCCGGTAGCTCCCAATCTTGCACCCAAAACGCAACGCGGAAGTCGCGAAGGTCTGCCGGCGCCTTGTAGGCAACCGAGACAACGGTAGCTCCGTCCATCGACATGAACGCCGGCTCCCAGGCGAGGAGCCCCTGCTCTGGATTTCCGTACTCGGATGGATCGAACTCGGTGTCGTTTCCCGTTACTTCAAGCTCAAAGAGCGCACAACGCTGAAGGTCGTCGTCCAGTTCCTCGGCAAGCTCAAGAGCGCGGTCTTCAATCTCTTGGCGATCGAGCTTGACAGTTCCTGACTCGATGAGTTCGAAGAGCGTTTGCTTGAAGCGCTCAACCTCGTCGCGAATGAACCTTGCAACGCCTGCCTGGTCGAGGCGGGGGAGATGTGCGCCGAGAACGCGGATCTGCATTGCGATGCCTAACGTTGGAGCTCACCTGCTGTCGCAAGCCGAAGGCTGGTGCACCTGAGGTGGAGCAAAGGGTTAGGCATCAGTGGCCGTACTACATGCATGAACGGTACCCGAATGCAAGGCAGCCCATGACCCAACCCGCGAAGAACAGGCCTGGGGTGAAAACCCACGCACCTGCCGCAACCACTAGCGCCATGTAGCGTCGTGAACGATACGAAAGCCGCGTTCGAGAGAGTGCATGGCCGGCGGCGAAAACCGCGAGAAAGGGCACCGCCATAAACAGCGCACTACCAGACCAATAGCCTAGCTCGCGCTGAGGCACGAAGGACGAAGACAAGGTGTCTGCAGACCGCGCGTAGACGACGGCGACTACGGCGAACCACGATAGGAGCCAGAAGGCAATGGCTAACGCGGCGACTCGAACCGGCGACCGCATTGAATGCTCGCTCGCCTGCAAGACAGCGAGCAATGCAAGGAGGGCAGCCGCCGGAAGAAAGATGGTGTAGTTCCACATACGGACGGGCCGGAGTGCTGAGCCCTTGCGTTCGAGCTAGGCGGGCGCAAACAGCGGGACGGCAAGGCCCGGACTGAAAAAATGTACCGCGTACCTCAGGCCGGGCCCTGGTGGCCTGCCGTTGGCGGTCTGCTTGAGCGAGGGGTTAGGCCGCACGCTTTGCTGCAGGTGGACCGAAGACTTTGGCAGAGACAGTGTAGGTAATAGCGAAAGACCAAGCCAGAAACACAACCAGCAACACGCCACCTACAACTGCGGCTATGGGCTTCGGCAAGACCGAAGCAAGATGGGCGGACGACCACTCAAATGCAAACGCCAGAATCGCAAGAAGTAGAACGGGTAACCAGTTTGCGATAGCCGCCGAAAGCGCCTCAGAAAGAGCGGCTATCCCAACCAAGCCCTTGACAACTACTGCGCCGGCCAAGAGAGTGAACGGAAGCCCCATGAGTTGCATAATGTATTTGAACTGCTCGAACAGTGCAGGCGGCGGGGGCTTTGTCTTGAGGATGTTTCCGAAGAAGAACTCTATCGCTTGCGGGCCGCCCTTGACATAGAGGAAGAGAATTCCAAGGGCAAACGGAAGCAAGGCTGCGCCTACCAAGACGGCCTGAGTACTTGGCGGGAACGAAAAGGCACCCAACATGCCGACTGGGCTCGGCGCCTGTCCCTGTGCTGCTCCGGCGAAGATGGCAACGATCTGCGGAACGACAATCCCTGCAACAGTGAGCTTGACTAGGAAGCCGACGTACGGAATGAACATAAGGCTTTCGACCGCAACCAAGAACACCACTACTACCGCCAGCCAGCGGAATGGGTAGCTCGCCAAGAGGCCCCAGGCATCAGATGCGGCAGTGATGAACTCGGACAGGTTCACGGTGTCTCCTTGTGCGCTCTAACGTAGAAGTGATCGGCGCTGCGCGGCTTCATGGCGCAGCGTCCAGTGACCGAAGGGAACGAGGTCGACTGCTGGATCGGGTGTCGCTTTCACTTGATGGAGAGGCCGCTCTTGAGCCACCAAAGTAGCGGAATGGCAGCCATCAAGACAAGCGCTGCTTGAGTGATTGCGACGCGATTCTTCTCTTCCAGCACCCGCTGTACTGCGGCCTCGGAAGGCGCCTTTCCGGCAACGAAATCGTTAGCTTCGAGGAAATGGCGTCCGGAAAGGTGTGGCCAATAGTCCCAAATGAAAGATACGACCGACTGAACTCCAAGTAGAGCGAGGAAGCCCGCAACGAGAAATAGCCATGGAACTGAAAGCTGGCGCCACCAATAGACGGTTGCGATCAGAGCCCACAACAGCGGAAGGAGCGGCGTCAACAGGGTGGGAAGCATATTGACTACGGAGGATTGATCTTCGAGGCGCCCAACGTTTGAGTCAGATTGCAGCTCACGTGCCTCGAACGAACATGTACCAGTTCCTTTCAAGCGGCACATACCAGATACCCTGCGTCCGCTGCGCCTCAAGCTTTGGTAAAGCGACCGGCGGCGGTTTCTCTAGGTACGCGTAGCCGAATGACTTGCCAGAGATGCCGAGACCGCACGCCTTGGTGGTGAGCATCAGAGCGGACTCGTCGCGCTCAAGCCCCTCAGTAGCGCCGGTCAGCGCGAATAGGCGACGATACTTGTCCCAGCGAACAGCGCTGAAGCCCAACTTGTCTTCTGCTCGCGGCCAACTCCAGTCGTCCCTGAGCCGCGTGAACGTAGGCGCGATGCGAATGACAGAGGCGTCTTGGTCCGACATGTAGCGCAGTTGTTCGAGAAGTTGCAGACGAGTGGCGAAGGATGCGCGAAGCTCCCGTTCCGGCGAACTGCAGTCTGCGGCGGAGCACGCCGAGAGCATTGCGACCGACCAAACCAGCCAACTTCTCGCAAGCCACATCCGCATGATTCTGCAACGCTGGAGCTAAGCGGCAGCATCAATCGCGAAGCGATTGATCTGTCCGCTTGAGCGAGTAGTTAGGCTCGTCAGCGCCCGCAGCAGGCGTCACCAGTGTACGGCGTTCATCAAGCTCCTTGAGAATCGCGTGGTTGGCCCTCGCCTGCTCGATCGAGTACGCCGCAACTGCAAGGAACGGGACAGAACAGAACAGGAAAAATCCAACGTTCCCTGGACTGCCATACGCACCGATCATCGCCGCCGCGGTCTGCAAGAGAGCCACACCGAGCATCGCGAAGTACAACGCGCGAGACGGCGATCCCATTTTTCGAATCTGGTCCAATGCATCCATTCAAAAGCTCCTTGACGAGCGGGGGTGGCGACGCTCGGCAGCGGGTCATTCGCCGAGCCTGACGTTAGGCATCGCTCTCACGCGGACTGAAAGCCAATGGCCAGAAGTAGAGGGCGGCGCCGCCGCGCCCCGATGAGGATGGTGTTGATGGTCAATTTGCCCCCTTGGAGCAACTCTTCTTGGAAGGGCTTGACCAGGGCCTTTTGCCAGAAGATCCAGTGCATGGTGTCCCCATCTCGCACCTCGACCTTCTGTTCGAAGTGGGCAACGAAGTCCGGTCGCGCTACAAATGTGCCCCACTTCTTAAGCGTATCGGCTTCTTCGTCGGTCAGTGATTGAATCTTGCCCGCCGTCTCAACTGACACCCGGTATCTGAACAGCGGCGGTACGAACAGGACGTCTCCGTCCGACTGTTCGCTCATCTCACGTTGAATCTGGGCGTCTTCAGCAATCTCTGCGATGCCGATTCTCTTGAAGGCCGAGGTGCCACCCTGCGCCCAAGCTGTGATTGGGACGAGTGCAGCAATCGATGAAATGAGGATGGCGCGTCGGCGCATGTGCGATGCGTGACGCTCTAGGTAAGCGGCGCGCCGAAGGCGCGTCCGCTCGAGCGACGGGTTAGAACGCGCGAAGCCAGTCGCACGCTGAGGCCACCGCCGATGAGCCCACCCATACAAAGACTGCCGAGGTAGGCCACCACGGCCGCGCTGGAATGCAAGGGTTGCCCAATACCGACCACCGGCATGGCGGAGACGACAGCAAGCCCAACGCCGAGAAAGCCTCCAAAGGCGAACGCGCCCGCAAGTGCAAAGGCCTGACCCATTCGCCAAAACACGCTCAGCACCAGAAAGGCCACGCTCACAACAACAGCGAAGCCTATGGCAGCGAAGGCGAAGGAGTACAACGGACCCATGCGTTCTAACGCGCGACTTCAGCCGCCGCCGCGGAGTGAAGAGGAACCCAGCAAGCAACGCTTGCTGGCGGTGGGTGCAACGCAGGGTTAGGCGCCGCCAACGGACCCTCCCGTGAGGCGTGCCTGCCTGTACATCAGGACAAGTACAGGGGAGCTCACAGCGACTGAAAGTACAACTGCGAACACTCCGATGCCGGGATAGGCAGAGTTCGGCTCACCCGGAGGCAGATACAGGGCAAACAGAAGCAGTACGAGCACTTGGGTGACGATAAGAGTAGCGATGGCCACGCACAGGAACACCAGCGGTCTCCGAACCTTGCGCCAGACGCAGGCCGCCGCACACACCGCGAAGCTAGCAGGAGCTAGCAATACGAACCAACCGACGATCACACTAGCCATTAGGCGCCAAACGTTCTACATAAGCGGCGGGACGCGGCAGGCGCAGCCTGCCGTGGCACGTCGGCTCGATGAAAGCGTTAGTCGTCACGTTGCGGCCGCCTGTGCCTTGCGGATCATCTCGTAAACCTCCCGTGCCTGAGGCACAAGGTCAAAGCGTGGGCCAAGGTGCTGCTCCGCGCCTGGCCAACTCGACATGCCGCCGAACATTGCAGCGAACGGATGCTGCGCACCAAACGCGATGGTTCCGCTGCCGTCCGACCGCTGCGAGAGTGACAATTCGGACACCGCCTTTAAGTTCAGCGACTTGACCTTCTTCCCGAACAAGCCCGAAGCGATGATGACGCGTTGTGGCGTGAGTGCGTAGAACGTATTGGCGCGCTGCCGTGCCTCCACGAAGAAGCGCACTACGACAATGTAGACGCCGGCAAGCACGAACGGCACACCGAACAGAACAAACTCTGCAGGAGCGTTAGAGCGCACAGCCGTGGCCAGCCAGGAGACAGCAAAGCCAGCCCACAGCAGGCTGAAGGGAATGGCGAACGCGTCCGAGCCACGAAAGACAACGCCCTGCTGAGGCTGACCTGACCAGAGAACTTGCTCGCCAGGACTGAGCTCTGTGCGGATGGCCTCGGAGACTTGCATGACTGGGATGGCTTCGGTGACGGCTAACGCGTTTTAGGTCTCACCGGGGATACGCTGCCATCGCGCCGGACGGAAGCACCGATCTTCACTTGCCGAAGATTGCGAAGTAGCCGAGCACGAACTGCCACAACATACATGCCAGTGCGACGGGCACTAGGATTGCGTGAACCCACAGAGGGCCTGGGAACCAGCGCAAGGAAACCACAAGCAATACAAGTGACGGAACGAGCGTTGCAGTGTAAAGCGACATTGATGGGTTGCGCTGAAGTGCTGGAGACCAAATTGCAGTGGCCAAGTAGATGAACGCTGCCATAGGAGCGTATGAAGCCGTGGTGAGACGTTGGCCGAGGCTGGCGTTCTTGTTTCCGGAGATCAGATATAGCGCTCCGACGACAAGACACCCGAACGAAGCCCCGGCGAAGACTGCGGTGGCAGCGAGAGCGTCTTGCATGCAACGTTGGCGTTGGCGCGAGCTTGAGTTGTGTGAAGCCTAACGTTCGAGCCAAGCTGCCCGCGTAGCCGGACGGCGCTTGGCCGTGGAAGGGATGATGCCACCGGCCCCTGGAGCGGCCAAACGGCGGCTGCAGTAGCGGGTCGGCTTGAGCGAGGGGTTGGGCCGCACCCGCACTGCGCCGTGTGTGCTTGTGCTGGGCACCGCAGCCGGCTGTGTGCGCGCGGATTAGAGTTTGGGCGCTTGCGCTTGGGCGTGCGATGAACTCTAGGGCTACTTCTGCTCGGCGATAACGAGCGGAACGAACGCCCGGACAGCCAAATATGCTGCTGCGAACCCCAGGATAAAGATGGCGGCGACCATCAAGTTTGGCGAGGCAACTGCCGCAGCAAGACTGAACGGAAGAAATGCCAACTCTGACACCAGCGCACTTCTGGTTCGAGCTGGATAGAAGTGCGCCCCGCAAGCCTTGCAGACAGCGGGCCAGAACGTAAACGCGCACCACACGCGGAGCTCTGCGCACCCGTGTTCTTGCCGGCAGTTTGGACAGACGCTCATGGAGCAGAAGCGGTTTGCTTGTGGGGCCTAACGTCCAAGGTGTGGCGCAACGCGCGTCGAGCGTAGCGCGACGCGAAAGTTGTCGAGCACCGGCCGGCTGTCAGGCCTCACATGCATGATCGGTAACCAGCGAACACGCAGCCCATGATCCAGCCAACAAGAAAGAGCCAAGGAAAGAAAAACCAAGCCACCACCGCTGTCCCAATGCTGACCGAGACCCGGACGAATTCCGTCATCGTCGTCCGACGAACCAGTGTGGCAGTGAGCAGCACGACAACGAATGGTGCTGCAATGAAAAGCAAACTTCCAATGAGGTAGCCGAGATCTCTTTGAGCGACAAAGGTCTCGGGCCAGCTCTCCCTAGTTAGGGCGATGTACCCAACGGTTGCGAGCCAAGCCAACACCCACAGCCCGATAGCTAGCAAAAGCGATTTCCCGCTGGATGGCGCTACCTTGGTGCCCGCAAGCCACCAAGCCAAGCCCACTAGGCAGGCTGCAGCTGGAGCGAAAAGCGGAAAGTTCCACACCGGTGTTGTGAGGCCTAAAGTTCGAGTTGAGCGGATGGCCGCGGCGGGACAGCTTGCCCGTGTGGCCGATGATCAGCCAACACGGCCACGCGGGCAAGACGGCCCGCCGTGGACAGTCCGCTCTCGAGCGAGGGTTTAGGCGTCATCTTGGGCGCGACTTGCTACTTGCGTTGAAATCTTGCGGCAAGTTTTGGAAGCAACGATGGAAGGTCTGACTCCTTCCATTCCTTGCCAGCGGGCGCAGCAAGTTCGACGTTAAAGTTGCGGCCCAATTCACCTCCGCCCTTCAGCGCAAACACCTTGAGCGCCGCGTACCCGAAGGCTTCCAACTCAAAGTACTCCTGAGGCGCGGTTGTTGAGAGAGAGTCGGGATCAGCGAGTGCACTTTCGAACACTTCGCGGCCTTCAGAGATCAGCCAGTCTCTGAAATACTTGAAGCCATCGTCTGAGCTTCCGCCGTTCATGAGATAGGCCGCTCCCCAAAGGTCCCAGCGGTTGGCACTGAGAAGGTAACTCTCGTATCGCTTCTGAAACGCCTGGAGCTCAGGAAGACTCAGGGGGCTCAGTCCTCGGGCAAGCGCGATCGGTCGGGCATCAAGCTTGCTACCTGCCGCGGACTTCGCGCCTTCGATGAGTTTCCAGAAAGACTCTTCTCCCATCAGTGGCCTCGGTGCACTCGCACTGGATTGGTTCGGAAGCACGAGTGCACTCAAGGCGAGTGCAATCAGGTGCGCGCGGCGGGTGGAATTCATGACGTCTAACGTTCGAGCTAAGCGGGCGACGACGGCAGGATGCCAGGCCCGACCTGGCGAAAATGGACCGTGTACCGCCAGACAGGGCCTGGTGGCCTGCCTTTGGCGCCCCGCTTGAGCGACCGGTTAGGCCGCACCGTACGAAAGAGGCCGAAAGGTTGCACCTCTGTAGCCTGCCGTTGACCACGCTGAGTGCAGCGCGTCTCGGGCGAACAGTTCGGCGAGCACCTGAGGATGCCCCGGCGCAGGAACGCGGAAGCAAGGCGGTAGCGCCCGACTGCTGGGCTTGAGGTGCGCACTGACAAAGTGAAATGGGATGGGCGGAGTGAGCGGCACCGAGCCCATGGCTACGCAGCGAGCGAAGTCGAGCACGTCGTAGCTCTGAAGCGGAATGTGAACCTTGAAGTGTGTATTGCCCAAGACTCGTAGCCGGCAGTCGATGAACTCCTCTGCATCGCAACCTTCGGCAATTAGTAGATCGTACGCACGCTCTGAGAAGACTGGCAGCCAGTTGAACAGCAGCATGTCACCTACCGAGACAGCGTGTTCATAGAGTCCCTTTCCATCGGGTTTCACCAGATCCAGAGTCAGCGTACTTCCCGTGGAACAGGCAGCCAGCGCGCTCCTGACTGTGGCAGGCGAGAGGCCGCCTTTCAATGTCTCGCGTAACAACACTTCGTCCGCGAGGTATGTCGCTGGTGCGGTGTGGTCGACTTCAAGCGACCAGAGCGCTGCGGACATGGTGTTGTGAGGCCTAACGTGCGAGCTGAGCGGGCCGCCAGCGGCGCAGCCGCTTGGCCCTGAACACAATGTACTTGGAGTGGTCCTGGAAGGGCCAAGTGGCGTGGCCGCTGGCGGTCCGCTCCTGCGAGGGGATAGGCATCACCGCTCAGGCGAGACCGTATAGGTGCTTAAGGTACACGACCTGCTGCACGTAGTTGCCGGGCCGGAGCAAGGTAGAAGGCGACGGGTTGGCCACCTCTAGAGCGATGGCCGGCTCCACGTCCCGTCTGTCGCGCAGAAAGCGATCCAAGACTGCCTGAGCTTGGTCCTTCCCGCCAAAACAGTGCGCAAACTCGACCGACGGGACCAGGTCAAAGGCCGGGACAGCTTGCTCTGCCAGCAAAGAGATCAGTCCAGCTGTATCGCTGAAGCGCGCAAAGTAGGGGAGTACGTCGCTGCGTATGAACGCGACGGCATCGTCGATCGTTTGTCGACGGTCTCTGGGATCAGCTAGTTCCCACTGCACCAAGGCGTACTGAGTGTCGAGTAGGTGCACCATGCCTCCTGCAACGTGCGCGCTTGCCAGTTCGTTGGGCAGACGCTTCTGCCGCCACGCTTGAAGCGCACGCGAGGCCACCTTTGCATGTAGCCAAAGTTGTACGTGGCGACCTGAACCGTTGTAGTGGCTTGACTGGAAACTGACGTCCTCCTGGAGGTCTCCGGCTTGCCGCGAACAGCGTTGTTTGCTCTTGGCGTACTTGAACCCTAGCGGAGTAAGCGCTTCGGCAATGGATAGGCAGGCGGCGTGGTACACCACGCGAGCCGGCTCATCGCTGAGCAGGCCCGGTTCGGGGCGCTCAGGGGGCCACGGCTCAGTTAGTGGATGCGGCGGCTTGTATAGGACTTGGCGCGGCACGGCCTGTGATGCCTAACGTATAAGTGAGCGGCCTGCGCGGCTTTTCGCGCAGGTCCGCTCGACTTCCGGGTTGGGCCTTGGCGGCGCGATTAGGCGCATTGGTTTTGCGGGCGCACGAGAAGGGGCGGCAACCTTACTTGCGAAGCTCTTTCAATAGAGCTTCTCTAGCCGCGTCGCGGGCAGCAATGAGCGTCTGTAGCTCGCTATTTTCGGCCGGAGAGAGATTCCCTGCCTTGTTTTCTGGATCGACTTTGACATGAAAGCTATGCCAGTTCTTGTAGGCCGAGAAGAAAGAGTCGAGCTTCGCGGCAACGGCCGAATTTTGGCCTTTGATCTGTTCAAGAAGCTCCGAATGAAACAGCCATTCCCATTCATTCACCCTCAGTTCCTTGGCGACATTTCGGATGACCTCACCAAAGAAAATCTTCAAATCATTTTCGGACAGCCAAAGCATAGTGATCTCCTGAGTACGGCGGTTACAAATGGCGAATGGACCGCGAGTGAAAGGCCTAACGTGTTCTGTGGAGACAGGCGGTGCTGCATAAGCCAGCCGAGTGCCGCATAAGTAGGCCCCCGCCGACAGCGCCAAGGTCTTGAAGGAACAGCATTCTTCCTCCGTTGACTGTATGTTTATACAGTACTAGATCTCCGAAAAATCCGGCAGCTTGTTGCAGGCGCGACCAAGCGCTTGGGGCTGCACGGGAGGGGAGCGCTCATGTTGCCAGTCCCGACTCCCGACCGCGCACCTCGCGCCGCTTTGCGGCCCCGCGCGCCTTATGTGCCGCTGCCGCCCTTGCGCTCCACCCGCCTGCTCGATCAGGTGCGCGAACGCATCCGCTACCTACACTACAGCCGCAGCACCGAAGAGGTCTATGTGCAGTGGTGCCGCGCCTACATCCACTTCCACGGCTTGCGCCACCCTGCCCAGATGGGCGGGCCGGAGGTCGAAGCCTTCCTCAGTTCGTTGGCCACACAGCGTCGGGTGTCGGCCTCCACCCACAGCCAAGCCTTGTCGGCCTTGCTCTTCCTCTACGCCAAGGTGCTTTGCCAGGACTTGCCGTGGCTGCGCGAGATCGGCCACCCCATCAAGCGGCGCAGGCTGCCGGTCGTGCTGGCGCGCGAAGAGGTCGGCGGGGTACTGGCCGGCCTTGAGGGCGAATACCTGCTGATCGCCCAACTGCTCTATGGAACCGGAATGCGTATCAGCGAAGCACTGGCGTTGCGCATCAAGGATGTGGACTTTAGCCGCCGGGCCATCGTGGTGCGAGAAGGCAAAGGCAGCAGGGACCGGATCGTCATGCCGCCGGCTACCCTGGCTGAGCCGCTGCGCCGCCAACTGACCTGCGCACGGCTGGTCTGGGCGGACGACCAGGCCGAGGGCCGCGCCGGGGTCGAAATGCCCGACGCCTGGAACGCAAGTCCCCGCGCGCCGGCCACTCCTGGAAGCGGTTCTGGGTGTTCCCGCAAGATCGTCAACCGACGGATCCGGGCAGCGGGTCGCGCCGCTCCATCAGACTGGGTGCGGCCGGTCGCTCAAGAGAGGTGGATGGCGGCAGCCGCCGGAACCGGCCACTCGACCCACTAAAGGATCGGCGTCCGCAATAATCTGAAAGGTGCCGCAGGTCTCCCCGACAACGTCGGACAGACCCAGACGCAATGCGCGCTGGTCTAAGTCAGCTCTCCACAGGCGCCGGGTAGTGGTGCCGACCCTGACCCGCTTTCCGGGAATTTCGCGTGTGAAATGGTGCGCAGCCGAAAGCGGTTGATCCGCCGTCAGCCCAGGATCTCGATCATGTCATTGACGTACGAGTCGTAGTCCGTCCACCCGAGCTCCTGCAGTACCACCGCAGCCAGGTTCTTGCCGTTCCGGGCTTCCTTGAGGCTCTGATTTGCACCGGCCTCTGCCAACGCGGTGAACAGATGCACGCACTTCTCGTCAATCTTCTTCGGCTCTTCGTAGTGGAGAGCCTGATTCCTGCCGGCAAAGATTACTCGGGCAATCTCCTGCCCAAATACCTCGCGGGCCTTGGGGCAGTTGTCCGGCTTTCCATGCACCGTGGAGATGCCTTGCTTCGCGATTTGAAGGACGGCCGCAGCCAGGGTTTCAATGGAGAACTCCCTGTCGGCGATTCGAAGCTCCAGTTCGGCTACCTCCGCCTCGACTTTGTTCCGCTCCTGGGCCGCTTTGCACCACTCGCCGTACCAGTAGTGCGCCGCGGGATGATTGATTCGCACCTGAAAGGCAAGGTCGTATGCCTGCTCCTTCGCCCGCACAGTCTCCCGCTGCTGCAATAGACCGGCTAAGGCGTCGACCTCATGGGTGATGGCGCCAAAGAGAGACTTGGCTGCGTACTCCGTATCTTGGAGATAGTGATTCATCCTGAGTGCCACTCTCTCAACACGATCCTCCTTTCCGCAGGGGCGATGTCCCAGAGCTAACAAGCCTTGCCATCGTTGCCGCGAATGGTAGCTACCCGAAAGTGCAGTGATCTTACGGAACCGACCCAAAGCCAGCGCGCGTCAGCGGCTGCTCGGGCGCGCTCCCCTGTCAGCTTGCGCCGACGCAGCGCTGCTTCCGCTCCTACAATCAGCGATCGGCGTCCGCATGATGCCAGCGCAGCCGCTGGATCAGCGGTAGCGACTGGAGAGATCACTTCGAGACACGATCGATGAACGCTGCGTGGATTCTTCAAGAATCTGAAATCCGGCGCTTGTTCTCACGGGCGACCTGGGTCCCACTCCGGGCGTCGCTCAATGAAGAGAAGGGCAACGTGAAGGAGGTTGGGTATATCGGCGATGTCTTCGCTTGCGGCTCCGTTGCCTTTCCAAACAAGCATCGCGAACTGGCCGAGCGATTGAGCTGGAGCGACATCGGCATCGGGCACACCGTGAGACCGTATGCATACTCGGATGGACATTACTCGCCGATTGACGAGTTCCAATACAACGACAAGGATCCTATCGGGGTCAACCTTGTTTTCGAGCACCCACAGCCTGTGGTGGGCGGTCAGCAATGGATCTTGAATCCTGACTTGGTAGTCGCGCTTCGCTTGATCAAGGAAGGGTCGAACTGGGTCAGGCCGGAAGAGGACTTTGTCGTGGTCGCCAAGGAGACAGTTGAAAGCGATGGCAGCCATTGTCTGATTGAGATCAAGCGTGAATTCCTGATGGACTATTTGGCCGCGCGCGGCCTGTCCCTTCGCCTGTCCTATTACCGCCAGCGCGTCGAGAACGTGGTCGACCTCAAGGAGAGCCCCTATGCCGGCCTGAAGGAGATCCAGGAGCAGCGTGAAGGTGGAAGGTACGAGCTGCGCATCAAGGAGCTGAACGCCGTATTCGGAGGGAGCTGGGCGTCGTTTCGTGTGTGGCGCACCGACGTCGACAAGGAGGAAGACGCTCCAGTCATGGGCCCTGAGACCAGCGACAACACCGCTTCAGAGAGCGCCAGGGGCCATCGAAGCGGCTACCCCGGTGTGCGCGTCGAGGGCGAGTTCTGGCGAGACGAGTGGATCGAACATCAGGGAAAGAGTACGCGTGTGCGCGGGGACGAGGATCAGAACCTGCCGCACTTCATTGTCGACACAGACGGTTCTCGCAGGTTCTCGGCCGAGCTCAACAACGAAGACGTCGGACGGTGGCTCTGGTTCCGAACGTCCGTGGTCAACGAGCTCTTGAGCCATCGAGGCTTCTCGCTAAAGTGGTACACGGCTGAAACCGGTGCAATCAAGTCCACTTCGGGGTACTCAACCCATTTCGGTATCAACGCCTCGGAACTCATCACCGTCTACGCCTACGACATCGCCAAGCTGCCCGCCTGGGAGCAGTTCCTCTGGGCTGCGAGCAATGTCGCCCCAGAGGGCAAGGTCAGCGCGGAGCTCCTCGCCTCGCAAGTCAAGGCGCAGCCAGCGGACACCAATGCCGTGGAGGAGATGCTGTTTGGGCACATGCGTTTGCTGGAGGCCCATTTTCGTAAGACATTTGGTTTGTCGCTGTTTTCGCATGAGATTGATGATGCGGCCTCGATGCAGCACGTCTCTCGCTTTTCGAGCAAGGACCAGGCGTCACTCTTGCGGCTGGCCAAGGAGCTCGTTCGCGTCTTCTCTGATCGACTGGACGTGCGCTCTCTTCGAAAGTTGTCCAACCACCCCGAGAAGGACAGGCTGGGCACTAACAAGTTGCTGCAGAACATCCTTGCCCAGAGGGCCGGTGAGGAGCGCGCACGAGAGGTCTTCGCCGTCATCGCCGGCGCCTACGACATGCGCCTTGGCGACGCGCACCCGACTAGCTCGAAGATCAGCGAGGCCCTCAAGCTCGCCGGCATCGACACCGCAGCGTCGTATCTGCGACAGGGAGAGCAGCTGATTCGCAACTTCGGCCACGCCGTTTGGTGCATCGGGAGTCTGCTTTTCGGGGACCAGGGGAAGAGCGAGGAATAAGCTGTTCGCCGGCGGGCGATCCACTTGGCGACACAGTCTCACCGGTGTCGCGGATCGGGCTAACTGGCGGTTTCCTGGCGACTCGCTTCGGGACGCGCATGTCTGCAATGGGTCGCTCCGGTGACTTCGACTTCGAGCCGGAGAGAAACAGTCAGCGGAGCAGCACTGAGGGCAGCGACGGTGACCCGTGGCCGCTGCACCATGCAGGGCCGACTCTCGCGCCGCCTGAGGCCGCCAAGTGCAGCGACCGCTCGGTGCCCGGTCAGCGTGAGTTCGGCCTGCAGGTACGACTGGCACCAACCGCTGCACAGCCGTCATCTGTCGCGACACTCCCGCGCTCGGCGGCGTCGGGTGAAGGCGTCGCAATGCGTCGCCCTTGCATCCCCCTAGCCACCACTCTCCAGCTCCGCCATCTCCGCCTCCACTCCCGCCCGCAGCCCCTCGAGCCAGGCCGCAAACCGCGCCAGGTCGTAGTCGCCGAGCTCGACCCGCGCCGACTCGCAAGGCCCTCGCACTGCTTCCACCTCCCGCGCACTCGCTCTCACCGCCGCCAGCCACGCTTCGACCAGCGGCCCCGGAGCGGTGAACACCTCTGGTGCGCCCCGTGACTCGCGCGACCGTCCCGCCCCTAACCGGATCGCCTCTGCCTGCTCCGCCGCACGCGCGATCAGCTGCCGCAGGTAAGGCGCCGCACTGTGGGCCGCGCAGTAGCTGCCGCCATCGCCCCTTTGCAGCCGCACGCTCGGCGCGGCGCACACCCGGCAGGTCAGCCAGGCCTGGCGGTTGGCCTTGCGCAGCATGCCCTTGACCACCTCATCGCGCGCCACCAGCGGCGCGAGCACGTCGAAGGGATCGAACAGCGGGTTCTCCTGCACCCGCAGTCGACTGCGGCGGTCGCAGGCCACGGTGGTCAGCGTGGCGCGCAGCCGCAGCGCGATCGGCCGCCACCCCGGCGGGATGCGGCCCGGCTCGGCCAGGCAACACAGCAGCCAGGCGCGCGCATCGACGGCCGCGTCCGGGGGGTGCCGCTTCGGGCTCGCGCCCGGGTGCCGGGCGGAAGCGTGAGCCGCGCTGGTCTGGGACAGATCTGACTCCGTGGTGTGCATGTTGTGCTCCCGTAAAGCCTGCTACTGGCCGACCACCGACGCGACCGCCGATGCGACGGTCGACTTTGCTCCCGACCGCGCCAGCCGTGCCGTGAATCCCACGCGCTGCAGCTGGTAGCCCTCGTCGTCCGCCGCGACCTCCGTCACCGACCCCAGGTCGGCCACCGCCAGGACCCGCCGGCCTGCGCGCGCCGCGCGCCCGAACGCCGACTCCAGCCGCTTGCGTTGCGTCCGCGGCGCGTCTTCGCACAGGGCCTCGGCCACCGCGTCTGGCAGGCGCGGCGCGAAGCTCGCCCCCCAGGCCGCTGCCGCACGCAGGTCCGCGTAGACATGCTGCGCAATGCGCCGCGCCTCGATGGCCGTCGGGTAGCGCACCGCAACCTCGACGAAGCGCGAGCGCAGCGCTGGCTCGATGCGCTCGACGTAGTTGGCGGTGGCGAGCCACGCGATGTGGCTCGCATCGATCGGCACCTCCACGAACTCGTCCGCAAAGCGCCGGGCGGTGCGCGACTCGAGCAGGGCATACAGCGGCCCGATGGGGCTCCACCGCGGGTCGGTAGAGGCCTTGTCGATCTCGTCGAGCACCACCAGCGGATTGGCGTACGCCTCGGGCTCGCAGGTCAGGTGCGCATGGATGCGTCCGGGCCGCGCCGTCGACCAGCCCGTGGACAGGCCCGACAGATCGAAGCTCGATGAGGCCGACGCCATCGGGATGAAGAGGTGGCTGGTTCCCACCGCGTGGGCCAGATCCACCGCGAAGGTCGTCTTGCCGGTGCCGGGCGGGCCGACCAGCACGCAGGGCGGGAAGGCGAAGGCGGGCTCGGGGCTCAGCCGGGCGAGGTGGGCCTGGTCGATCAGCGGCTCGATCACCGCCTCGAAGTGTGGATGGCGGTCGAGCAGGGCACGTAGCGCCGCAGGATCAGGGGCGGGCGCCAGGGGGCGGAAGCGGCCCACGGCCTGCATCGCCTCGAGCGTGGCCAAGAGCGTGTCGCGCGTGTCGCGCGGCAGGCTGGACAGCGCGGCCTGGCGGGCGTGCCAGGCGGCGGCGGCGTAGAGCTCGGCCGAGGCTTGGGACGCAAGCGGCCCAACCTTGGGCGGCGCACCGGCCAGGCGCGAGGCCAGGGCGGCGGCGTGGCGCACCACTTGAGCGTGTGCGTACGAGGGGCGGGCAGGGCGCTGGGACATGGCGGCCTCCCCTTACTTCAAGCGACGCAGCTTCTGATAGAACTTCTCGCGCCGCGTCCAGACCTCGGGCGCGTGGCCTAGCGGGCCGGGGTGCACGCGCACGTCGCACTCCTCGAGGTAGCGCAACAGCATGCGGGCCTCGGGCAGCTTCAACCGCAGGTGCGGCAGCACCTTGCGCAGCGCGGCGCCGGCGTGCCGGCCGTCCCACACCAGGGTGTAGGGCTGGCGGTTCTGGATCTCGGTGCGGCGCACCTTGACCAGCTGCGCCGGCTCGCCCAGCACCTCGCGGATGTGCTCGAGGATCTCGCGGTTGCTCTGCGCCACCGTGAGCCGCGCGCGGTACGAGAGGGTGGTGTAGCCCCGGCGCCGCTGCCGGGCGATGTGGATGCAGCCTTCGCCGTCGATGAAGCCGGCGGCGTAGGCGAGGGCGAGGTCCGTGTCGCAGGAATCGGCAGGCTCCCGGGCGGCACCCTGGCCTGATGGGGGGCTGCCGGCATATGATGCTGCTTCGTGCTTGTAGCTCATTTCGGTCTCCTAGCTGGTGGAAATGATCAGCTAGCGGATAGTCTAAATGACCAAAATGGTTAGCTACAAGATCATTATGATTATGATGTTGCGCTTGCGCGACGCTTGCGCGACGCTTGAAGACAGGGTGAACCCGTGATCCGCATCCATCTCTCGCGCCTGATGGGCGAGCACAAGGAAAAGATCGCCGACGTGCAGCGCGAGACGGGTCTCGCGCGCAACACGCTGTCGGGGCTTTATCAGGAGACCACCACGCGCCTCGACCTGGCGACGCTCGACGCGCTGTGCGCTCACTACGAGTGCCGCATTGCCGATCTCTTGGAGTACGTGCCGGACGTACCCGAGAAGTAGTCGCCCGTCCTCGAGGGCTCATCCCCTGAGCCCCGCTGCACGCACCCTGTGCGCGTGGAACTCAACTTCTTCACCCCCTGGCCCATCCGCACCGGCGCGCGTGCGAAGGGCTGCTTCACCTGCGAGCACTTCCACGGCGACCTGTCGGGTGGGCATGTGGTGTGCAGGCGTAACGACCGCACGACCCTGATCGGGGTGCCGCGCGAGGGCTGCGCCTACTGGTGCCGGGCCATTGGCTCGGACGACGAGTGAGCCCGCAAGTGTCCCGTCAAGGGGAATCTTCACGCTCCGCGAGTGGGCGTAGATCAAGTCCCGCCTGCGTAATGCGCGCCAAGATCAATGGTGAATCCGAGCGGCCAGCGCCTCGGGGCTGACCTCGCATCCCTCACGCCTGACGACCCCCATGTCGACCCAACGCCTTCAGGTCACGGCACATCTCGCCTCGCCCCTGGTCACCTCGGGCGCGGGTTTCATGACCCTCGACGGCCTGCTTGCCGCTCTGATCTTCGACACCACCGGCAGCATCGAACGCGCCCATGCCGAGGTGCCCATCGTCTGCACTGACGGGCTCTACCACGCCAGCGGGGCCGTGCTCGAGCCTACCGACACCGGGCGCATCTGCTTCGTTGCCCAATTGCGGCCCGCGCACGGCATCGACCCCGAGCTGATCCTCAAGAACAAGCACGGCCAGCTGCACCGCAAATTCGACACCAGCCTCACCAACGTGATGAACACCTACCCGGTGATCACCGCGCCGGTCGTCACCTGGTACTGCGAGGGCGACGGCGAGCAAATTGAGGCTCTGCTGCGCCCAGTTACCTTCATCGGAAAGCGCCGTGCCTCCGGGTTCGGGTGCGTGTCGCGCTGGGAAGTGGAGCCCGGCGAACTCGACGGCCTGACCGGCTACGCCGACGAGCCGCTGCGCCCCGTGCCCGTGGACCGCTTCACGGGCGACCGCTCGGCCGTGATCGAGGATGCCGCCTGGCGCCCTGCCTACTGGGACGCGCGCAACCGCGCTGCCTGCTTCGTGCCGGGCCGGGGCTGACCATGCTGCGCTTCTTCAATCAGAACTTCTCGCGCCATCTGGTCGAACTCACCGGCGACGAGGTGGCCGACGCCACCGCCGCCCTGAGCCGCGCGCACCCGCTTGCCAAGGGCGGCACCTCGCGTTTCTCGTCGGGCTGGGCCGTTGTCACTGAGCAGGGCGCCACCGTGCAACTCAAGCTCGCCGCGCCCGGCCTGCGCTACGCCGACCAGACCCGCTACGAGGCCTTCCTCGCCGCGCTGCGCGCCTTCGACGGCCGCCCGATCATGCTGCTCGAGTTCGACAAGCGCCCCGTGCCGGTGGCCAACCTGCACCGCACCTTCGACCTGCGCGCCGTGCGCGTGTGCTCGCCCAAGGGCGTCGAGACCTTCGACTTCACCCGGCCGCCGCAGCCCAAGGGCGGCACCAAGTCGCAGCGCAACCTCTGGAAGGCGCAAGGGGGCCGCTGATGCACGACTACCTCCTGCCCAAGCCCCCCGGCACCACTGGCTACGCCCTGCACCGCCTGGTGGCGGGTCTGCTCGACGGGGCGCCCTGCCTGTTCGCCGACAAGGGCGACCACCTCGTGCTGCGCGCGGACCGCCCAATTGACGGCTTGGCCGCGCGGCCCGTTCGCGAGGTGGCCACGGGCGACATCCTCGCCTTCAGCCTGCGCGCCTGCGTGGGCGCCAAGGTACGCGGGCGCCACCGCTACTTCCCCACGCAGGACTGGCGCGCCCGCCATGAATGGCTCGGGCGCCAGGGCGAGCTACACGGCTTCAGCCTGATCACCGTCCACTGCTCGGCCAGCATCGCCCGCATCGACAAAGGCGAAAAGATGTTCACCGTGGACGACACCCAGTTCGACGGCGTGCTCAAGGTCACCGACGCGGCGCGGTTCGAGGCCGCGCTGCGCACCGGCATCGGCAACAAGGGCAAGGCCTTCGGCTTCGGCCTGCTGCTCGTCTGACACCGCATCCCTCACGAAAGCGACCACCATGAACAAGCACACCCTGATCATCGAGGCCACGCTGCGCACCGTCGGCCCGCTGTCGATCCGCCTGCCGGTGGCCGAGGGCGCCGCCGAGAACCGCTGGGCAAACTTCCCGGTGCTCACGCGCGGCCTGGACGACGAAGGCAATCCGCTGCAGACCGGCTACCTGCCCGCCACCACGGTGCGCGGCTTCCTGCGCCGCGCCATCGTGACCAACGCCATGGAGCGCGCCGCCGCCGAGGGCAAGCCCTACACTCTGCAGCGCGCCTACGCGGACCTGATCGGCCAGGACGCGGCGAGCGAGAAGTCCGAGGACGTGGATCTCGTGAAGCTCGCCGCGCAGCGCGACGCAGAGCCGGTGGCCGATCTCTTTGGCCTGGGCATGACGCTCAAGTCTCGGCTCTTCGTCAGCCACTTCCTGCCGCGGGTGAACGTACTGCCCGAGGTGACCTCGGGCGTGCGCAAGGACCTTGAAGACACCGAGGGCGTGCTCGATGCGCTCAGCCAGGCGGATCGCGACCTGTATCTCGGCCGCTCGGCTGCCAACAGCGAGCGGGCTGCCGCCGCTGCGGTGGTGACCGACCTGCGCCGCAAGCTCAAGAAGGCCGAGCGCGCGGGCGAGGACACCGCCGACCTGGCCGCCGCCCTCAAGGCCGCCGAGGAGCGCGTCGCGGGCTTCGAGGACCGCATGGGCGAGATGAAGAACTCCTCGCGCACGCTGACCAGCTACTTCGCCCTGCCCGCGGGGCTCGATCTGCTTGGCCGCCTGGTGATCGAGCGTGCACGCGAGCGCGACTTGCCGATGATTGAACTCGCGCTCGATGCCCTGAGCCGCCGCCCGCTGCTGGGCGCGCAGGTGGCGCGCGGCTGCGGCGAGGTGGCAGGCAGCTTTGACGTGCTGCGCGACGGCGTGCTGATCCGGCGCATCAGCGTGGGCGGCTGGAAGCCGGCGCAGATGACCGAGTTCGCCGCTGCGGCGTGAGGAAAATTGCGACTTCTTGCGGGCGCGAAGAGCCGATTGCGCTAGGCAATCAGAGGCTTGCAGCGCCTCGGGTCAAGCCACCCCTCGTTTGGGTGGCTACTGGAACTCCCTGCAAAGGACTCCCGCATCATGGACAGGTCAAGCCACCCCTCGTTTGGGTGGCTACTGGAACAACTTCTGGAAACGAACGGACACGTTGCGGGGTCAAGCCACCCCTCGTTTGGGTGGCTACTGGAACCGGATGCCGAAGGTCCAAGTGCCCGCCGCCGGTCAAGCCACCTCGTTCGGGTGGCTACTGGAACTCGCCGCGTCTTGCTGCCTGCCGTCTCTGGGGTCAAGCCACCCCTCGTTTGGGTGGCTACTGGAACGACGCCGAGGTGCAGTCCCTCATCCTCACCGGTCAAGCCACCCCTCGTTTGGGTGGCTACTGGAACAAGCTGGCTAGCGAGGAATGGTTGAAGAACGGTCAAGCCACCCCTCGTTTGGGTGGCTACTGGAACCGCGAGCGGATCGTCCACGGTTCGGCAGCGGGTCAAGCCACCCCTCGTTTGGGTGGCTACTGGAACCAGTTATTGAAGCGGGTCCGTGGCTCGCGCAATCAAGCCACCTCTCGTTTAGGTGGCTACTGGAACTCCATCAGGCCGACGTGCGTGACCGTGCCCGATCAAGCCACCCCTCGTTTGGGTGGCTACTGGAACTCGTCGGCGAGAATGACGGTGATGCTGTTGAGTCAAGCCACCCCTCGTTTGGGTGGCTACTGGAACTACCTGCAAGACCGCACCGAGGCCCCGGCCAGTCAAGCCACCCCTCGTTTGGGTGGCTACTGGAACTGGGCGTACTGAAACGCCTCTTGCGCCTCGGGTCAAGCCACCCCTCGTTTGGGTGGCTACTGGAACGACAAGCTCGCCGCCGCCGCTGAAGCGCAGGGTCAAGCCACCCCTCGTTTGGGTGGTTACTGGAACTGCACGATGCGTTGCCGCTGCTCTTGCTCGGGTCAAGCCACCCCTCGTTTGGGTGGCTACTTGAAGTTCGCTTCGGCGTCTTCGTCGGAGGCATCCGCTCAAGCCACCCCTCGTTTGGGTGGCTACTGGAACGAGGCCAACGAACTCATGCGTCACGTCGAGGGTCAAGCCACCCCTCGTTTGGGTGGCTACTGGAAGAAGGGCGTCAACTGGTTGCGCCGCGCGACCGCCTAAGCCACCGCATTGGTGCGTGGCTACTGTGCACGTCCGGCTTGCTAACAGGTGTTAGCAAGTCCGAAGGCATCGCTAGGACGACGCCCCCGTGGGCGCACCGCGCGGTGATCACTGGCCAGCCCTACAACGGCCGGCATGATCGGGTAGCGCAGGACGCTGCGCGATCAAGGGCAAGGAGACTGGGCATCCGTGTTTCGCACCACTGAGCAGGCCAACTTCGCAAACGTGATGGCGGCGCATCTGCCCGCGCCCGATGCACCCCTGCTGCTCGAAGGGGGCGTGGGCATCGGCAAGACGCGCGCCTACCTGCACGCTGCCGTGCAGTCGGGCCAGCGGATTGCGGTCGTCGTGCCCACGCACCAGCTCATCGACCAGTTGCTCGCCTCGGCCGACCTGACAGCCGTGCGCGGCGAGGCCACAGTGGCGGCCTTCCGGCCGGCGCGGATGTTCGAGCGGCGGCGCGAGTACGAAGAGCAGCGCGAGGCCGCCGCCCACGCGCAGATCATGGTGTGCACGGCGGCCTCGGTGGTGATCGATCAGCGCCTCGCCGGCGAATACAACGGCTCGACCACCGCGCGCGACTACCTGATCTTCGACGAGGCCGACCAGTTGCCCGACATGGCGGCGCTGCAGTCGGATCTGGCAATCAGTCGCGCCGACCTCGACGCCGCCGGCATCCGCTTTACCACGGTGGAAGACACACTGCGCCGCCTGGCCGACAAGGCGCCGCGCACCGTCGAGCCCGAGGTGCGCGCCGCGGCGCGCGTGATGATCGAGGTTCTGGCCGAGCCTCGCTGGTTCCAGAAGGTGGGGCTGGACGAGGACGGCGCCATCGTGCTCACGCACAAGCTGCCGGGTCGCCTGCTCAAGAAGGTGGCCAACCGGCCGGGCGTGGCCTTTGTGTCGGCCACGCTCACGGTGGCGGGTCGCTTCGACGACTTCCGCAACACCATGGGCATCGGGCCGATCTCGCGGCTCTCGACGGTGATCGAGCCGCAGCAGCACGGGCGCCTGAGCTTTCGCATCGATCCGCAGACCGTGGACACGCCCGAGTGGATCGAGGCCACGGTGGCGGCCATCAAGGCGGCACCGCGGCCCTGCCTGGTGGCGACCACCAGCCACGACCTGTCGGCACGGCTAGGGGAGAGGGTGCCCGGCGCCATCGTGCGCGACGCCGATGTTCCCGCCCGCACCGCCGCCGAGCAGGCCGAGGGCGGGGTGCTGATCAGCGCCGGCGCCTGGGCGGGGCTGGATACGCCAACCCGCTGGCGGGCCATCGTCGTGCCGCGCGTGCCCTACGGCCAGCCGGTGGTCATCGATGGGCAGATCGAGTCAAGCTACCTCGACGCCCGCAACACCGCCGTGCGCCGGCTAAGGCAGGTGATCGGCCGCGGACTGCGCACCCCCGATGCGGTGTGCGAGGTCACCCTGCTCGACGCGCGCGCCGAGCGCCTGCCCGAGTTCGTGCCGGTGCGGTTCCGGGCGGCGTGGAGCACTAGAGTGTTCATTGAGGGCGCTCGCACTGAGGTCATGCTCAGCAAGGCCGAGCGTGACCCGGCACTGCGTCGGGCCGCGCTGAGTCGGTACGGCCACCGTTGTCAGGCCTGCAGTTTCGTTCCCACCGTTCTGGGACAGCTTGACGTGCACCACAAGAGTCCCATCAAGGAGGGGGAACGCAAGACGCGCCTTGAGGATGTGGCTGTGCTGTGCGCCAACTGCCACCGGCTGGCGCATGCTGAGGATCCCCCTGTTCCGGTCGAGAGGCTTGCCGAGTTGACGCGAGACACGCGCTAGCGGTGTGTGCTCGTTAGGCTTGGCTGGCAAGAGACGTGCCTTAGAGAAAGCTCGCTTGACCAAGTGGAGTCATGGTTGGGCGCCTTGGTCTCGGCCAGCCTCGGCTAGATCCCATCGAACACTCACCTGAAGTGCTCTCAGAGATGAATGAACTTGACCTGCAAGGCGCTGATTCGAAGGTTGGTGACACCGAAGAAGCGCGAGGAATCGAACTGCGCTTTGAGGCCGACCCGACAGTCAATTACGCATCAGTGCAGAACAGTGTTCCGATCGGCAGGCGCCTGGATATCCAGAACAAGACCGACCACGCCGCGGTGAACGTCTTGGTGACCGTGAAGCCGGCCACACCATTCGCGCAATCAAAAAAGTTCCTGTTCGAGCACCTTGCCCCTGGGGAGACGCGGCGCGTAGATGTCGTCAACCTTCCGCCGGAGCCGGCTTATCTCGCTGCGCTCGTGGACGCAGAGCGCTCCCACATCGATTGCGTGGCAACCGAAGGGGAGGGCGGACGGACGCTCGCGACCGCGCGAGTCGATGTGGACGTGCTCGCTGCCAATCAGTGGGCAGGCCTGCGCGCCTTGCCGTCTCTGCTGGCGGCCTTCAGCCAGCCGAACATTCCTCTCATCGAGGGCATCCTGCGGGATGCGTCCGAGCGGCTAAGGAAAGTGAGCAGCGGCGCGTCCCTGAACGCCTACCAGTCGAGTAACCGGGAGGCCGTCTGGCTGCAGTTGTCGGCCATCTACTCCGCTGTCGCCGCGCTCGACGTCCAGTACAGCCAGGCGCCGGCCAGCTTCGAGGCCGAAGGGCAGAAAATCCGCGGCAGCGAGCAGATCCTGCAAAGCCGACTAGCCAACTGCCTGGACCTGAGCATGCTGCTCGCAGCATGCCTGGAGCAAGCCGGGCTGCACCCGGTGGTGCTGCTGAGCAAGGGCCACGCGTGGCTGGGGTGCTGGCTGACCGATACCTACTTCGCCACGACCGTTGTCGATGACGCTCAGGCGGTCCGCAAGCGGATAGACACTGGGGAGTTCATTACCTTCGAGTGCACCGGCGTCACGACTCAGCCCAAGCTCCGGCTCAAGACGGCGGTGAACAAGGGCGCCGAGAACCTCGCCAGCGAGGAGTTTGGCTACGCCATCGACGTTCGACGCTGCAGGGAGGAGCAGGTTCGTCCCCTGCCTTCCCGCTCGGAATTCTTGCAGTCCGTGACTGCCAATGTCGACACCGAGGAACTGGAGGTCGAGCCTGCTCCCGCGCTGCCGCCACTAGAGGTCGGTGAACCGATTGTCATTGGAGACGACACGCCGCAGGGGCGCCTGGCGCGTTGGAAGGCGAAGCTCCTGGACATGACGCTGCGCAATCGCCTGCTGAACTTCAAGAAATCAAAGAGCAATCTGGAACTTGTCGTTCACGACGTTGCGGCGCTCGAGGATCGCCTAGCTAGCGGGAAAGAGTTGAGCTTCAAGCCCTACCCGAAGGTGATGGAGGGCGCCGACCCGCGCGATGCGACCGTCTATGCCAGTCGACACGGCGCGGAGGCAATCGCCAATTTCGTGCGTGACGCTCTTGACAAGGGCGAGTTGGTCACGCGAGCTTCCGAGGAGAAGTTCGAGAACCAACTGCTGGATCTGTTTCGGGCGGCCAGAACCGGGATCGAGGAGAGCGGCGCGAACGCGCTTCACCTGGCGATCGGCATGCTGCAGTGGACGGAGACCGACACGGCGGAGCGAAAGCTCATGGCACCGATACTGATGTTGCCTGTGAGCTTGACTCGGTCCTCGGTGCGTTCTGGCTTCAAGCTCGGCAGCACTGACGACGAGCCGTTCATCAATCCGACCTTGCTGCAGTTACTGGCCGAGCAGTTCGACATTCGGATCGATGTGGCGAGGTTGCTGCCTCAAGACGCCGCAGGAATCGACGTGGAGCGCGTCCTGCAGGCGTTTCGCCTGGCCATCAGGGAGTACAAGGGCTGGGAGGTCAAGGCCGAGGTTCACCTTGGCATGTTCTCGTTCGCTAAGTTCGTGATGTGGCGGGACTTGGAGTCGCGCTTGGATGACCTGACCAGGAATCGGGTGGTCAAGCACCTGCTGCACACTCCCGGCCAAGAATTCGCGGGAGAGCGCGCAGACATCACAGAGACCGATCTGGACGACAGGTTTTCACCTAGCCAGATCCTTGCACCCTTGCTCGCGGACTCGTCCCAGCTGGCGGCCCTCGCCAAGGCAGGGGCAGGGATGGATCTCGTCATCATCGGCCCTCCCGGCTGCGGCAAGACCCAGGTTCTGGCCAACGCAGTGGCACATCTCATCGCGGAGGGTAAGAAGGTTCTGGTGTGCTCCGAGAAGGCGGCTGCACTCGAAGTTCTTCAGAGGCGCCTGGTACAGATCGGCCTGGGGCCCTTTGTGCTCGAACTCCACTCGTCGAAGGCCAACAAGGTTGGCGTGCTGAAGCAGCTCGAGGAGGCGCTCCATCAAGCCGGTCAGCTTCCGACGGACCGCTGGCAGGCCGAGGCTGAACACTTGGCGGGACTGCGCGACACTCTCAACGGCGTTGTCAGGGCACTGCACAAGCGCCGTCGCTCGGGACTGACAGTGTTCGAGGCGACCGGGACTGTGGTTGCTGCCGGTCAGCGCAAGCCCTCGCAGTTCGACTGGCCTGATGCCGAGATGCATGACGCGGTGGGGTTCGCGCACCTTCGCGAGTGCGCCAAGCGCGCCCAGGCGGTGGCCTGTGCATTACCGACAATCAAGGATCACGCGCTCAGCCAGGTCTACGCGGCGGAGTGGTCGTTCGCGTGGCAAGACGACCTACTGCAATCAGCACAGCGTCTGATGCGCCTCGCTGCCGACCTCGAAGTCGCTGCGGGACCCGTGTTCAGGACGGTCGGCCTGCCAGAGAAGGGCGGTTCTTTGGCCAACTACCTGGCGCTGGATCGTCTGGCTGACGTCTTGCTCGACGCGACCGGCGTCCCCGGCCCAGTCGCCCGGGCAGGACACAACCCTGACATCACGCGAAGGCTCGAGAGTCTCCAAAGGCACGGTGCGCTTCGGCAGGAGGCCGCCGGGAAATTGGCGACCGGCTACAAGCCTTCGATTGAAGGGCTGAGTGCTGAGGACATCGCGCAACGGTGGCGCACGGCTAGCGCGAAGTGGATCGTCCCGCGGAGGCTTGCTCAGCGCGCCGTTCTCCGGGAGCTGCAGCCGCATCGCCAGGATGGCGAGGTTCCAACGGCTGGCGAAGTGCCCGGACTGATCGATGCCCTCGGAATCCTCAACACCGAAGACGCCGAGATCCGCACCCTTTCCGCCGGGCAGGAGAGTGTGCTCGGGGCCGCGTGGCCTAGCGTAAATGAGCGGCTCGATACCCTGGGACGGTGCGCGGCGTGGAGCCAACGCTATCGGGAGGCGCTCGCACAGCTCGTGGATGCGAGCCGATCGGTTGACGACATGGCCGCCCGCCTCCAGATCCTGGTGGGCGAACAGCAGCACCTATTGAAGGTGGACGCGGTTGTCGGTCAGCAGCTGGTCCGCGTGCGCGAACTGATGGTCGCCTTGAGCGCGGAACTTGAGCGCGCCCGGAAACTTTCTCAAAACACGGACTTCGCAGGCGGGCCACACAGCGCGGGATTTCTGGTTCGCCTGGCAGCGACCGCACAACACTGGCTTGGATCGGCGCGCGACCTGAAGGATTGGTGCAGTTGGCGACGGGCTCGTGCCGACGCGATCTCGGCAGGATTGGCGCCCCTGGTGGCGGACATCGAGGAGGGGAACATTGCGGTTGGATCGATAGTCGAGCACTTCGACTTCAGCTATCAGCTTTGGTGGCTCAAGCGAACGGTCGACAGCGATCCAGTTCTGCGCACCTTCTCCAGCGCTGACCATGCCAGGAAGATTGAGGAGTTCCGATCGGTGGACAGGGCCTTTCAGGACCTGACGCGGGACTACATCAAAGCCAAGGTCGCAGCGAACATCCCGGAGCAACGCAGCCTACAGCCCGCCAGCGAGTCTGAGATGGGTAGGCTGCGCCGGGAGCTACAGAAGCAGCGGGGTCATCAATCGATCCGTCGCTTGATCGAGGGAATGCCGACCCTTCTGACTCGGCTGAAGCCGTGCGTGCTGATGTCGCCCCTCTCGGTGGCCACCTTTCTCGATACGGCGAACACGATGTTCGACGTGGTGCTGTTCGATGAGGCGAGCCAGATCCCGGCTTGGGACGCGGTCGGAGCCATTGCTCGCGCGCGTCAGGCCGTCGTTGTCGGCGATCCCAAGCAGTTGCCTCCCACGAACTTCTTCCAGAAGGTCGACGAGCTTGACGACGCTGCCGAGGAAGCTGGGGTGGTGGCGGATCTGGAGAGCATCCTCGACGAGTGTCTAGGCGCGGGCCTGCCATCGGTGGATCTGCGGTGGCACTACCGGAGCCGCCACGAGGCCCTGATGGCCTTCTCGAATGCCCGCTACTACGACAATGGCCTGATCACTTTTCCTTCCAATACGACTGAGGACCGATCGGTCGAACTCAGGCGGGTGGCGGGCGTCTACGACCGCGGGGGCAGCAGGACAAACCGCATCGAGGCCGACGCCGTCGTCAGCGAGATCGAGGCCCACTATCTCAACCCCGCGCAGCGCGAACTATCCGTGGGCGTGGTGACCTTCAATCAGCCGCAGCAACGGCTGATTGAGCAGTTGCTGGACGCGCGTCGTCGAGCGAAGCCGGAACTCGATGTGGCCATCGCGGAGTGCGCTTTCGAGCCCTTGTTCATCAAGAATCTCGAGAACGTGCAGGGGGACGAGCGGGATCGGATGCTCTTCTCGATCTGCTACGGAAGGGACCAGACCGGCCGGATGACGATGAACTTCGGCCCGCTCAACCTGGAGGGCGGGCATCGGCGTCTGAACGTTGCCATCACGCGGGCGCGAGAGCAGGTCATGGTGTTTTCTTCGGTGACTTCCGAGGACATCGATCCGGGCCGGGTGAGCGCGCGTGGGGTCCTGGACCTGAAGACTTATCTCGACTTTGCCGCGAAGGGCCACCGCGCCCTGGCGACGGAGTCTCTCCCGACCGGTCGCGAGCCCGACAGCCCCTTCGAGGTCGCCGTTATCCAACGACTTCGAGATCGCGGCTGGACGGTGCATTCGCAAGTAGGGGCTTCCGGCTACCGGATCGACATCGGCGTGGTGCATCCCGGTGCGCCTGGCCGATACCTGCTCGGTGTGGAGTGCGATGGCGCGATGTATCACTCAGCGGCTACGGCCCGGGACCGCGACCGCTTGCGGCAGATGGTGCTGGAGGGGCTGGGCTGGAAGCTGCACCGTATCTGGAGCTCGGACTGGTGGCACGACGCTGAAGCTCAGACGGCCAAGCTCATCGATCGGCTTAATGCGTTGCTGCGAGATGAAGAGGCAGGTGGGGGGGCTGAGGGCGTGCCCGCCGGAGGTGGCGAGGAGGATGGACGGAGCCACTCTCGCGAGAGGTTCGAGCGTCAGGCGACTATTGAGACCACGGTCGAGCCGACCGGCAAGGCCGGCAAGCCGCGGTACGGCGGGACGAGTGTGCGGCCTCCGGTCTACTTCCGTATCGACATCAAGGGTGGGAAGCCCGAGGCCTTCTACGAGTACGGCGACGACGATCGGATTCGCCGCGCAATCGAGCAAATTGTCGAGTCCGAGGCGCCGGTGCAGACAACGGCGGTTTTTCGCCGTGTCGCCCGGGCTTGGGGACTGGAGCGGACAGGGGCCAGGATTGTCGAAAATCTGGAGCGCCTGTCCCGGGGAATGAAGGCCACGGGAAAGGGCGAGCGCCGATTCCTTTGGCGTCAGGACGATGATCCGAGTGCTTGGAGCGACTTTAGAGTTGCCGGAGACGATGAGGACTCTAAGCGTCGACCCGAGGAGGTCTGCGACGAAGAGATCCAGAACATCGCCGCGTACTTGTTGCATCACTCCGGCTCTATGCCCTTCGACGATCTTGCTCGGGAAGTTGCCCGGCAGGTCGGCATCGGGCGAGCCTCCAAAGACTGGGTGCAGATGGTCCGAGTCGCTTGTGGAGCCAAGCGAACGGCGCATGTGATCGAGGTGCGCAACGAAGGCGCCTATCTGGTGTCCTGATTTGTCATTGAGAGGGAACTTAGCTATGCACGAGATCATCTGCCCGCACTGCAGGAAGGCCTTCAAGATTGACGAGGCAGGGTATGCCGACATCCTCAAACAGGTTCGCGACGGCGAGTTCGAACAGCAGTTGCACGACCGCCTCGAGCTCGCCGAGAGGGACAAGCAGAGTGCCGTCGAGCTAGCAAAGATCAAGGTGGCCAGTGAGTTGCAGAGATCTGCAGCTGCTAAGGACGCCGAGATTCAGGAACTAAAGGCCAGGCTCGATGCCGGCGCGGTCGCGCGGAAGCTGGCCGTGGCCGAGGCCCTTAGCGTCGTGGAAAGAGAGCGTGACGAGCTCGCCAATGAACTCAAGCAGGCCAGGCACGACAAGCAAGCCGCTGCCCAGCTGGCGGACGCGAAACTTGTCAACGAGCTGCAGCGAGCCGCTTCAGCGAAGGACGCGGAGATTCAGGACCTGAAGGCGAGACTCGACGCGGGCGATGTTGCGCGCAAGCTCGCGGTCTCAGAGGCGGTCAGCGCAGTGGAGAAGGAGCGTGACGAGCTGAAGAATGGCTTGGAGCGAGTGAGTCTTGAGAAGCAGCTCGCCGAGAAATCGCTGAAGGACAAGTATGAGACGCAGATCAGGGATCGCGACGAAGCGATCGAACGGCTTCGAGACATGAAGGCGCGTCTGTCGACCAAGATGGTCGGAGAGACCCTCGAGCAGCACTGCGAGACCGAGTTCAACCGCATTCGGGCGACTGCATTTCCGAGGGCGTACTTCGAGAAGGACAACGACGCCCGTAGCGGCAGCAAGGGCGACTTCATATTCCGAGACTCGGATGAAGCAGGCACCGAGGTGGTCTCGATCATGTTCGAGATGAAGAACGAGAGCGACGAGACGGCGACCAAGAAGAGGAACGAGGACTTTCTTAAGGAACTCGACAAAGACCGGGTTGAGAAGGGCTGCGAATACGCCGTGCTCGTTTCACTCCTTGAGCCAGACAGCGATCTCTACAACACTGGGATCGTCGATGTCTCACATCGCCATCCAAAGATGTACGTCGTTCGACCGCAATTCTTCATTCAGATCATCACGCTGCTGCGCAACGCCGCGCAGAACGCGCTGAAGTACAAGAGAGAGCTCGCGCTGGTCAAGGCGCAGAACGTCGACATCACGAACTTCGAGAGCGAGCTCGAGACGTTTAAGTCTGCTTTCGCGAAAAACTTCGACCTCGCCTCAAGAAAATTCGCAACGGCGATCGAGGAGATCGACAAATCGATCGATCACCTGCAGAAGACTAAGGACGCCCTGCTCGGAACGGACCGAAACCTTCGGCTCGCGAATGACAAGGCGCAGGACGTGACGATCAAGAAGTTGACGCGCGGCAATGCGACGATGGCAACCAAGTTCGCCGATCTGAAAAAGCATGGGTCCAGCGACGCAGGGTGAGGCAACCGAGCGCGGCCGCTTCGGGGGCGATGCAGATCTACACCAACTCATGTCGCTCGGGAGCTCACTTCGAGGCTCCAACGTCGTCCAATGCCTAGGGAAGTGTCAGTGCACGAGAGAAGTGGTGCTGGCGCGACCCCCAAACTGGGACCGGATCGCAGAAGAATCCGGCGGGGATCGCGGCGCCGAACGACTCCTTGACACCGCTCAACGTGAACTAGCCGGGCCGCGGTCGCCGACGGCAACCGCTGCGGGCGGTGTCACTCCTTAAGCGCGCGTGACGAGCACGGTGTGCGATGGGAGTGTCACGACGCGAGCGCCCCGAGGCGTTCTACGCGGATCCACGGCTGCACTAGGCAACGAAGGGTCGTGCCCACAGAGACCTCGAGTGTGGGTGCCAGCCGCCTCTCTGCGAATGGGACGCGTGTCGGTCCGGGGTCCGCCGGTTAGCGGCGATTCAGTGGAGCGACTCCACAAATAGACGCTGGGAGCTGCTACGGCCCTCAGGTGCGCGGTTGCCCGGCGAGGGCGAGAGTCGCCATCTCGTCGCCAAGTGCAGCCTAAAAGCGACAAGGGTCAGCGGTTGCTAGCTCGCTGACCCTTGGAATCTTGGCTCCCCGACCTGGACTCGAACCAGGGACCTGCGGATTAACAGTCCGTCGCT
>ERZ795054.617-NODE-617-length-42296-cov-78.357189_pt1 | contig 42296 bp, 31 predicted proteins | sample MGYA00375138_ERZ795054 | MGnify/ENA primary metagenome ERZ795054 (study PRJEB30183, sample SAMN05720215) | anaerobic digester metagenome | isolation source: active sludge of municipal wastewater-treating anaerobic digesters | place: USA | collected 2014-12-23 ... | reverse complement strand
CGGGATTCCCGCTGATCTCTTTCGCTACAACACGCTGGTTTCGACGAGTGGGTTTTTTCAGACGTTTCGCGGCTGCACCAATCTCACCGGGATTCCCGCTGATCTCTTTCGCTACAACACGCTGGTTTCGACGAGTGGGTTTGCTTATACGTTCTATAATTGCCCCGGCCTAACCGGTTCGATTCCCACGGATCTCTTTCGCTATAATACGCAATGCACATCTTTTAATTCGACCTTCTATTCTTGTCCTAAACTCCAGCAAAACGCCAACATCTTCTATGCGGATGGCGAGCAGAGTACCCGTTTTCTCAATCAGAGCGTGGACTTTACCAACTGTTTCCGCGTGACCTCGTACACCGGCAATCAAGGTGTGGCCCCGGATTTGTGGAATTGCGCGTTTGGCACCGGTACGCCGATTAAAACCGATTGCTGGCAGGGTCATTCTGTTTCAACTGTTTCCAACTTCGCGGACATTCCCGCTGACTGGACTTGATGATGAGCTATACCGTGCTTCGCTTGGAAGACGTGCCCGATCGGCGCGAGTGTTTTGTGCAGGTGCAATTTACCGATGCCGCCACCGGCGCGTCTATTCCCTACGCGCAATGGTTGACCGGCAGTGCGTATGACGCCTGGAAGGCTGATCCTGAATCCCTGGACGCCCTCATCGCCGACTGGGAAACTTTGGCGGTCAATCAGTATTACGATGCGTCCACCATCACCCCCCGGCAAGCCCGGTTGGCGCTGCTGAGTGCTGGCCTGCTGGATGCGGTGGAAGCGTATGTCGCCACGCAGCCGCGTGCCGTACAAGTGGAGTGGGAATTTGCTAATCAGATTCGCCGGGATTGGCCTCCGGTGGTCAATGCCGCGAGCGCGCTCGGTTTGACCAATGCACACGTGGACGCGCTGTTTGCCACAGCAGCACGGTTATGACCGGCACCCTCCCCAAGCGCATTGCCGCCACCAATCTGCAATGCGCCAAGTGCATCCAGTTTCGGGATGACGACCCGGATATTTACCAAGCTTGCGAGAAAGGCCCCGTCCTTCAGGGCGGGGATGGATAGCGCACCGGGCGAAGCACGGTCATTCTGGCGCGCGTTGTTGCTCAATGTACTGACGCAATACTTCAATGGGCGCACCTCCGCACGAAGCCGCAAAGTAGCTCGCTGACCACAATCCGCCACGCCAATAGCGGCGGGCAATATCCGGGCGGTCTTGGCGCAACCGCCGTGCGGAGACCCCTTTTAACGAATTGACCAAGGCCGATACGGAGACCTTTGGCGGGTAGTGAACCAGCAAATGAACATGGTCTGGTTCGCCATTAAATTCATCCAAGGTCGCCTCAAAATCGCTACAAACTTTCGCAAAGACCGTTCGCAATCGCCCTAGTGCATCGGCATCAAAGATTTTTCGCCGATACTTAGGGATAAAGACCAAATGCACATGAAGCTGATAAACAACGTGTCTACCGCGCCTAAGCTCGTCTTGCATCGCCTTAGACCAATTGATATAATAGCCGCATGATAAAGACTTTTCAGTACCGAATCAAGGATTCCACCTGCGCCGCCGAACTCACGGTCTTGGCGCGCGCGTGCAATCAGGTCTGGAATTTCTGTAATGAATCTCAGGAACACGCGCTGCGCTGGAATCAACGCTGGCCGACGTATCAAGACCTGTGCAAATTGACCACGGGTAGCAGCAAGGAACTGGGCCTGCATTCGCAGACCGTGCAGGCGGTGTGCGATGAATATGCCACACGTCGGAAGCAAGCCAAAAAGCGTAAGTTGCGCTGGCGCGGCAAGCGGTCTTTGGGCTGGATTCCGTTCAAGGCGTCCGGGGTCAAGGTGGTGGACGATACCGTGTGCTATGCAGGTCACACCTTCCGTTTTTGGAACAGCCGTGATCTCCCCGGCCCGATCAAGGTAGGAAATTTTGCCCAGGATGCGCGGGGTCGCTGGTATGTCAATTTCGTCTGCGAAGTCCCGGAAGCGGAAGCGACAACCGGAACCCAACACGTCGGTATCGACTTGGGCTTGAAAACGCTGGCGACGTGTTCGGATGGTCGCAAGATTGAAGCGCCTCGCTGGTATCGGAGTCAGCAACGGCGGATTGCGGAACATCAGCGCAAGCGTCGTTCCCGGCAAGCGCGTAACCTTCAAGCCAAGATTGCCAACCGGCGCAAGGATTTTCTGCACAAGGAATCCGATAGACTCACGAAAGAGTGTGAGTTGATTGTGGTCGGGGATGTCTGTAGTTCTAAGTTGACTAAAACGAACATGGCCAAATCGGTGAATGATGCCGGATGGTCGATGTTTCGCCACCTTCTTGAATATAAAGCGATTGCGCGGAAGGTGGTGTACTGTGAGGTCTCTGAACACCTCACAACTCAAGCCTGTTCCTGTTGCGGTTCGATAGGCGGCCCAAAAGGTCGAAAGGGTCTTGGGGTCAGAGAATGGGTGTGCAGCGAATGCCATACGGTTCATGACCGTGATGTCAACGCTGCACTGAATATTCTCCGTATGGGGCATCATACGCTAGCTCTGAAGTGAGTTAGGAATCCCCGGTCTTTAGGCCGGGGAGGATGTCAACGATTATTAGGCGCCTCCGTTATTTCTATTTGCGCTGGAGAGTACGGCAACACGCCGTGCAATGGGCCGCTATCGGCATCGGGCTGGGAATCCCCAACAAACACGATCTTGATTATTTGGACGCTATTTGGCGGGGCGAGGAATGAACTACCGTCCTGAAGATGTTCTCGCCATGGCGCGCACCCTTTGGGGTGAGTGTCGGGGCGAACCGCGTGAAGGCCAGATTGCGGTGGCCTGGACGATTCGCAACCGCGCGGAGAATCCCGGCTGGTGGAGTCGGCAACGCGGCGATGGCATTCCCGACGATACGATTGAAGCCGTATGTCTTGATCCACATCAATTCTCGTGCTGGTGGGACGGTCAGGCCAAACAAGTACGCAGCAGTACCCTCGCGCAACTGGGGACGCTGTACGAGTTGGCCGAGGCGGTGCTGAACGATCAGATTCCTGATCCGACGGGCGGGGCTGATCACTACCACACCATTTTGCGCCCGGAAGGGGTCAAGACCTGGCCGCCGTTGTGGGCACAGAAGAAAGTGGGCAAGCGGATTGGCAGCCATTTGTTCTATCGGCTGGGGCTGGGGTAGCCATGCGCCGCTGGGGACCGGTACTCGTCCTGATCGGCAGTCTGGCCGGTTGCGCGCACGCGGATTACGGGCAACTGGCTGATTCCGCCACGACCGCCGTAGCTCTGTCACGCGCTGGTTTTGCGGAAGGCAATCCGCTCTTAACGCACATGGGCTGGCCGGGCATTGCCGCTACGAAACTGGCGATCACGCAAGCGGTGAAGCTTACGCCGGAACCGATCTGCGAACCCGGCCTGATGGGGCTGACCGTATTTGGCTACAACGCCGCCGTGTGGAATGTCGCCGTACTGGCTGGCAGTGGTCCCGCCGCGTTGCCGTTCATGCTCCTGCTGACGGGCTGGGGCTGGGAGTGGTGGTGGGCTGATGCGCAGCGTACCTGCGCCGATCCGTGGAGTTGGCGATGAATTGGGTATTAGCGCGGCTGCGCGAGCCGAGTTCCTGGCGCGGAATCGTCTGGCTGCTGACGGTTTTTGGCCTGGCGCTCAAGCCCGATCAAGCCGAAGCCATTGTGACGGCAGGCATGGCGCTAGCGGGCCTTCTAGGGGTATTCCTGAGCGATGACCGACCTCATTCTGTGGAGCGTGATGCTGTGGGCCGCGTTGGCGATTCTGCTGCATCTGGGGCTGATCGGGTACGCGACGATCTGCCGGAACTCGAACTGGTGGGAAAGCCCCTGGGGGCAGCGGACCGAGATGGTGCGGCGGATTCTGGCCGGGGTCATCAGTCTCCTGTTTCTAGCGGCACTGCTGACGAGTTGCGCGTGCCATCCGAGCGTTCCCCTGGAACGTATCAGTCCGCAGACCCCAACACCTATCCTCGGTTCGGTAGCGGATTTGGGGATCGGGATTGAGTGTGTGTGGAGGTATTAGCGATGAAGCTGACCCTGGAATTGCTGGAACTAACGGCGCTGTATCTAGGGACGTTTGTGGTGGTGATCGGATTCCCGCTGTTGCTGGCGGTCGGGTGTAAGAGTTTACTGAGTTAACCGAGGGTGACATGAATCGAATTGTTGCGGTACTGCTGAATCGCCTCATGATCTGGGTGATCAGCGCTGATTTATGGGAGCGGGCGCAATCTTGGGTAGCGTTGTACGAGCGTAAGAATTTGCCCCCTGCCGAGAAGCGCGCGCGCGTTTTGGTGATGCTGGAGACGGAACTTTGGAGGCTGGGGCTTGATCTCACGACCAGTTTGTTGAACTTTGCCCTGGAAGCGGCAGTGCAATACGTGCGGCGCACCCACCGATGAATCTACTCCAGCGCTTCCGTGAAGGCACCGGTGGGCGGTTGCGCCGCATCCTCCTGGAAGCACCGTGGAGTAATCACGATCTGCTGTCGGGCTTGATTTTGTCGCTGATCGGGCTGTTGCTGCTGGCAAAGCCGGAACTGTACGCCGTCCTGCGTACCCTCAACTTTATCGAGCAGCAGGGACATACCGATGAATGGAGTTTTCTGATCTTGTTCAGCGGGCTGTATGGCCTGATCGTGACGTTGTGGTGTGTGGCACCGCCGTTCTGGATACGGATTACCGCGCGCATGGGGTATGCGTTTTGTTTTCTGACGCTGGCGTTTTCCTCATTGCGGTTTTCGACCACACCTTCTGCGGTTGCGTTTTCGCTGATTGCGCTCTGGTCTATTGTTGGCATTCTGCGGACGCATGAGAGTGGCCGATAATGCGTCCAGTTGGTCGGAACTGCTGTCCGCCATCTTCAGCAACCCGGAAAAAGGCGCTTTGTTCCTGGTCTTGTTGGCCGGCGCGTGGCGCTGGATTCGAGAACTGTGGCGCGAGGGCAAGGAAGATGAACATCACGAGTCACTGGTGGAAACGCTGATGGAAGAGAATCGCAAGCTGCGCGAAGAGTTGCGGAAAGAGAAACACGATCATCATGATGAGTAAAATCTTCTCGCCCCTCAGTCTGATTGGTGTCGTCGCTTTGATGGGTTACGAATACCTACAAGCGATTGATGCGCAGCAAAAGATTCAGTCGTTTGTAGCGGCAGGGCCACGCTTTACCGCCGCCGATGGGCAGGTGTTGTGTGAGCGGATTAAGGCACTGGAAGCGATGTCGTATGGCTATCGGGACGCCGGCAAAACGCCGCCGGATTGTCGGTATGGAGCGAGGCCCTAATGGTTAACCCAGTCAAAATTGAAGCGTTTAAAGGGATCAACAATCGGATTGATCCGGTACGGCTGGGGTTGGAGTGGCAGCTACAGGCCGACAACTGCCTGTGCGATGACGCCAATTACTTAACTCGGAGACCCGGAGTAACTAAATTTACCGGATCGCGTTTTTTAGACTCACTTGTGCCCGATGACGGGCGACCGGTTTCTTCTGGCACTACGCTTTTGGACGTGCATGGCACTAGGGACGGGCGGTTGCTGGTCAATGATAACTCCCATAACCTGATTGAAATTACTGAGGCGGGCGAAACCACAATTCTCCATGCCGGGATTACTGGAGCGCCGTTCCAATGGGCGGAACTGGGGTATGCGCTGTTTCTAATGAGCGCCGCTGCACGCTGGGCGGTGTACCCTGACCGGGTTATTGTCTGGGGATCACTGTGCCCGTCTGCGGCGACGGACAGCTACCCTATGGGCGACCCCATCAGTTATCCGCCTCCGGTTGGACATGTCCTGGGTGTGCGCCGCGAGCAGTTGGCTGTAGCCGTGTGGGAAGAGGATCGGGATCGTTCCGTCCTGTACCTGAGCCGACCTGGATTCCCGCACGAGTTTCGCCTGGAGCGTGATTATCAAATCTTCGCCGGGCGGATTACACTATTGGCGGATACCAGTACGGCCTTTCTGATTGCCACCGACCGGGCGATTTATCTGGACCCGTATGACGCGCCGCTGATGCGGGTCGCGGATTACGGCGTTCCGCTGGGGGGAATGGTTTATGACGAGCGTGACGTGGTGTGGTTTTGGTCTGAGCGGGGACTGTGCAAAGCCGCCCCATTTGAAAACCTGACCGATAAGCACCTGGTCGTGGATGAGCACCCCACCGTGACGACCGGGTTATTGCCGTGGCAAGGGTCGCGCTATGCGGTCGTGCACCAAACAGGACCCGTGACCACACGCCGTAGTGCGCGGGCGTATGAACCAATGACGATTGCGACGGTGAATACGCAGAGAATTAGCTGATTTCTAATTGATTGCCGTGAGGCAAACTGAGGTAGAGACAACATGGCTTTTTACGTATCAACGGCGCTTGATAACCAGGCGTTCAATTCAGTGCGGGGTGCGGTTTCCGCGACGGCTTCCCTTCAGGGTGGGTATATCGCCATTTACAGTGGCACGCAGCCCGCCAGTGCGGATGCAGCGGCGACTGGGACGCTGCTGATGAAAATCACCAACAGCGCTGGCACGTTCACGCCGGGGGTTTATCAGACGACCGACGACGATAATGTCTGTGCGTCGCAAGCGGTAACGACCGGAACCCCAATGACCCTGAACGGCGTCGGCGCAGGTACGCTCGGCGTTGGGTATCACGTCTCGATTACCAGTGCCGGGACTGAAGATTTACGAACGGCCAACTTCCGTATTACCGGCACCGGGAATAACGGCGAAGCAATCGTCGAGTACATTGACGGCGGCAATAACACCGTGGTGTACACGACCCACTGCTTTAAGACGGTGAGCGAGATTTACCCGCGCAAGCCGGCTGCGTTCGGGAGCAACGTCAAAGTTGGTTATGGGATTACCAATGGCTTGTATTTAGCCTTGGCGGCGAGCGGTGCGATTGCCAAGCACACCAGTCAAACCTGGTCTGGGGTAGGGATTGCGGACGGAACAGCGGGCTGGTTCCGGTTCTACGGGGCGGCGACCGACGCCGGCGGGATTTCGACGACACTGCCCCGTTTGGATGGGCGGATTGCCACCAGCGGGGCGGAACTGAACCTGTCCAACACCAGCATCGTCGTGGGCGCGGCGGAGTCCATTACCACGTTCAGCATCACCTGATGATTCATCCTCGCGTTCTGTTCCTGGGCGATCCAGCGGCGGCGACGCCCTGGGTCGGGATCGCTAAGAAACTGGCGCGGGCGTGCTATGGTTTAAAGATCGCCAACAAGGTCTACCACCTGGGATCGGGCGTTACGATCCGGGTCGAAAACACCTTTCCGATTGCGGGGAAGTTGGCCGGGATCAGTAAGGTGTGGATTGAGGCGGCAGCGGGTTTTGGTGATTTTCTGGGGGTTGTTTGGTTGCCGGAAGGGTTGATGCTGACCCCTCGTTCTACGAGTGCGCCTTATGGGTATGGGTTCCCCAAGCGTGCGGCGGGGGTGTTGGTAGAGACGGATGGAGTCCGGTCGTTTACCGGAGGATCCCTCATCAATCCGCCGTATGGTACGAAGATCGCTGAAGAAGCAGATGAGGCGCTCAATCAGGTATTGATTAATCGCTATGCGAATAATCAGTACCTGGATCAGTGGGCGGCGCTGGCCGGGGTGCCGGCTAAAGCCCTTGCTAGAACCAATCGGCGATTGCGCGCTACGATTGAAACCAAAACGGTAGATGGGAAAAAAGCGAGGGGCCTGCCTGTCGTGATGTACTGGCCGCCGTTCTACTACCCCACTGATCCCGCAGGGGATACAGCCTATTGGCAAACCGCGCTGACCGACGCAACCATCAAAGGGCGCTGGCTGGATGAACCGGGGTTGAATGTCTGGAATGTCAATGGCGATTATCAACCCATATACAAAAAACCACTCAACGCGGAGTTCCGGCAGTTCACCCCCGACGAAACCACTGGATTATCCACGCTGTTCAGCGCGCCCTTGATTTACGAGATCGAAACCGAAGAGTGGTTTTGCCACTGGCCGGAAGAACTCCTGTACGATAATGAGGGGTTCGAGATGCTGTTTTCCATGACTAATCAGTATCGAACGGAAGTAGGACGCAAGCCATTCATCCGGGAGATTCGGGGTCATGCAACCGCGCCACGAATGGTCTTGGCAGAATGCCAGCGCGCCCAAGTGATGTATCACGATAACGAAGACCTGTTTCGGCAGGGATATAAGACGCTGGAAGAGCGGATTTATAATGCTGGCGCGAACATCTATGGAGCCGGGGAAAATTTACAAATCGGTATTGCAGCCGGTTTAACGATCAGTGCCGGCGAGCAGGCTGCAACGGCGTGGCGAAACTCGCCAGGACATTACGCCAACATGATTCATGCGCGATTTGACAGCCCTCCGTATTGCACCAGCCATGAAATCCTGGGGAAAATTAACGGAGTTATTACAGACGCGCAATCTGGGGAGTTAACGGAGCGTCTTTCTGGGGCGCTCTGGAGCCAAATTTTCCACCAGCGAAAATACTGGGTGATGGCGGGAAATCTGCAACAAACGACGCGCTATGGAACAGTGTCGTTTTTCTCAAACCCCAGTCCGATTGGATGGGTCTATAAGAATGTGGATGAAATTTTACGACTTCATGTGTGTTATCGGGGGCGGGTATTAGTTGTTTGGCCCTTGTATGACTTGCTGATGGACGACTATGCCGGCGTTATTCTGGGGGCGGCGCTGTGTCTTTATAATAACGTGCCGCATCTCCGGGTTATTCTCTATGCGACGAAAGAATCAGATATTAACTTTTATGTTTATCGAAGGCCGTTACACAATAATACTGAAGCGGGCTGGACGTTAGAATGTACACAAGCCGCCCCGGCGATGACTTTATATCAAAATACAGCGTCGTTTGACCATGAAGGCAATACGGCGGTTTTAACACTAATCAACGCCACAATAGATAATACGGCCACCTTTTATTTCCCTATGGCCGACGATCAGTTTCAGGTGTTTGCCAGCTCAGTTTCGTATTGGCGCTACACGAATGGGGCCTTTAGCGTAATTGCTACTTATTTAGGGCCGGAGATTAACTACACCGTAGAAACCGCTACGCAAGACGAGACCACCTATTTAACGCGATACAAACAGGAGTGTGTTGAGCAGGAAATCCCGATTTATCCTTTTTATACGCCTGACCCAGAAACCGGTGAGTTAGCCCTAAATGCGCTCACGGTGCGGTATTCTTTTCTTGTGGATCAGACGCGAACGGGATATACCGACCCGGTGGTTACGAATGAATATCAAATTCTGGAAACGCTGATTCTCCCTTCTGGCAAGGAAGTGGTGCACAAAACCGCGAATGTAGCGCATAACGAAGCGCGGACGGCTTTGACGGTTGCGGAAGGCGCGTACTTTCTCGTATGGCTGTATCTGGACCCGCATTACGAGGACCTGGTTTATCTGAAGATTGCGGTACGAGGGGAAGGGACCAAGATTTATGGACAAGCGACGTTGTATGCCGATTTGTTTGATGCAGAAGCACCTGTCGTGATTGCTACCTATGCCGAACAAAAACTGAATGAAACCGACCTGGTTTGCCCTACGCTGTATAGCGAATGGACTGGAGCGCCTACCAAGGCGACGGTCGCGTCTGGGCTGATTTCTACAGGCATAGCCTTTGCCAGGGATACAGCGAACAAAGATCATCCCCTGTTTTTGGTTCCGGGGGCGTGCGAAACACTTTGGAAATGCCTGGGTTATACGGGAACGTATCGCGCCTATACGCAAAAACCGATGACCGGAACCCACTACGCTACTCTGGATGGGGCGCTTGGAACCGGAGACTCCTGTATTATTGTAGGCAATAAAACCAATTTTACCTATGCGGCCAGTTTAAAAGTGGTGGTTTATGATCAGGACGGAATCGAGTGTTGGGCTACTCGCTACAAAGACAAATTTGTCATGCAGATGAACGTGGATTTGGATAAAACACCTTCGGCTTGGTTGATTCCTTTCACCCAAGAAAAAACGATCTGGGCGAACTTCGATCTGGCGGGGACGGTAGGAATAGGTGAGCTTGACGATATTCTGCCTTTTGGAGCGATCCAATGAAAAGCCTTGATCGCTTGCAGCTTCCCCTGCCTAAAAAGCCGCTTAAAGTCTTGGTTCGGATTCCTGGGGGCTGTCCTGAGTGCAATCCCAGTTGGGGTCGGGCGTCTGAACCTGCCCCGCCACTCCCCCCACCTCAAGAGCCTAAGCCATGAGCCACGCCTGGACCAATAAAGTGAACTGCGTAGAAGAGTGCATTGGCGATACCCGCCAGGCCAGTATTTTTCTGGAAGGCGCGTGGGAAGCAGATGTAAACCGGCTAACGGTAATTAGCCCGCTTTTGCTAAGTCATATTGATGAAATGCTTGATCGCTATGAAGTATTATCAGCGGTGGTTTGGTGGTATTTTTTTGAGTTGTCTCCAAACCAGATAGAAGAGTATCTCAATGTTTCGCTTGATTATGGGGTATGGTTGCCCATAGATGGGGATATAATATCAGTAGGGTATTCTACGTTAGATAATACCGTAGTTCAGTCATGGGTTACATTTGAAAAAACGACACCCGGCGAGGTGCTTTCTGGTTTTGGTCTTGAAATACCTTTAACTGGGGGTGGTCCTGTTTACGAAAATGCAGGGGCGTTTGTTGATGTTAAACTTTATGTTGGCGGATATACGCCGTACGACCCAGACACGGAAGCAGACCCGAATATTCCGGCAGGCTTAACGGTTGATCCTTTGTATAACCCCACCTTTTTCTATCTTAATCCGTTATTAAACTGGGGTGAGTAGGGGCCTGGGGGTCGGTAATTATAAAACGCTTTTTAGCCGAACTTCACGCGCAGCGCCGAAAAATCTGTGCTACCTGCGCGTATAAGAAAGTAGTAAAAGGTATTGAACGCTGTGGCGTCTGCGGATGTCGCAGTGCAACACGAGTTTGGGTATCCTGCCCAAAGCGAAACTGGTAATGAACCGAGGATTGAGTTATGACGATTAAAACTTCTACGGGATTGCGAGATTCACTGGCGGTAACCGGGTCCATTAAAGACATTTTTGATGGTGGCCAATTGATGTTCTACGAGGGAACGGAACCGGCTACCGCAGATGCCGCCGTAGCGGGGGATTGCCTGTGGACTGTAACGGTAAGTGGTGCTGGTACGGGGCTTACCTTTGAAGCGGCGGCGGTGAACGGTGCGGCGGTCAAGACGGTAGCAGAAGCCTGGACCGGAGCGACCGCAGCCGGAACGCCTAACTACTGGCGATTCATCGGGGCTACGGAAAAGGCTGGCTCTATTGGCGGAGAATCAATGTCCCTCCCCCGGATTCAGGGCAGTTGTGGCAACACCGCTGGGGTAGATGTGTACCTGACTAACCCCGTATTGACGACTGACGCTTCTCTGGATGCCAAAACGCTGAATGCGTTTTCCGTCTCAGTGTTGACGAACTGAGGTTTAGCGCATGGCCCGTTTTTCGACCGGTTTGCGGAATGCCCTGGCCTCGAACTATGGGCTGGGCCTAGTAATGAATGGCGGGGTGATTCGGGTCTATGGGGGTACGCGCCCCAACAGCCCAGATAACCCACCAGGAACGAATGAACTGGCACAAATCACCACGGAAGGCAAAACGTTTGTGCCAGGCAATGATGCGGTGGGGGCGGGCTTGATGCTCACTGTGCTTTCGCCTGGATTGCTAACGGGAGTCGGGGAATGGCGACTGAAAGCCGGTTTGCTAGGAACGGCGACCTGGTGGCGCTGGTGCTGGGGAGGGTCGGACCCATTAACCGAAAGCACGTACTATCCACGAGTGGATGGGGTGGTAGGGACGGAATTGGTTTTGCTGAGTACGGGTATGTACGTCGGGCTGAATACTCCGATTGAGCAATTCCTGTTTACTTTGACGCTGGGGACGTAACCGATGGCGGAGTGCAAGCTCTATAAAACGACGGGGCGGACGTTCATTATTGACCCCAGCCCAGAAGTGCCTCCGCAACCGCAAGTTCCACCAAGGGTTACTCCAGGCCCTGGAACGGAATGGATATTAGAGGATGGGGGGTTAACTGCCGTGGGTACAGATACGACATCTCCTGCGCCCGGTGGCTCACCTCCAGGGGGAGGGGGTGATTATATTTATTTAAGCGATTTAATCGGCTCAGGCGGAGGGGTCACAGTTCCTCCGGGGGCAATCATTATTGATGACTTATAACTTTAGGCACCTTTCATGGCCGTAATACGCGCTACCTATACGCCTGCCTGGGATGCTGGGGCGAGAACTATTGCCGGATTAACTGGAGATGGCCGATTCTCGTTTTCGGTCGGCTCTATTATTGGCGTGGTCTGCGGATTCAGCACGCAAGACGTAGGGGTAACGTATGGAGAAATTACCCACGGCTTTTATCTGACTCCAGATGGAGTTCGAGTAATTGAGCGTGGGGACTTCAAAACAGCGTTCGCCAGTTACGACGCCGAGGCCGTGTTTGCGCTGGAACGAACCGGGACGGTCGTTCGCTATTATATTGATAATGTCTTGATTTATACCAGCACCAAACTTTCTGAAGGTGTGGTCTACGGAGATTGTTCATTATTCTTTTATCTGGATTCGATTCTTGATGCCACAATTACCCCGGCACCGAATCGCGAAAATACCGGAAGTGCGGGCTTACCATTAGGGGCGTTCGGGGTTGAAGGAGACTGGAATCAAGGATTGTTTTCTTTAGGGACGTTGCAAAGCGCCGGAGAAGAGTGCGCAGTTCTAGCTTTGGGTTCCTTATCCGCCCAAGGGGTTGAGGGAGACGCGAATTGGGGGCACGCCGGACTTGGCCCGCTGGCTGTAACGACGACCGATGATCTTAGTACTGCGTGGCTGACCCTGGGCGCATTGTGGGCGAAAGGGGCGGAGGGCGACCCAAACTGGGGCCGGGTCACCCTGGGACCCGTGACCGCTACAGGGTGGGAAGAGGTCTTGCTCCCGGAGTACAACGCCGGCGCGGTTTGGACGGGACCCGTTTATGCGTATGGCTACGAAGGAACCGTTGATACCGCTACGGGCGACATCACCTGTGGCGCATTGTGGGCGAAAGGGGCGGAGGGCGACCCAAACTGGGGTAACGCCGCCATCGGCCCGGTATCCGCTTTTGGGTATTCGCTCAGACAGCGGTATCTGAATGCAGAATGGCCAGAATGGACGGCAGAAATTATAGAGTTGGTGGCCCCCAGTTATGCGGTGGGAGACATTCAACTGACCTGGCCGCCCCGAACACTTTTCGCTGAAGGTGAAGACCGCGATGCTACGGCCACGCTCACCTGGCCGACGCGAACCCTCACCGCCTACGGCGGCGGCTCTGCCAAACTCACCTGGCCGACGCGAACCCTGACCGTAGCCGGTACGCTGGAGTCCGTTGGCAAGGCCGAACTGACGTGGCCCACCTGGGCGTTGACCGCTACCGGGCTAACCGGAGGACTGGGCGCGGCGGAACTGACGTGGCCGGCCCGCGCTTTATCGGCGTATGGCGGAGGCATGGCGAAACTCGCCTGGCCAGCCCGAACCCTGACCGTAGCCGGTACGCTGGAAATTGTCGGCGCCGGAGCGGTGAGGTGGCCGCGCTGGATACTGACCGCGACAGGGTTGACGGGGGGAGTAGGCACCGCCGAACTGACGTGGCCGACCCGAACCCTGGCGGCAGAAGGTTGGACCGGTGGGGTAGGAGCTTTTGCGCTGCGGTGGCCGACGCGGATTCTGACCGCGACCGGCAGCGGGGGTCTTACCGAAACCACCTATGCCATCAACCTGACCAGCGGGGCCGTAACTCAGTTGCTCATCGGCGCGTTCGATAAACTGGTGACCGCCCATGGGCGGCTGTACGGGCTACGGGAGGGGGTGTTGTTCTATCTGGGTGGCACGACCGATCAAGGCACGGAAATCCCGGTGACCCTTCGCTTTGCCCCGCAGCAGTTTGGGACCTATCAGGCGAAGCGGTTGGATGGGCACGTGTACCTCAATACCCGTGAGGATGATGGGATCACCCTGACCCTGGTTCAGGATGAAACGACCGCCTGGACCTACCAGACGGCTACGGACACCGCGCCGGCCCTGGGTACTCATCGGGTGAAAATAGGGCGCGGGATCACCTTCCATTCCCTCGGATTGACGGTGCAGAACCGGAACGGGGGCCGGCTGGACATAGGCGGGCTGGAACTCCCGGTCTATCCGCTCTCCCGGAGACCTAAATGAGCGAAGTCGAATCTGCGATTGACAGCCTACTGTCCAATCTTCGTAATTTGTCGAGCAGCTATCGCAGTTCGGCTACAACCCTGATTCAGGCTGCGGACCAGGCCACGCAAGCGTTACGGACGCCGGGGCCTGGCCGACTGGACTATGACGTGGATCGGGCGCTGCCTGCGTTTGTTCGAGTGCCGCTACCGCCCACGTTACCCGGCGTAAAGGGGTTGACCCTGCCAGCCGCAGGGGATTTGCAGGCGATTTCAGGGATCAATAACCGGTTCTCTGGGACTCCCCCGGATTTGAGTTGGCCGGAGTTCGAGTACGAGGATGTGGAAGCACCAGGCGAATTTACGGACTCCGCGCCGCCGATTCCCGCGCTGAGTCTACACCCTATCGTTCCTGGATTAGCCGCGTTTACTGCGCCGGATACAACGACTCCGACCCCAGTGACGGTAGACGCCTTGAGCGGCGAACCTCCGACAGTGCCGTTGCCGAGCTTTACCGCGTTTGTCGGTGATTTGTACGCGGAATACGAGAACGGGCTGGGGGTGTTGGGCGTAGATTTTGCCGACTGGTCTGAGACCCTCGCGCAATTACGGGCGGCGCTGGAGCCCCTCGAAACCGACCTGTACGCCCGGTTGCGCGGGATTTTGACGGGAACCGAGCCGGGGTTGCCCGATACCTGGGAAACGCAGACGTATGAGCAAGCGCAGCACGAAGCGTTTGCGCAACGCTATGCGGGGCTGGACGCCCTGGACGCCGCGCCGGGGTCCATCACTGGGCTGCCGTCCGGCCAGCGGGATTATGCCCAACTGAAGCTGGAGATGCAGACGCTGCAAACCGTGGCGCTGGCGGCGGCCAAGACGGCCAACGCTCGGCAACAGCGCGAAGTGCAGCATCTGCAATGGGCGCTGGACCTCGCGGTGAAGCTGGCGGATGCGGCACTGGAGCTGCGGGCGCAAGAGGCTTCCTGGCGGATGCAGGGCGTTTTGCTGGCGCTGGACGGGGCGCAGGCCACGCTGGACGTGGCGCTGAAAGTGCTTGCGTTTAAGAGCAAAGAAGTGGCGATGTGGGTGCGCTATAACGATACTCAAGTGCGCCGTACCGAAGATCGGATGAAGCTTGAAAAGACCAAACTGGAACAGCTTCAGGTCCAGGTGGCGAACAATAAGCTCAAAGCCACCTACAACCAACACCAGGCCGACATTGATGCAATCGCTTCGGCTTATGTGGAAACCACCATTACGCTGTTTGAGGCGCAGGGGGATTATCTTCTGGCCGACCAGGACTGGCGAAAGCTGAGCTTCACGGTGTTTGAGGCCGAAGTGGCCGCCTATCAAGCCCGCGTCAAAGCCACGCTGGCCGAACACGCGGCCCTGAAAGCGCGGATCAAGGGTGATCTGGCGCAAGCGGATGCCGAACTGGCCCTGGCCAAGCAATACGAAATTGAGATGAAAGCACAAGAGGCTAATGCGCGGGCGCTCTTGGCGCAAACCAAGGTTCGCGCCGAACGCAACCAGCAGGCGCTGACCGCCTACAACGCGGAGGTGGCCGCCAAGCTGGGCTGGCTCCGGGGCGTAGATCGGGTTGTGGATCTTGCCGTGCGGGCGTTGGTGCAGGGGTACGAAGCGGAAGTGCAAGAGCAGGTGCTTCAGCTGGCGTCTCAGGAAATCAAGGACCAGGAGGAGTTGGCGGCGGCTCAGCGGGAGATGCAGGAGGAGCAACTGGATTTACTCACAACCCTGCAAATTCATTCGGTACATCTGGAACAAGCCGCCGCGCAGGGCCGGGTGATGGCCCAAGGCGCAAGTACCTTGGGCGGAATTGCGCAAGCCGCGTATGCCGGCTTGAATGCCGTGGGAACGCGGGAACTGATTGAGGAAGCCTGATGAGCGCGGATTCAGATATTTCGACCCTGTTGTCGCACGCGACCAGCGCCGCTTCGTCGTTAGCCAGCCATTCGTCCAATCTGGTGAGCGATGCGACTACGGCGCTGGTTGAAGAAGTTGAATTTTTAGGGGGGAGCACCGCTTCAGCAACGTCTTACGGAGTGACAAATAGGGGAGGGGGTTTTTCCGGGACGTTTTTCGGCACTGATGGATACGTTGGGGTTGTAGGTTCCGGGGGAGCGGTTAATCGGTACATATCCGATGATCCCCCTCCAGCCTTTCCGGTGTTCCCGGAGGTTGATTTGGGCACGCCGCCCAACACTCAGGAATTGGATGAAGTAGCCCTGGATGTGGATTATCTGGACTTCCCCACGTTGACGTTCCCCACGTTTCAGTACCCTCACGTGGCGGGAGTCCCCACGTTCAGCAAGACCGTCCCCGCTGTCGGTACGGAACCGGCAATGCCGCCGCCGCCTAACGCCGACGCCGTGTTTGAACCTCAGTTTTTAGACTTGACGGCGGTAGACCCGGTGACGTTGAGCGTTGCGCCTCCCGAATTCGCTCCGATTGATACCGAGATTGAATTTGACCCTACGCTCTACACCACAGCGTTGAACCGGTTTCAAAACAGCATTTTGGGCGGGAGCGGCGGCGTGCCCGGACTGAATGAGTTGCTGGACGAGGTTATAACCTGGGCACAGACCGCGCTGGATGCGGTCTTGCCCGCCGCCTTGACCGTCTTGTCGGCCCGGATGGCGGACAAGCAGGCCGCCGTGTTGGGGTTTCACGACGATTTGCGCGACCGATTGACTGAACGGCTCGATACCGAAAAGGAGCGAGTCGTAGCTACGCTGGACGACCGCTCCGGGTGGGAGTGGCCGCATTCGGTGCGGGTGGCGCGGAAAGCCATGATCGGTCGGTTGGCGGATGCCTGGGCGGCCCAGGCAGAAAGTCAGGCTGATACGCAAACGGCAGAACTGGCCCTGGCCTTTTTTGAAACCTGTGGGGCATTGCTGACTCGCTTTACCACGGGTGTGCAGAAGCTGAAAACGCAGGAAATCGCGCAAACACTGGAAGCCCACAAAACCGCTATCGCCTATGCCAAGGCCACGCTCGCCGCGCTCTTGGCGCAGTACGAAGCCGAGACGTTTCTAACTCAGGATACCGAGTTCCAGAAGGCGGAAGCCCAGCTTAAATTGTTCGAGGCCGAGATAACCGTTGCCCTATTGCAGTACGAAATAGCGCGGGCGAATCTGGAGGTCGAATCCGCCCAACAGGACGTAGACGCGACCCGAATCCAGACCTTAAAGGCCGAAGTTTCCCAAAGCCAAAATGCCGTGCGCCGCTATGCCGCTCTGGTGGGGGCGGCTCGCAAGGAAGTCGAACTGCGGCGGTTTGCGGTTGAGCAGTTTGAATTGCAGGTAAAAGCCTATGGCGCACAGATTAACGCCCACGAGGCGCGTGTGAGTGCACAGGTTGCCGAGATTGACGGCGACACCGCGCGGGTCGAAGGGCAACTTAAGAAGCTGGAAGGCTTTGAATCCGAGATGCGTGGCTTCCTGCAACTGATCGAAACCAAGCGCTTGCGGGCGGAAGCACAGTCTACTCGCAACACGGCGGTGATTGAGGAATACGAACAGCGGACGAAATCCGCATTAGCCCAGATTGACCAAAGCGCGCTGGAGAATGCCCACGCGCTGAAGCAGTATGAAGTGCAGGTCAATAATTTGCTGGCCGACGCAAAGCTGGACCGTCAATCCGCAAAACTGGAACTGGAGTTCCGCATTAAAAAACTGGAGGGGGAACTGGACGCCTATCGGCTCACGCAAGAGCGCAACGTGGAACTCATGAAGACCGAATTGGCGCGGTTGAAAGCGATTGCGGAGGTCAATGGACAGGGCGCGAACATCATGGCCAGTATGGCCCAAGGTGCGATGTCGGCGGCGAATGGGATTGCCGCTGCAATTTTCTCGGAAGCGGCGTGAAAAACCCGCCGTGGGGCGGGTTGGGTACTTTTCCAGTTCAGCGGCTTAATCCAGCTCATTCGTCGCTGCGGTTGGCAAGACTTCTTGGCGGCCTTTGCCATCAATCAACAAATCGTCCTTAACTCCACCCGCCTCCAGATGCGCTTTCATCCAGATCGGCGGCTTGCCTTTGCCGGTCCAGGTCGCGGCGCTGTTCGGGTCTTTATACTTGGGCGCACCACTGGCGTCTCGCTTCGCTGATTTGGGGGCTTCAGTAACCGCCGTGGCGGGCGCCGCGTCAAACAGATCAGCAGGCGTCAGCCCCAGTAAGGCGGTCTGCTCCAACACATGTTGGCGGAGATGGACAATCTGTTCATCGCGTAGCGCGGCCATTCGGCGCTCAATGAGTGTTTTGGCGGTGGTTAGCGCTTCAAAATCTTTGCTATCTATCAAGTCAGAAAATACCGCTTCTTCAAGAGGAAAAGAAGAACCATCAATCGCTGTCAATCTCATTCGCAGTACTCATCATCGTGGCGGAATTGCCACGATGAATTTTGATTGAAAAGAGTTTGAAGCGCAATCCCCTTTGGAATCCGCGCCTATTCATGCTGCCGCCCGGTCTATCCGGTCGCCATCATGAATTTCTTCGGTTCGCGTTTCGCCGGGAGCGCTGAGTCGTTGACCCAACAAGTTCTTGCTCCCTATCTTAAGCATATTGCCACTGATACCCGGCATGACGCCGCCTTTTTCCTTTGCAGCAAGCTGAAATAGATGAATCATGGAAACCGTTCCTTCGTGCTTCCCCGATAGAATGAAATCTGACCATAGAGCCAGTGACCAAATGAGTGCCGATAACTTCCCGTATCGCTTTATCTCCAGTTGTTTTATTCAGTCCTGTCCGATGAGCATGAGCGTTGTTATGGGAACTGTTGCACCATTCAAGATTATCCACATGATTGTTGCATTTATTTCCATCTTTGTGGTTTACTTCTTGATAATCATCCATGTTTTGAATAAATGCCTTAGCAACAAGCCTATGAATTTTATAAGACATCGCTTTACCATTACGGCACAGCGAAACATGAAAATATCCTGCACTATTTATCGCAGGTTTAATCTCTTTATCTTTTACACACCCTTGCCCACTTGTAACCCTAAATATGCGACCACAGTCGGACACTTCATAAATCCCTTCAAAACCAACAACCGGCTTGACGTTCATCATATTGATTCCCATAATGTACCTAACAGTTCGGTACATTATAAGGGTTTCCATGAACGAGCGCAAGCCAGAACACATTACCTTTCGGGTATCGCCGGAATTCAAGACGTTGCTCCGACGACTCGCAGACCAGCAAAACCGCAGCATGACTTCGTATATCGAGTGGCTGGTGCTGCAAGACGCGGCGAAAACCGAGCCGAAAAACCGGCGCGGATAACACGTCGAGGCCGCCGGACGCCCTGCTCCGGGCCTTCCGTGCATCGCCTTTTGGCTGGCACGGAACAAGGCCCTACGCAATGGCTTAAACCGGCGGGGTCGCTCGTCATCCTTGACTCACTTCAACGAATGCCGGAAAATTTGACTGAACAGGCCATACAGCTTGCTTTCTTCCTGTTCAATCGTTTTCAGTTGCAGCCGTTTTTGCGGGAGGGGCATATCGGTTGCCTGAATCAGGTCGTGCAACTGGCGGCGGGTTTTTATTAGACCCTGGAACTGTTCCAATACCGATCCCAACCGAATCAGCGCCGCTTTCTCACGCACCAGGTCAAACATTCCCGCCGAGTCTTGCGCCCGTTTGGCGGCATTGAAGGCGCCGACCGCTTCCCGAATCTGATTGGCCTGGTCAGAAAACAGCGTTCGGGCATTCTGTACGGTCTCCACGCGCACAAACTTACGCAGGCCCGGCGTTTCCCGCAGTTCGGGGACGACGCCTTGCGCCATCGTCAGCCCCCAACCGAGCGTATCGCTGAGGAATTGGCCGGCGCCCCCAGTCAGGCCCCGCCACAGGTAGCGTAGCGTTTCCGGGGAAATATCGGTGAGTGCCCCCGACGATTCATAAGCGGACCCGCCAGCGAGTTTATTCAGCCCGGTTGTTACCCGGTCCATCAGGCCGCCAGTGGTTTCGCGCCAGCGGCGGGCGCTGTCCGGCTGGCCCGGATTCCAGGGCATCACCTCCGGCATGATCGGCGATCCCAGGCCGCCGCGATTGATCATGATGTCGGTCGGCATCCGCAGCAGCGTCGGCATCAGTTCGGCCAGATTCTTGATGTCGGCGGTTTCGCCCAGCAGCGGATTGCCCAGCGGGCTGAAATGCTCGAACAGGGCCGAGGCCAGTCGCACGCCGGCTTTGCCGTCATCGGCGCCGTGGGCGAGGTCGGACAGCACGTTGCCCAGCGCCCAGAACATGCCGTAGCCGTAGGGCAGCGGCACGGTGACCTGTTTCTCGCCCAGTTGCAGGATCAGGTTGCGGTCTTTGGTGTAGCCGGGAATCCGCCGCCAGCGTTCCTCGTCCTCGTCATCGCCGCCCCGCGCCAGATTGGCCAGCAGGAAGGCCAGCCCGACCAGACCCGCCGCCGCTGCTTGGGCCTGGCGCTTGTGGGGGCTGTTGAGCAAGGTATCCAGCAGAACTTGCGTGCCCTGCACGTTGGGATTGAAGAACAGGTACAGCGCACCGAGGGGATAGGTCATCTCGCCGCGCCGGTTGAAGTTCACCGTCACGTTGGCCGCTGCGCTGGCCGCTTCCGCGTCGCTGCCGCCCTGTTCAATCACGGTGCGGAAAGTGGCAATGCGTAGCGCATTTTCGCCCGCCTGGTTGAACGCTTCGATCAGGCCGAACACTTTGCGCACCACGTCCGCCGACAGTACGCGGGCCGCCGCGCCGGGCTTGCCAGCTTTCCAGGTCGCAACGGCGCCCTGGGCATCCTCGAAGGTCCGTTCGATGTCGCCGCCCATCCGCTCCAGATCAGACAGGTACGAGGCCCCTGTGCTGCCTCCGGCCTGGCGATAGCGATCCAGCCAGGTATGGGTACCCTTGTCGCGGGCAAAGCGCCAGGCCTCGCGGAACGATCCCACGTAATGCTTGAGGGCCTGGGCGGCAAAGCCGGCGCCGTATTTTCCCGTCAGGTTGATGGTGCCGGCGGTCAGGTCGCGGGCCATATTGACCAGCAGGAATTCCGGGTTGTAGCCGGTGTAGGCTTTGGACAGGAACGTGTTGAAACTGCGCGCCACTTTCAGCAGGCCGCCCGCTCCGTCCACGCCCAGCGCATTGTAGGCGCGGGCCGCCGCTTCGTCGTTGAGTTGGATTCGCACCAGTTCCCCGTTGATATACACGCCGGCCTCGTTCTCGGCCAGCAGGGGACGGGTCATGTATACGACGCTGGGGTCAACGGCCTTATGCCGCACGCCGTACTGCGCGACCGGGCGCCCGGTGGCGGCGCTGTCGGCGGCAATGGCGGCCTTGGCGTCGTTGTAGCTCTGGTAGGCCCCCAGCGGGCGGCCCTCAATCCAGACCTCGTGCAGCCAGCCCTGGATCAAAGTAGCGTGCTTTTCGGGCTGGCCGACCGTGCCGATGGCCGGATTGTTGGCCTGCTCCACGAATTGTTTGAGCGCCTGGCCGACCTTGTTTTTCTCGATGTTGAAGAGCGCGCGTTCCCGGTCGCGGAAGATGTTTTCCAGTACGTTCTCGGCGCGCAGATCGTGGCCCATGGCACGGCGCTGGCGGGCCACCACTGAATTACCGGGGCCAGTACCCTGTTTCGCGGGCGCGTCGTCCGGGCCGCCCTTGAGCGGGACATAGTGCTGATAGGCCGCATCCCAGGCGGCGACCGTCTCGGCGTTCAGGATGCCGGCGTCCAGCAACAGGTTTTTGGTGCCCTCGGCGATGGCCCGGAACTGCTCGGCCATGCGCTCGAAGGCGGCGAAGTTGGGCAGGGCGCGGTAGCGGGCCAGAATGGTTGCCGCTTCAGCGTCGGTCAGCCCGGACCCCGGTTGATCAGGATCCGCATAGCGCGGGTTGATCTTGGCGATGGCCCGGTTGCGCTCGGCGGCGTGTTGGGCGATCAGGTATTCCGGGATGCTGGGCTTGAAACGCGCCGGCAAAGACTGGCCGTCCATCAGCGCGGCGATGAAGTCGCCCCCGGTGACGGCATAGCCGGCCTGGCCCGCCGCTTGCACCAGCGGGGTCAGGGTCTGGTCGCGGAAGTCTTGCGCCTGCGCGGCGAAGCGTTTAACGCTGCGTTCTTCCTCGCCGTACACGTCGGCGTCGGGCGTCAGGTTGATGCCTGTCTTCTTGAGCCAGTCTTGCAGGGTCTTGAAGCGCAGGAACCGGTCTTGAATCGCCCGGCGCAGCACCTCGACCCGCGTCATCGGCGGCAGGGTCATCTGCGGCGGGGTGCCGGGGGCGATGGCGATGGCGAAGCGTTGGGGGCCGCCCGAAGGCGGCGTTACGGTGTCAGGCGTTGTTTCTGCAACAGCGCCTTGAACTCCCGGCGATTGGCTTCTGAGTCGCTCTTGTTCGATTGCCGCAGTGATTCGATCTCCTGCGGCGTCAAGGGTCCCGGCGCCCAGGAGGGTGCGGGCTTCGGACTCGGTGAGGGCGCGAGGGTTGCCGCCGTAGAGGGAATGGTCGCGGAGGAACCGTTCGAGGTTTTCAGCGCCATAACGAGCCTCCAGGGTTTGATAGGTGGATTCGGATAAGGCTATTTTAGCACTGAATTGCGCCGCGCCGATAGCCGCCAGGTGTACGACTCGCCCGCCGCGCCCTTCAATGAACTGGCGCAATTCGCTAAACGTACCGCCGCCCGTAACCGCATCATCGACTAAAAGATAGCGGGCGCCAGGGCGCACGTCGCCATCAAACTGCGGGCGAAACGCCAGGCGATGCCAGGTATTTTGGCTGGTTCGCCCGACTTTGTTGGTTTGCACGATAGAAGTATCAACCGATAGCCCGGTCAGTTCACTGATAAAATCGGCAAACGTTCTTGGAATCTTATTGGTCCCATTACGTTCCACCGCATGAACTGGTACGACTATGGCATCAGGATACCGAGCGGCCAGCGCGCGCAACTTGGTTTGCTGGTCACGCTGCATGATGGCGCTGATGACGCGCACCGCTGCTGCGCGGTCGCCGGTCTTGGCTGCAAGGTACTCGGGATGCGCTTTCAGCTTGGCGATGGTGGACAACGGCGTAATGTTTGGAAAATCGGTAGGCCATGGCACGCCGTACTGGCCCGTCGCCGCCCGCTCGCCGGCATAGGCATAGCGAATATCGGGGTTGACCGGGGAGAACGCGCCGGTGTTGGGAGTCCTTACCTGCACCCACTGCCGCTCGTTGAGCTTTGTCGGTTGCCCGTTCGGCGCTTTCAGCCAGCCGGCTTTCTTGGAACCGTCCGGGTTGGTGTAGCGGGCCACGACCTCGGCGTACTGCCGGGCCGCTTCGGCGTCTTCCTGGGCGATCGCTGCCCGCAGCATCGCTTCGTAGACCCCGGCATGGGTCGTTTGCAGCCCTTTGGCGCGTTCCCACAACCAATGGTGCATGAGATGCTGGTAAACCCGATTATCCTTATATTTTTCCGGGATATTGGTTTGATCCTTTAACTGGTTGAATCGGCGCTCAATTCTGGAAACGAAGCCCTCTGCCAATTTTGGCTTGTCACTCTTGTCGGAAAACTCGCGCGCCAGCGTCGCTGCTTCGGTTTCGACCCCTTTGACGCTACCCAAACCGGTCAGCCAGGTATTGATTTCCACTGCATCCGCGGTCGGGGTATCGCCCAGTCCCAGAAAATGCTTGATGAACCCCGTCTTGCCGGGGCCAATCCCGGCCATATTGCGCAACGCGACATCCAGCTTTTGCGTATCGCCCTTGGCGGCGTTGATGGCCTGCGTGACGGCCAGGATTTCGTGCAGATTGTTGTACTGGCGGGTTTCGGTGCGCGGCTTTCCGCCATAATTTTTTTGATAGGTGCGCTCGGTAAACGCTTGGTTGCGGGGGACATTGGCTCCGAAAGCATCCCGTATCTGCAACCCTTCTTCCCACAACGCGGGTTCCAGGCGGCCTTGTTCAATCGCGTCCAGCGCCCGTTTGCCATTGGGGGACAACAGCCAGGCCGCCGTCGCTTCTTCCGGGCGCACTTTGCCGTTCTGGTCAATAAACCGTTCGGGCACGACAAACCCGGTGCGCGCCTGAATCACAGCCGGATTGATGGCATCCGACCGCTGGCTGGCCAGGGTCAGCAGATAGGCTTTGGCGACATCGCGCGGCGTGACCTTCCCCTCGATCAGCTTTTGATGCTGGCTCAGGATGTATTCGGCCACGGTATTCAGATATTGCGGGTAGTCCCCCAGGATCCCCAGCACGTCTCGATTGCTGATAAACCCGGTCTTCCTGAACCGATCCATCAAACTGGCAGTGGTTTCAGCGCCAAACACGCCCCGCGTCATCGCCCCCGCCCGCACTTCCCGCTGCGCGGCGGTTTCCAGCGCCGATTGCGCCAGCAGCACCAGATCATCGGTGGTCAAGTCCAGCTTGAACCCGGCGCGGGTCAGGAAGGCGCGCACGGCGGCCAGGATGCGGCGGAACAGCGGCAGGTCGGCATTGGCCTGGTCGCCGACCAGGTACGCCAGCGCCTCCTCGGCGACCAACTGCGGATTGTTCACGTCCTGGTTCAGCGCCTTCATCGCCTTCAGGGCCTGCTCGAAAGCCGCGACCACGCGAACGTTACCGGCCTTCCGCATCCGTTCCATCTGGTCGAGCACGCCCGCGAATGTGGTCTCGCCCATCCATTGCCGTGCCGGCGTCAGGCGCAACAAGGCCATGGCGAGCCGCAGGGCGCGCGGCTTGGGTTGATCCAGCCCCAGGCGCCGCTGATGCACCGCGACCTCGTGACGCAGCAGTCCGGCCACGTCTTCCGGGCGGATGTGCTCGGCGATCAGGTACACGGTCCCGGTTTCCGGGTCTACCGCGCCGCCGACCCGCTGGCCGGGGGGAATCTGAATCCGGCCTTGCGACCGGCGTACCGCGTCCTGCTGGGTAGCGACCAGCGCCAGCGAGCCGGCGTCTATCAGGTCTTGTACGATCCGGTCACCGGCAATGGCTTCCAGCGAGGCGCGCACCGAGGCGGGGGTGGCGGCAATGGCAAAGCGTTGGGGCGGGGTGGTGGGAGTTGCTTGCGCGATGCGCTGGGCCTGTTCCTGATGTTCGATGCGCCGCGCTTCGGCTTCCGCCACCAAGCGGTCATCCGCCGGAATCGGCATCTTGGCTTCGGTCATCTCCTGTTCGAGCGCCGCGCGGTCGGCAATGGCCCGGCCCAATTCCGCTTCTTGCGGGAATGGAGCGCCGATTTGGGCCATCGTGCGTCGTAAGTCTTCTTGCGCGATCCGAATTTCGTCTTCGTAACTGCGGCGGGTTTGACCGCTACTGCTCATTTTGTTCAGCGCACTACCGAGGTCGTAGCCGCTTTGTGCGAGAGGGAATTCAGTTTCGACATCCGAACCCACGTGTTTCCGAATCCAAAATTCCTCGCTGGGAACCGTGACGACCAATTTCAATTCTTTGGTATCGTATTGGCCCGCCGCCTTGCCTTGCAGAACGATTGGGAATCGCCCGTTGAGCTTGCCTAACTGAATGGGGCGCTGCGCCAGTTGCGCCAGCGCGCCTTCATCCTGAAGCTTCGGCAAGCGCCGATTGACTTCCTGGAACAGGGCTTCGGCAAATTCGTTGCGCTTGGTGTAGGTCTTGCCGTTCAGTTCGCCGGACTCGAAGACCGCCCGTTCAGCGTATTCGCCCAATTCCTCTTCCACCACGCGCCAATGCCGCGCATAGCGGGTTTTCCAGTCCAGACTGTTTTCCAGGTCCCGCTGCCGGCCATGCAACGCCGCCTGATTTTGCTGATGCGCGGCGCGCAGGGTTTCCAGCTTGCGAATGGTGTTGGTCAGGTCGGCCAGTTGTTTGAAACGCGGGTCGCCCGCTACGGCGGCGGTGGCCTGTTCGTACACCGAAGCCGCCGACACGTCTTCAATGCTGTCAATCGTGCTGTCGCCCGACAAGGCCGCTTCGATAAAGCGCATCTTGCGCGCCAGCAGCCCCCATTGCGCCGCCTCATACGTGCCTTTGGTGCCGTACAGCTTGATCCGAATCGTGGGGTTCTGGTTGCCTTGCCGCAGAATGCGCCCGAACGGCTGCTCGACCAGCGCCGGATACCAGGGCGGATCCAGGTAGTGCAAGACTTCCAGCCGATTTTGTACGTTGACGCCCGTGCCCATTTTCTTGGCCGACCCCAGCAGGATGCGCACCTTACCGGCGCGAACATCGCGGAAGACCCGCTCTTTATTGGCGGCGGTTTTGGCGTCATCGAACCAGGCGACTTGATCCAGCGGAATCCCGGCTTGCTTAAGCCGCCGATTCACCCAGGCGCGCGCATCGAATCCGCGCCGGTTTAACACCCCTTCGCCGAAGCCCACGTTGTAAAACACGATTTGGGTACTGCCCGGCAACACCATCGGCTGCCCGTCGCGGTCTCGATAAATCTGGTCTGCCCCCGCGCGATAGTCCGTGATGATTTCGTCAATCATCCGGTTGAGCTTGGAATGGGGGTCGCTGGGCAAGGCTGGGTTGGTAAAGCGCAAATCAATGGACGCCAGCAGAGCATCGTTATTGATCGCCATGATCGGGTCTGGATTACCCGGTTCCTCACGAGAGGGTTTGAATCTCCGCGATTGCTCCAGGCGCGGCGCCAGCACCTGCTGCATGTAGGTATTCAGGTCCGGCGACTTGTCTGCTTCCAGCATCGCCGGGGCGCCGCCTTCGATCTGGGGGATGTTCTTGACCACCGACCGTAACTGGGTGCCGGTCAAAATATCCATGAAGGACCGCACCTGCGCCATCAGCGCCGGCACGTTGTTGAACTTGGAGAACCGCGAAACCGGTTTCAATACCCCCGTGGCGTCCGGCTCGTATTCCATCACCTCTTCGCCGAACATCGCCGCCCAGGCATCGAAGGTATGGACGTTCAGTTGCCGCAAACTGGCTTCATCGAAAAAGCGCATCACGGTAAACAGTTCGCCCATCGTATTCGTGACCGGGGTCCCGGAGGCGAACACAAATGACCGTCCTGGATGCTGCGCTTCCAGCCAGCGGGTCTTGACGTACAAATCCAGCGCCTGCCAGGAGCCTTTCGGATCAATACCCTTGATTTGCAGCCCGGTGGTGAAATCCAGCTTGCGCGCTTCGTGGGCTTCGTCGTAGAACACGAAATCGGCGCCCAGGTCTTCAAAGCGAATGGACGTGCCGCTCCGGTCGCCACTGCCGATCATTTTGTCAAACCGCTGCTGGGCCTGTTCGTATTGCTGTTCCAGCCGGGACCGCAAAATGCGGGTGTCCTGCCCGGCCCCCAGTTCGGCAATCGCTTCCTGGATGTCGTTCAGGATTTGGCGGCGTACCGGGGCCAGGGTTTCTTCCCGCATTCCGATCAGCTTCATCGAACTGTGGGTGAGGATGATGGCGTCGGGATTGTTGAGCGCCGCTTGCGCCAGGAACCGTCTGCGGTTGTCGCCGGTAAAGTTTTTGCCGCTGGCCACCATGATGTTCGCGGTGGGGTAGGCGTCCATGAACTCGGACGCGAACTGCTCCAGCATGTGATTGGGCACCACGTACATCGGGCGCCGAATCAGTCCCAACCGCCGTTGCTCCATACCGGCCACAATCTGTTCCAGGGTTTTACCGGCCCCGACCGCGTGCGCCAAATAAGTATTGCCGGTTTGGATAATGCGCCAGATCGCCCGTTTTTGATGGGGGTGCAGGACATACCGCAGCGACAAGCCCGGCAGGGTCAGATGGGAACCGTCAAACTTGCGTCCCGCCAACCGGTTGAACCGGTCGTTGTAGGTATTGACCAAATCCAGCGCCCGCACGCCGTCGCGCCAGACCCAGGCTTTGAACTGCTCGCCGATCTGCTTCGCCAGTTCGTTCGCCCGCAGCGTCAGTTCGGTGTTGGTGACTGTGGCTTTGCTGCCGTCGGGATTGCGCACGGTGTCGCTGATCGTGATGCGGGTATTGCGCAACGCCGCCTGCAACACCTCGTAGGGCGATAGCTGGTTGAGCACCCCATAGGGATGCGCCACCGCCCGTTCATTGCGGCGTCCGCTGGTATCTTCCGACCGGACTTGCCAGGTGGTCGTCAGCGGGTCAAACGTCACTCGCGCCGGCAGTTCCAGCGCCTCGCGCGCAAACTGCTCGATGTAGCGCGGTTCGATCCAGCCCGCGCCGATCTTGACCGTGATGCTTCCGATTCCTTTGGGCATCGGTTGTACATCGCGGAGCGCCTCGACGTTGCGTTGCAGCGCTGGGTTGAGGCGGGCCGCCAGTTCAGCCTCGGCCAGTTTGGTCACTACGTCGCCGGACAGGTACTCGTCGGCTAACTGCCATTCGCCCGCTGGCGTTTGGTAGACCAGCGTGCCCAGCCGGGCCAGCGTCTCGTCGCGGTCGAGGTCCAGTTCGCCGGCCACGTCCGCCAAATCCAGATAGCCCTTGCGATCCAGCGACACCGCCAGCGCGTCTTGAGGGGTGGCGACGGTCCGGGCTTGGGGCGGGCGAATGGTGCGCCCCTTCAGGAACGGGGCTTTAACGATGTCGCCCTGTTCGTTGATGTTTTCCAGGGCGTAGGCAACCGAACTGTCGCTGTCCAGTTCCAACAGTCGTTTGTTTTGGAAGGTTCGGCTTTCGCTGAGCAGGTCATTGTCTTCGCTGATGCGTTCCGCCAGCTTGTCCCGAATCGCCGCCGGCAACGCCGCCTGATCACTCAGTGCCTGCGCAATCGCGCGTTTGGTCTCCGGCGTCATCTTCTCCCAGGCTTGGAAGGGAATCTTGGCCGCATCAAACACCCAGCGCCGCTCTTCGACGGTCAACGCCGCCCAGGTCTCCTTGACTTCGGGCGCGACCCGCTGTTGCACGGTATAGGCCAGCAGCGGCCCGTGCTGGGCGCGGAACGCATCGTAACGGGCATTGAGGGCGGCCAGTTCCTGTTCCCAGGCGCCGTCTTCCCATTGACTTAGCTTGGTGGCGCGTACCTGCTGCAACAGCCCCAGATAGTCCTGGACGAACGGCAGTTGTTTGGGCTTCAGCCAGGGCGCAACTTCGCTCAGGGGCCGCCCAGCGCCGTTCTCGACCCGCATCAGCGTGCCGTTATCGGCCAGGTACAACGCTCCTTCCCGATTGGTCTTGGGTGCGAAATCGCGCTGGGCGGTCACGGTGCGCACCGTTTCCGGGTCTTGCAGCACCGGGCTGTAGAGATTGCGCGGCAACGTTTCGACCGCCTTGGCGAACTGGGCTTCCAGTTCGGCGGGTGAGTCGTCGTAGGACACCACGGTAAAGTCGCCCGGATGCAGGCCAGAGATGTACCGGTTCAGATCGTCCCGGTTGCCGCTCAGGCGCGGTTGGCCCAGGATCATTTCGGGGTGGGCGACAAAGTATTCGTTGACCGCCACGGGACCATCGGCGGTCGTGAGCGTGTCCAGCCCGGTCCAAGAGGCGCCTGCGGGCGCGTCAAGCGGTTGGCGCTTGCGCAGGAAGATCACATCGGTGACGACTTCGGTGCCGGCATTGGCGCTGAACGCCGTTTGCGGCAACCGGATCGCGCCCAGAAAATCGGCCCGCTCGGCCAGATAGGTGCGCGCCTTGTCGTTCTGCTTGTCCAGGGTGTGCCGGCTGGTGATGAACACCACCAGCCCACCGGGCCGTACCCGGTCCATGGACTTGGCAAAGAAATAATCGTGCAGCGAGAACCGCCGCGCGGCGTATTCAGGATCGGATTCGATGATGGTGCGGCTGAAGGGCGGATTGCCAATCGCCACGTCAAAGTAATCGCGGGGCAGCGACTGCCTGGTGAAATCGGCTTGATTGATGGTCTGGCGCGGCGACAGCAGCTTGGCGATGCGCGCGGTAGGACCGTCCATCTCGACGCCGACATACTGACTGGCGCGGTAAATCCCTTCCGGCATGGCCAGGGCAAAACTGCCAATGCCCATGCCCGGCTCCAGTACCTTGCCGCCACCAAAGCCGAACTGTTCCATCGCCCGCCAAATCGAGCGGATGATGGATTCGCTGGTGTAGTGGGCGTACTGAGTGGAGCGCAGCAGGGTTTCCTGATCGTCGGGCGTCAGGGCGCGTTCCAGGCGTTCGGCGACGGCGATCCACCGCTTTTGTTCGGCGGCACTGATGCCGGTGGTTTGCAGATAGCGGCGGGTGATGGCAGGACGGATGCGGCGATTGGCGTCCGGGTCTTGCGTCAGTTCTTCCGGCGTTGCTGGCGGGAACAGTTTGTTGCGGATTTCGCCCGCGCCAAAGCCCACATACTTGACCAGCAGGGCTTGTTCGTCGGGGGTGGCAGGGCGGCCCTCGTTTTCGATGCGGGCCGCCAGTTCGAGAATGTCGGCGTTGCGTTGCGCAGTCGCCAGCCACGAGCCTTCGCGGGTCAATCCTCCCAGGGGGAGTCGGTAATCGCTTCGCTCAGTGGGCGGAATTCCAGGAAGTCCGCCAGGATTTGGTGCCACAACGCCAGGCTCTGGGTCTGGATCCAGGCCGCCGCGTCCCCTTCCGGCTGGGTTTGCTGAAAGCGCAGCATTCCCTCGATCACCGCGTCCTTGCCCTCGAAGTACGCCTCCTCCATTTCCTCGGCCCGATTCTGAAGAAAGGTCGGGAGTTCCTGGCTCTGGTGCAGGCGCTGATACCGCTCCGGGTCTTGATCCTGCAACGCCAGGTCTATTGTCCGCAGCAGTTGCGGTCGTGACGGTGGGATTAACATGGCTTTCCTCCTTTAATGCAGGAGATTCCGTAGAGAGTATACCATAATTCGGGGTTATTGGCGCCGCTTCCTGCGGCATTGCGCCGACGCGGGCTACCAATTCCCAATCGGGCTTGGCCGACGCCAGATTGATAGCGGAAACTTCAGTGCCGTCCTCAAAATACACGCGATGCTCATTCAGCCAGGCTACCGTCTTGTTCTGGCCCTTGATCCTGAACGTATCGCCGGGCCAAATCTCCCACTTCTCGGAGTAATCCAAGTCATTCGACCGCGTCAATCCCGTCTTGTCGAAGCCCGGATAATGGCGGACGCCTTCATAAAACGAGCGCAGGAACGGACGCGCCGCTTCGCCGAGGTCGCTAATCATCGCTTTGGCGTAATCGGCAAACGCCCGCGCGCCGGCTTCCATGTGATAGCCGGCCAGGGTGATGCCGGCCTGAATCAGTTCCGGATCCAGCCCCGCGTTCAGTTGCCCCAGCTTGCGCTTGAGCAACTCGCGCGCCTTGGCGGCAGCGTCTTCGGTAAAGATGGTGTTGCCCTTGCCGTAGTCTGCAGGACGGGCTGGTGGAGCCGCAGGCGTCGGGGCCGGGGTCGCTGCGCCCACGGGCAGCTCAATCGCCGTTACTCCAGGCCCAGCCGGTCTGGCTTGGGCGGGGCCAATGGGCGTTTCGACGGTAGTGGGGGCGGCGGGGACCGTCGCCGCCGTCTGCCGCATCGTCTTGGCGGTGGCGATGAGTTGGCGTGTCATCCGCTCGGCGTAGTCGGCGTTCTGCCAGTCCTCGTAAATTCGGTTGACAGTCGCCCCGATGTCGGCGTTGGGATTCTCGTCGAGCTGCTCTACCATCCATTGCGCCAACAGAGTGCCGATTTCTTTGCGAACTAAATCAACTTCAACCATCAACTGATTGGTGTCGTTGGCCAGCATGTGACGCATCGGCACTTGGCTCAACAACTGGTCAAACAGCAATTCTTCGACTTCGGTGATTTGCTGGGCTTCGGTGAGCGGGGCGGGAGCGGGCTGTTGGGTTAATCCATACCGCCGCTCAGTAGCCGCAATAAACGCGCGCGTGTCCTGGATTTCCTGGAATAGCTTATCCGCCTGATCGGCTAAATTCTTCGACCGCTTCATCAGCGCCGCATTGGCGACCTGCCGAGGTTTGCCGTCCGGGCGCGTTCCCGCATCCTGTAATGCTTTGTCGGATTCGGCGCGTACTGTATTCCATCCAGTGATTTGTTCTTGCAGTTGCTTTTGCGCGGCTGCGATGACGGCTTGTGGGTCTTTTTCGCGGCGCTGACCTTTTAGCGTCGCTTCCCAGCGTTGCACCAGCGCCTCATCGAGCGGCCCTAACGGCGATTCTTGGGCAACGGGTTCAGCGGGCGCGGGAGTGGGGGCAGGACGAGGCGCCGGCACGGGTCCCTTGGCCGCCAGCACGTTCTTCATCCAGTCGGTCAGTTCGTTTTCCCACTCGACAATCGCCTTGCCTTCTTTACTGATCCCGGCCAGTTCAACCAACCGATCTCGAATCGCGCCGACGCCCGAATTGGCGATGGTGGCTTTCTGGCCGGTACCATCCAGGAGATTCTGGTAAAGATCGCGCCGCAACTCTTTGTTGTGCGGCCCCGCCAGCCGCCACGCATCCCCATAGTATTGTTCGGAGATCACCTTGATCGCGGCTTTTTGCAGCAGGGTGAGCGCGGGTGTTGGTGCGGGCTCGGATTCGACCCCAGACCCCGATCCTACCTCAGCCGCCTGATGCTCTTGCTGGATGATGCCTTGCAGGTAGGCCAGCGCATTCTGCGGATCCAATCCCGAAACGCTGCCGTCCATGGGCTTCCATTCCCGGTCGTTGGGCGCTTGCGAGTAGAACTTGTACCAGCGCCCTCCCTTTTTCTTCTCAGCCTTGAACTGATAACCGTCCGGGGCTGTCAGCGGGGTCTGGAGGGTGATTTCGGCCAGGGTGTCTTGAGCCTCAGCCAGTCTCTTTTCCAGTTCGACGATGCCCTTCTGGACGCCGACGTGATACCGCCCGCCCGGCATGTACTCCGGGATTTCGGCGCGGCTCTTTTGCCACAAGGCCAGTTCCGCCTTGAGGCCGGCCACCTGCTGCCGCGCGGTCTCTAGCGTTCCGTCGTCCGCGCCGAACCGCTCCAGCGCCTGGGCGATGTCCTCGAAGATCGGCGTGTCCTGCTGGCGGCTTTGCCAGTCCTGCTTGGTCATGCGCTCCAGCGTCGCGCCGGTATCGCTTTGGCGGCGTTGCAGCCCTTCCCGGCTGATGGACCAGTCCACCACCACGCCATCCGCATCCTTCGCTACCCAGACCGGAGCGCGGGTGTCGGCGGTGGTAAAATAGCGGTCCAGCGTCGCCTGATTGCGTTCGGCGCTGGCGCGCACCACCAGCCGGGCGTTGGCCTGTTCGATAGCATCCAGGAAGTCGTACAGGGTAGCGTCCTCGCCTACCCGGTACAGCACGAGGCTTTCCAGGTCGCGCTCGTTTTTGCCGCGACCCAGATAGACCGGGCCGGCAGGCGCGTACAGCGTCTGGTCTTGGCTCTCGATGTCGTCCACGCGCACAGCGCGGATCAAAACCGAGTGGGCGCGCTCAGGCTCGCCGGCCAGGGACACCCGCCAATTGCCATCGGCGGTGTCGTCGGTTTCAGTGTCCGCCGCGCGTTGAGGATCAGCCGCCTCCCGGTAGGTCGGAACGATTTGCAGGTCTTCGGCCAGCCGGCCCGGTTCCAGGCCGGGGAAGCGCAACCCCAGCGCCGCATCCCGTTCGACCAGCAACTGCTGGGCGCGGTCGCGGTTGACGCTCAGCCGGGTAAAGATCAGGCTGGGGTCTTCAGGATCAACCTGTTCTTCGACCGCCTCAATCAGCCCGGCGTCTTCGTCAATAGTGACGATGCGCCCGGCGTCGGCGAGGGCTTCGACGGTGCGGCGGGGCGAGCGGGGGGCTGATAGCGCAAGGCGACGGCCCGCGCCTTGGCCTGGGCGTACTCCGAGGGCGCTCCCTGCTTCAGTAGATGGTTCTCGATTTGCTTCGTTAGGCTCATTGGGGGATTCCGGGGTCGGGGAAGGAGTTACGGGCGAAGCCGGCGTTATCGCTTTGGGCGCTAAATCGGGGTAGTCGTCGAGAACAGCTTGAGGGACAGGCTTGCCGTCGCGGATGGCGCTGACAATATAGTTTCTCCGAATTTTTCTGAGAAATTCAGCCGATTTTTCTCTAAACGTTTTTTCCGTAACATCCGATGTCAGAATGATTCGTTCGCCTGATGGCGTTTCTGCATTTTTGCTCTTTCCTGAACGGTAAAATCGAGTCGCGGCGTTCCATTCCTCTTGCGTCATCGCCGGCGTTCCGTCGGGGTGCGATCCCTGGAGCGTGGAGCGCACTGCCTTGAACTCCGCCGCCGTTAGGGACGGCAGGCCAGCACGGGCGCGGAGGGTATTCACTTCGGACAGTTGCAAGAGTTCGTCGGGCGACAGCCCCATCTGGGCGGCCAGTTGTGCCCGCCGAATCCCCTGCTGGCGTTGCTGCTCCAGTCGCTGTTGATCCTGCTGGAATCGGCGCTCTTCGCTGGCTTGCTGCTGCTGTTCCCGGAAGGCGGTTTCCCGATCCAGGATCGCTTGCTGGCGCTGTTGCCAATCCGGCGCTACGTCGGATTGAGCGGCCTGTTGCCGGTTTTGCGCATCCAGTTGCAGGGCCAGATCATGAATCCGCTGCTGGTCGGCAGATCTGGGGACCCACTGCCCGGCCTTATTGCGGACCCACTCCCGCCCCTGATCGTCGGTGACTTCATTGGCGGATGCTTGGCCTGGGGCAAACCGCCAATCCTCATCGAACGCTTTTTTGCGCGCCTGCTCCGCTTGCGCGGTCAGCGTCTCGATCTTCTGGCGCAGCAGCGCCCGATTGGCGACCAGGCGTTGATAGTCATCCGCCTCGGTAGCGCCAATCTGTTGCCGATACGCGATCCGCGCATCCGCCTGATCCAGCGCCCCTTGCAGCGCCGGCAACCACTGCGGGCCGCGCGATTTGTCATTCAGCCAGGTCGAAACATCCTTGCGCGTCAGCGCCGCCTCGACTTCCTTGACCTTGGGGGTTTCGATCTGACTGAGGGTCTGGTTGCGTTGTTGCCAGCCCTCGGTTTGTCGGTTTTCCTGTTCCGCGCGCAAATGGCCCAGCGCCGTCGTCAGCGCCGCCCGTTGCGGCGCCGCGAGATTGAACGGTATGGCGGGATCGGCGTCCAGGCGCAGCAGGGTTTGGCCGCGCTCCAGCAGCCGGGGCAACTGGTCGTCGGCCAGCGTCGCCCGCTGATATTCAGGGCTGAGAAACTGTTGCGCGTTGCCGTTGATCCGGGTCACGCTGTCCAGCAGTGCGCGTGCCCGATCCGCGCCGTCCGGGCCAGTGACTTCACTCGCTAAATCGGCGGCAGACCGGCGCTGGTGCAATTCGCCGCTGTAGGTGCGGGCGGCGTCCAGCAGCGACCGGATTTCCGGTTCCAGTTCGGGCTGATTGGCGCGCGCTAGCAGGGTTGCCGCATCCACCGCCACCTGGCCGGCCTGCGCCATTTCGGCGTCGTTCAACTGATTCAGCTTGTCGGGCGCACTCATCCCGACCAGGGTGTTGCGGGTGCGGGGCGCGAACAGCGTACCAAACGCAGCCTCCTGGAGAACCCGGCTTTGCTCATCGGCGGGCAGGTCGACCAAGGCTTCGGGGGCCGTAGCCGCCGCATAGTCGCCGAACGCTTGCCGCAGCGCATCGCCATTGGCGCGCGCCTGCTGATCGCCGTTAAGCCGCCCCATCGCTGCGGTGAGCCGGTCGCGCAAGGCGGGCGGGAGCTTGGGCGTGGCGATGACTTGCTGGGTTTGCTGGATCGCGGTATCGAGGTCCGCATCCGTCAACCCGGCCAGCGATAACTGGTCGAGGCGCTTGGCAGCATATTCGCCGGTGGCGCCGGCTTGCTGGCCTTCCAACCGGGTATTTTGCAGGACGTTGACGCCGCCTAACCCCAAGCCCATCAGAAAACCGGCAGCGCCGGCTTGGCCCGCTGCTTCCGGGAGGCCCTCCCACAGGGATTTGTCCATGCCCGCGAACCGCTCGCCCACATTCGAGCCGAATTGTTCACTGGGTTCTTGCAGGGCTTCTTCCAGTCCTTCCTTGCCGCCCGCAACCAGTGCCGGCGTAATCCCCTTGGGGAGTTGCCCCAGAAACGCCCGCGTTTCCAGCGGTGCCGTAATCCGGCCCGCCAGCGCCGACAGAGGTCCCGCGATGGCCGCTGCGGGATACCCGGCCTGGCGCGCCAGTTCCGCCCGCGCGCCCCGATCACCCAGGGTCTTGGCTAACTCGACGTATTGCTCGTTCTTGAACAGGTCCTCGATGGGCGCATTCAGGATCGCATCCGCTGCTTGCTGACTGCTAAACCCGGAACCCAGCACGCCTGATGCCAGAATGTTCGCCCGTTCGGCGGCTCGAATCCCTGCATCACGAACCGCCTGGCCGGTCAGCCCCGCCGCTTTGGCCGCCGCTTCAGCCTTGGCTGCTGTGCCGATCGTGCCCAGGCCCAGCGTGGCGATCATCGGGACTTGTTCAGTAGCGAACTGCCCCAACAACATCGGATTGGTCAGGGTTTCCTTGGCGCCGGTGACGAATTTATCCAGCGCCCCCGATACGCCGCCCTGCGTTCCGGTTTCTTGCAGCGTGCGTGCGAATTGCTGGCGCTGTTGGCGCAGCGGGGCCGATTCCATCCCTTCGATGGCTTGTCCGATTTCTCGATTCGCTTCCTGGAGGGTATAGCCTTCGCCGCGACCGCCGAGCAGCGAATCCGCCAAACTGCCACCGGCTTTGGTCAGTGCCGAGACGCCACCGAACGTGGCCAGATCGGCCAGATTGGCCATGCCCTGCGTGATGCCAGTCGCGCCGCGCGCCAACCCGGCCAGTACGTCGCCGCCTACTTCTCCCCAGGTGCGCGAACGATTGGCATCTTCTGGTACTGCCGGCGCCGCTATGACAGGGGGCGGATTCGCGGCAGCGGCTTTGGCTTGGCGGTAGCTGTCCAGCGTCGACAGGATGGACGGTTCGGCGGACGTGGGCGTGGGGCGGAGCAATTCGGCCAGTTGGGCCTGGCGGGCTTGTCGCTCCAGGGTCGCGGTATCCAGCAGGGTTGGAGCCGATTCAGCAACCGCCGATTCATCGGACGGGGCATCCCACCAATTCGCCATGGTCAAATCCTGTCTATCGTGTCAAACGGACTGCGATCACCGCAGGCCTGATGATGATTATTTGGCGGCAGCTTGCGCTTTTATCAGTGCCTCTGTCGCCGCCAGCGCATCGTCTTGATTACTCGACGGTTGCAGGTACTGCAATACCGTCCGGATATTTATGGCTTCTGGCGAATTTTGGGGTAACTGCGATAACCGATCCGCTAAACGCAAAATAGCCTCATTTTTTTCAGCGGTTGATAATCCCGCCATTTCTTTTTTGACGCGATCCGCTTCGGTTCTTGCCCGATATGCGCTAATCGAAATTTCGTTATCTTTTTGCGTGGCAGCACGGCTTGCTTGCTGGGCCTCTTGCTCGGCCTTGAGCCGCGCTCCGGCCAAGCTCGCATCTGCCGTGTATTTGTGGCCGGCCAGCCCGACATCCGCGCCATACTTGGACGCCTCTTGCTGAGCGCGCGCCTGAGCCAGTTGCCCGGTCAGGCTGTTCGCGGCCTGCTGTTGTTCGGCGTTGAGCTTGGCGGTTGCCGCGCCGGGGGCGAGCAGCCCGGTGGCCGCATCAATCATCGCGGCAGCGCGGCGTTTTGCGCCCAATCCTTTCTGGTTGGCAGCGTCTTTCAGCAGCCCCTCGTACCGCGCCTGGCGCATCTGGGAGTCCCCAAACGAATCACCGGGACGCGCCCACATATCCACTGAGGCGGGCGCGGCGGGCAATGCGGAACCGGAAGCGCCACCCCAGCCATAGGCTTCGTTGCGGGATTTCACGGCTTCGTACTGGCGATTGAGCGCCGCCACGTTGCCCTCGACGGTCCCGCCGTTGCCTTGATCGGGTTGCGACACGGTTCCGCCGCCGACGCGCTGATCGGGGCCGGTGACCGACAGTGTGCCCTGTTGGCCTTTGGGGCCGAACACGGTGTAGTCGGTCTGGTAAATTGGGACATTGGATCCGCCCGTGGTGACGGGTCCGGTAACACCATTCCCGGACATAATCCGCTGGGACCCCATTAGCGGCGGCGGGGGCGCCGTTCCTTGCGACGGCTCAAAGGGCTGGCCGGTCGTGTACGACTGAGTGCCGATGGGGCGGGAGGGGGCCGCGACTACAGCTTGTGGGCCGATGCCGGGGCCTGGGCCATTGGCTAGAATCTTCCCGCCGACTTGCTGCGCGTAGACGCCAGCATCACGAGCGCCGGGTTGCAGCATCACGCTCTTGGCGGGAGTAGGATTGCGATTTTGCAGAGCTTGTTTAGTCTGTTCCCATTCGCCGGGCTGCGCCAAGTCTTGCCAACTGCCACCAGGAATGAGTGAGGGAAAGGAGGGTACGGCGGGCGGCGTTACCGAACCTGGCGATGTGGCCACGCCCGTCGTCACAGCTCCAGTCTGCGCTTTTGGCGATGGCGTAGGGGTTGCTGTCGGCCCCATCATTGAAGGAGGTCTAGGCGGCGGCGTTCCTCCCGATTTTTTTAGCTGATCCTCTAACGCGATATAACGCTGCCTATCATCCGCGCTAACCGATGATGGCGCAGGCGGGGCCGCAGATGGTATTGGTGTTGAAACCACCTGTCCGGTTGGCGATAATGGGGTAGGTTTCGGAGAAGGCGGAACGAGTGCTTCTTGTTCTTTTCCGGAAAGTCCCCGCCCGGTAAACAGGTTTTGCGCTCTGGTACGTTCGGCTGGCGGGATCGTTTGGATTCGCTGAATCGCGTCAATCGCTTGGGGGAGTAATCCCCGATTCCAATCAAATTCTCCGTCACTTTCTTCGTCTGGAGAAGCAGGAGTTCCCTCCGCAAACCTCGGCAACCCTTCCCACTGTTTTTGACTGATCAACCCGCCCGCCGCCATCCCCGGCGCATACTCCCGGTCAAACCGTCCACTTGCCACGTCCAGCGGATCGGCCTTGGCTTGCGCGGCCTTTCGCGCCTCATCGGCCTGTTTCGCGGGGTCGTTGGCTTGCAGGGCCTTGGCCAGGGTCGTCGCAAAATCATCAGCGGGCTTGGCGGGTGGCGCGGCAGAACCTTCGCGCATCGTGCGCATCGCCTCAGCCCCGGCATTCATCCGGTTGGCCAGTGACATGTCGTTGCCATACGAGTTCAGTGAACCGGGCGGCGTTGCGGCTGGAGAACCGCCCAGTTTGATCCCGGTATTTGTACCGCCAATCGCATCACCGAACGAGGGGGCGGATGCTGTTGGGAGGCCGGATGGATAAAACGTGGTAGACGTGGGTTCTTCGCTCTGGAAATTCAGCCCGCCCGAAATCGGCCCGCCCAGCGCCAGCTTGGGCGTCTTCGCCAGTGCCGCGCGCCGGATCGCCTCCAGATTCTCGACACCGACCTGATCCACGGCCACCTTGGGCAGGACGTACTCGCCGTTCGAGAGCCGCGCCAGGATGCTGTCACTGGTCGGGGTGCCAGGGCCGCGTACTGGGCCGCCCGTCAGATAGTCGTGCAGGGATCGTTGCATGGGACTGCTCCGTCAAATGCAAATTTAAAATTTCCGTGGCAATCTTTAACTACGGCGCAATCCAAAATCTTTTGCCTTGATTTTCACCATGCGCCCATCATCGTGATGCCATACAACTCCTTCAATGCCCGCCGTCTCCAACCATTTACGCAATTCGCCAAATGTGCGCGGCGCATCTACTGGATGCGTTCCATGGGGAATTAAAACATGCCTGTCGAAATTTTCGACATTGCTTTGTATCTTTGGGCCGCATAATTCATACGTACCATTTGGCTCAGTTCCAGTAAATGCTTCCCGGTGATACTTGTCTTCTGGCCCATCGCTAACAGGACGCCATCCTTGTTGCTTCCCTGTGATTTCATCAACGGTATTTGCCGGCTCAAAATAAACAGGCGGGGTCTTGCCAGGATGTACTTCATAACGCTTAAACAACCGCCCATTGCGTACCATGCAACATGTTCCGTCCCATTTGCGCGTTGCCTTACCTTCTCCAGCAATTACCCATTCCGCTCCATGGGCAATTTCATCTTTAACCAGACGGTCTCCGTCATAGTTACGGCAGAACAAACTAATAATCTTTTTCATGTCCATTTCTCCATTTGCCACGCTCACCGTGCCAGCCAGGTCCGGGGCGTGATCGCTTCCGGGTTATCCGCCCAGCGGGCGTCCGCCTCCTGATTCAGGAAGCTGCGCGGCGGGCCGGCATAGCGGGTGAATTCCGCTTCGCACTGCGCCGCCAGTTGCGGCGAATGAGTGTCCGCATCGCGCTTGAGATAGGCTCGCGCACACACCCCGGCAACCAGCGCGTCAAACGCATGATCGGGAATATCCGCAAGAGCGGTCAGTGCCGCCACGGCCAGCAGGCTGAACGCGCAGACGCCGTTGAAATCCGTGGTCGGCGTCACTGTGAACGCGCCGGTCGTGGTCGCGGTCAGGGTCAACGTACTGCTGGCAGTGATGCCGGTCACGGTCTGGCCGCCTACGGCGACGGTGCAACTGCCCGCCGTGCACCCGGTCACGGTCAGCGTCAACCGATAGGCCGTGCTGGCGGTGATCGTGGCGGAATGGCTCAGGGCCGCTGTGCCGCTGCTGTGGGTGAACGTATCGTCGGGCGACTCCGCCCAGCCCGTGCCCACCGTCCAACCCGCCGACGTGAGTAACTCCGCGCCGGTGGTGGATTGATGCGCCAGCGTCGTCCAGTCTACCTCGGTCAAAAAGGTGCGCCGGACCACCAGATAGAGCGTATCCAGGTAATCGGCGGAGGGCGTCGGGTAGACCGTCAAATACCCGTGTTTCTCATCCAGCAGATAATGCGTCGGGTAGTTGTCCGCGCTGGAGCGCCAGTCATCCGCCAGCAGTTCGCGCTGATGGCGATGCCATTTGGCGACCGCTTGCATTTCAGGCACGGTCGCTTTGGCGAGCGGTTCACCGTCCGAGGCGCGGATCACGGATTCAATCCGAACAATCTCTGCTGGCACCGCATACTGGCGCGTTCCCGCCACCAGCGTCATCGTATACCGGGCGCGGGTATCGTCCAGCAGCGGCTGCCGCTGGCCCAGGTCACGCAGGGTCTGGTGCAGATACCGGGTGAGTTCAGTATTGCGCCATAAACACCCGGCATCGCTGTATTGCCAGTAGGCATAGTACCCCGCTGGCGTCGTGCCGGTATCACCGCCGTAATCGTCCAGCCGGTCGCGAGCCGCAGCGATGACCTCCAGCGCATAGACGGCCATGAGGGATGCTCAATTCAGCCGGGTAAAGGGATAGGCCGGGACCTGACTGGGCACCAGCACTTCTTTCCCGTCCACAACGGCCTTGTGGTACACGGTCTGAATCGCGTCTTCCAGATTTTTCATGACCGGCTCCGGCACTTCGACCTCGACGCCGCGTTTGATCTGGAACCCGACGCCGTTCACGCCGACATACACGTCATCGCTTTCCGGCCCCGCCCCGGTACGATGGATCTTGATCTTCACCTTGGGCGCTTTGCGCAGCACCTCATGAGGGTCCCTTTCGTCCACGTCGGGCCGGGCATTGAGCAGCACGCCCTTGTCGGGCGCAGTCGGTACAGTTTGTGATGTTGCCATGGAACCTCCAAAATTAGTCATGATTTAGTGCGATCGTGCCCGTAGCCGCAGCGGCGGTAAACCGCAATGCGTACATCGGGCCAGCCATGACCGCCACAGTTGCTACCGCCACGGTGCCGTCCGGCCAGGCGGTCCAGTCGTCATTCGGCTCAACCTGATACTCCACCAACAACGTTCCGCCGGCGCCTGGTTTAGCCCGTATAGTGATCGGCCAGGGCAGTTTGTCGTTGTTGCCGGGGTACAGCGCAACCGCTTCCGCCGCCGTCACGGACACCAGCTTATGGGTGGCGGTCGCGTCAAATCCAATCCGAATCGTCATCAGCAGGGCCTCGTCCCGCCCTGGGCGATGAGGCGCAGGGCGGGAGTGGGATTACAGAGTGGCCGGGGCCAGCGACACATCCACGTAGGTCGTGGTGACGTTGGCGGCGTTGAGCGCCGTGGTGCCCAGCGTAAAATTACTACCGCTGGCGTTGGCGACTTTGAGGGCCGCAAACGGCGCGTAACTCTCCGGGCAGCCCGGACAGACACAGGTTCCGCCCGTCGCCACCGCCGTACCCTGAATGATTTTGGCGGTGCCCGCCGCATTCAGGACCAACAAATACGCCCGGTCGGTCGCCGTGGCCTGAGCCGTGAGCGTATCCGCTGCGCCCGTTTCGGTGATGCAGCTCAGGGC
>ERZ795054.614-NODE-614-length-42411-cov-6.259822_pt1 | contig 42411 bp, 17 predicted proteins | sample MGYA00375138_ERZ795054 | MGnify/ENA primary metagenome ERZ795054 (study PRJEB30183, sample SAMN05720215) | anaerobic digester metagenome | isolation source: active sludge of municipal wastewater-treating anaerobic digesters | place: USA | collected 2014-12-23 ... | reverse complement strand
CCGGTATGCTGTTCACCTCCCCGGCAGGTAACGACCTCCCCTTCGATGAAGGGTTATGCGAACAGGGGCGCAACTTCTGCAACAAGATCTGGAATGCCCTCCGCCTGGTAAATGGCTGGACGGAGGACCCCTCGCTTTCCCAACCCGGTTATGCCGCAGCGGCGGTACAGTGGTTTGAAGCCCGCCTATCGCAGGCAATGGCTTCCATCGAAGACCTGTATGGCAAATACAGGCTTTCGGAGGCTTTGATGACGGTGTACAAACTCATCTGGGACGACTTCTGCTCGTGGTACCTCGAGATGGTGAAACCCGCCTACCAGCAGCCCACCGACTCCGTAACCCTCAGCGCAACGACCCGCTTTTTCGGGGAGCTGATGAAGATACTGCATCCGTTCATGCCCTTCATCTCCGAGGAGATCTGGCACCGCCTTGCTGAGCGTAACGCCGGGGAGGACCTGATCATCACCCCGATGCCGGAAGCCGGGCCCTTCGATGAACAGCTGCTGGCCGGGTTCAGCCTGGCATCTGAGGTCATTATGGCCATCCGCACCTACCGGCAGGATAAAGGGATTCCGCAGAAGGATGCCCTGGCCATGTACGTTACCGGTGAGCTTCCTGAAATGTTTGTGCCCGTCATCCGGAAGATGGGGAACCTCTCGCTGCTGGAAACGGTTGCTCAAAAGCCTGCCGGAACCCTGGCAGTGATGGTGGGCACCCTCGAATGTGCATTTCCGCTGGGTGATGGGGTGGATGCCGCAGAAGAGATTGACCGCCTCGAAAAGGAGCTGGAGTACAACCTTGGATTTCTGAAATCGGTGGAGGGGAAGCTGAAGAACGAAAAGTTCATGGCTTCGGCCCCGCAGAAGGTGATCGACACCGAACTGAAAAAACAGGCCGATACTCTCGAGAAAATCAAAGCCCTGCGGGCGCAGATCGATCTGCTGAGGTAGTTTTTGATTTTTTTTACCACAAAGGCACTGAGGACACGGAGGAACACTGAGAAGAGGTCAGAAAACCCAGGTTCCTATGTGGTAAAGAAATCAGTGAAAATCTTAATAAATCCGAGTCATCGGTGTTCTCTTGTCAAAGCGAAGTGCTTTTCAACCTTCTGCTACTCTATGACAGCAATCCAAACAACTAAACAACTCAACAACTCAACCAATAAACATATTCCCTATCTTTGGCACAATGATTGCCAAGTCGGCGCCTTCATTATTAACCCTAAACTCTCATTTTATGAAAGCAAAAATTACAATGATGGCTGTGGTTGCAGCCTTGATTCTTTGTGTTTCGGTTCCTGCCAAAGCACAGTTTTCCGACGGGAAAGCCACAGCTGGTATCAATGTGGGCGCCAGTCTCATCAGCATGCTCTTCAGGGCAGTGGATCTTTCAGAAACAGGGACCTTTGAAACCAGTGCTACACCACCTGTTCAGCTATCATTTGACTATAAAGTCGGCAGAAAATTCAGCGTAGGTGCTGCTTTTTCCTTCTCCCACATCAGCGCCGATTACAATGACCCAACCCTGACACCTGTTACCGACACCATGCTGCAGAATTTCAGCCTGACACTGAACCGCATCAGTTTTGCCGCAAGAGGGCTCTGGTATTACACCGACAATGACAAACTTGATCTCTATTCAGGGCTGAGAGTTGGCTTGAATATGTGGCCCCTGAAGCTGTCATCAACCGATCCTGATATTGATGTTGCCGATGCAAATCCTTTCTCAGAAGGATTGTTTGCAAATCCGGTTTACCCGGCATTCCAGTTCATCGTTTTCGGTGGTACGGCATTCGTTACCGACAATATCGGTATCAACTGGGAGCTGTGCGCAGGCCAGCCTTACTTTGCCGCTATTGGCGCCAGGTATCGCTTTAATTAGCCGTCAGAGGGCATAGGTAATCCCCAGCATACCATTAAAACGCTGTGCCGGGTAATACTGCCAGCGGTAGTATTTTGAGGCCGACAGATTGTTGAGCCTGATAAACCCTGAAAGAAGTTTCGAATACCGGTACTCTGCACCGAGGCTGATATCGAAAAGGTCTTTCAGGGTTTCTGTTTTTTCCACGCCGTTTTCGAATTCCTGTACCCGTATCCCGCTCAGGTATTGCATCGAAACGTAGGCAATGATCTTGTCCTGCAGGTTGTAACGGGCATCGAGCCCGGTGGTGAGGGCAGGTTTATGCCAGGCATACCCGGTGGTAACCATATTGTAATCCTGGAACTTCACCAGCCCCGTGATCATCAGCTTCTCTGCTACCTTGACCCCCAGTTCGGCTTTAAGGGTGAGGATGGTACCATCATCGTACACCACTGCGAAGCGGTTTCTGAAGGGGAAGGTGGTATCGGCAGTGAACATCGGCATATTCTTCACGCTTTCTGACGAGACCAGAGCATTGAAATTCACCCTTGGGCCAATGGCGGTATTGATCCCCCCGAAAGCGCGGAGGGTGGTGGTCTTGTTCAGCAGCAGAGGATTGCTCACTACGAACGGATTTTCAGTGGCCAGTGTTCTGAAGCTTATATGTTCAATTCCCCCGTCAAGTCCGCCGGTGATCAGAAACTGTTGCTCTTTCAGCGAAATCTTCAGGAGTATATCCGGAAATACCCTGAGCTTACCGTTGTTATCACTCTCATACGCTGCCGTTAAACCGGCTTTCAGCTCCATCTCTTTTACCCGGGTGCTCATGAACGGATTAACGGTCACCAGGTAAGTCTGTGCCGGCCATAACACGGTATCTTCACCTGCTGTGGCATGGTAGAATGCTCCTGACAGGTTTACCCCTGCCACCTGAAAAGGGCTGAATTTGAACCACTCCACCTCTTTGTTGAGATTCCCGGTGAGTCCGGCACCATGCTCAGTGGTTGGGTACAGGTCGTTGATCATCTGCCAAGAAAGGCCGAAGGCATGGTTCAGACGGCTGCTGCCGCGGTAGTTGCTGCGAAGGGACGCACTGAAGGAGGCTGTATGAAACCGCTGACGGATCGAATCGCGGCTCATGGTGTCGTTTACCAGGGTGTCGGGACGGCCGTAGTAATGCACCACATCGCGCCCGTAGCTTCCCCTGAAATCGTAAATATGCTCATCCCCGAACAATGAGGCATTTGCATCCACCCCGTTCTCGCTGTATCCCTGATATGCGTAATCTTTGATGTTCCCCAGCGACGAAAGGTGCTTGTAATGGATGCCGTAGCTGTGCTGCCTCGACCTGAGGCTGTTGTAAAACACTTCGAAATAGGGGGTTGTATAGTTCCCGAAACCGGTTTTCATAAAGAACCGGTAGAGCTGTTCCTGGGGCATTCCGCTCATCTTTGCCGCCTTGATGGGCGCCACTTCGATGTCGGTTTCCAGTTTTACCGGTGAGATTTCATACCTGAGCACCTCTTTTGTGGTGAGGCCGGTATCTGTTACCGCCGGATTGAGGTTGATCTTGTTCGCATCATCCACCATGGGATTGTAGCTTTTGATGACCTTCACCTCCTCCCGGTGAATGTCCCCCTGCCCCATGACCGCCACGGGGATTGCGAACAGGGTCATGATCAGTGCAGTTATCGTATTTTTCATAGGAGTGACTTTATCGGTGGCTGTTGTTGATTCGGGGATTATAATCCTGGGTTTTGGGTGTCCGGCTCTTCTATCTTCAGTTCAATTTCCTCTTCAGCCTTTTTCTGCTCCATCAGTTTTTCCTGTTCGGCAATGGACTTCAGGCGGGCTTTGGCATCATTCACAAGATCTTCCCCTTCGTAGTTGTCGATGATGCTTTGCAGGGTATGCTTGGCCTGGAAGGTATTGTCCGTTTTTACATAGATGTCGGCGAGCAGGATAAAGGCTCTGGCGATCCAGTAGTCGTAGGAGGAGAAGTCGTTGATCAGCTCAAAGATCTCCTTCTCGGCAGTTTCATAATTCTGCATTTCAAAATGGATCAGGGCAATCTGGTATTTCGCTTCGGCAGCCATCTCATTTCGGGTCCTTTTCAGTACGGTTTCGAAGCAGTTCAGTGCTTCAATCATACTGTCAACGGCCATGAGGGACTTCCCCTGGATGAGCCAGGCTTCGGTGGTAACCTCCTCGGTATGCTGTTTCTCTTTGATGATGCGTGCGGTGATGGCAGCCGCTCTGGCATGTTTGCCCTGCTGGTGGTAGCAGCGCATCTGTCCGATACGGGCCTGCTGCAGGTAATTCGGGTTTTCGGCATTCTGTTCCAGCCTCACGTAGTTTTCCAGAGCCCCCTGACAATTGTTGTTCATCAGATGGATGGAGGCCGCTCTGAGGAGGGCAATTTCGGTGAACTTGGTGCGGTGCTGGCTGGTAACGAAGTTGTAATCCTCAAGCGCTGTATTATAATTTTTGGCAGCCAGCTCAATCTCGGCACGGTAAAACCGGGCGTCGATGACAAACACCCCTTCGGGGAACTGTTTGATGTAATTGTTGAATGCGGGCAGGGCCTTTTCATTGTTGCCATCGAGGTAATATCTTTCGGCCGGCCGGTAGGCGAGGGTGTCTTTCTCGGTATCGGTTACGGAATAAGAGGTCCCCTTTACGTATTCATAGAAGATGTCGACCTGGTCGTTTTCGGTGTAGATATCCCTGATCAGCAGCAGGGCTTCCTTCGATTCCGGGGTGCCACGGTACTCCTTGAATACCCGGTCGAGGTTTTTCAGGGCCAGCTCCTCTTTCCCCATGTTGTTGTAAATCTGTCCTATTTTCAGCAGCACCTCCCGTTCGTAACTGCTTTTCGGATATTCGGAAAGGAGCCGGTTGTATGCTTCCAGCCCTTTCGGCAGGTTATCCAGGATCACATAGGTATTGCCGAGCTCATACAGGGCATCATCGCGGTAGGGGGAACTCTTGTGCTGCCCCGCAAACGATTCGAGCAATGAGGCTTTTTGCTGGAATTTCCCCATGGCGCCAAAGGAGAGGGCTTCCTGGTAGGCCGGATAGTCGCTGCTGGCTCCCTTGATTTCACCGGCCTGCTGATAGAAGGCCGAAGCATTGGTGAAATCCTTCTTCATGAAATAGCAGTCGGCAGCCCGCATGGTCGCATCCTGCACGATATCAGGCCTGTTCCCCTCTGGTTTAATCAGGAAGCGCCTAAAGGCAATCAGGGCGGCATCATACTCTTTCACCTTGAAGTGGGTGTATCCGATGCTGTAATTGGCCATATTGAATTCCGGCATGTCGAAAGCCCCAGGAGCTGCCTGGAAGCGGTTGAAATAATCGCGGGCATTTTCCCACGATTCCAGGCGGTACCATGCCTCGCCCATCCAGTACAGGGTCAGGGCGGTAATATTTTTATTGATGCGGTAGTCGAGGGATTTGGTAAAGATGTCGATCGCATCCGCATAGTTGTTGTCGTTGAAGAGCTCAACCCCGCGCAGCCAGGTGATTTTCTGGTATGCCTCCTTCATCTTCGGGTTACTGTCCCTGATCTTTTCCACGGAAGCGAGGGCGCTCTTGTAGTTCCTCGTGGAGAGGTACAGGTTCACCAGCATCGACTGGGCTTCCGGCACTTTAGGGCTGGAGGGGTAATCCCCGAGAAACTGTTCAAAGGCTTTGATGGCCTGGTTATAAGGGTTGATGGCCAGATCGTACGAGAGCTTGGCGTAATTGAACAGGGCATCTTCGGTTACTTTGGGATCGAGCCCGATCTTGTATGCCTCATAAAAGGCGTTCATGGCAAAGCGCTTCTCCTGCGTCTGGATGTAGCAGTCGGCCAGGTGGTAGAAGGCGTTTTGCGCCAGGGTGTCTTTGGCTGTGGCCGCTTTCTGGAACATCTCCCCGGCGCTTGCAAAATCTTCTGTTTTATAATACACATAGCCGATCTGGTAGGCATCGGTCCGGTCGATGTTCCCCTGGTTCTCCTTCAGGTAAATTTCGATGTATCCCAGCGCCTCTTCGTAGCGGTTGAGCTTGTAGTAGGCGTCTGCCATCAGGCGGGCGATGGTGCCCAGCCGTTTGGTGGTTTTGCGGTCGATGAGCGGGGTGATCTTCGCCGGCATCTCGGCATAGCGTTTCTGGGCGTAGAGGATCTGAGCCATGTAATAGGGGATCAGGGGTTTGAAGTCGGGGTGCTCCCTGATCGCCTCAAAATGTTTCAGAGCTTCATTGTAGTCCCCGTCGAGATAGCACACGTGGGCATAGTAATAGGTGGCATAGCTCTTAAACTTCGAATCCCGCTCCTTGAGCACCTTAAAGGCCTGTTTTGCCTGATCGTATTTCCCTGTTTCGAACCACGAATAGCCTGCAGCAAAGTAGTACTCGTCCTGTTGTTTCTGCGAGAGGATGGCCGGGTTCACCCGTGTAAATGCCTCGGAGGCTTTTTTGTACGATTTCCGGTCGTAATACATCTTCCCCAGGTGGTACCAGGCGGCGGGTACCCGGGCATGTCCGGGCTGACTTTCGATAAAGGAGATCAGTCGGTCTTCGGCATCGGGATGTTTAAGCTCAAAGGCAGATGCACCGGCGTAGTATTCGGCGTCGGCACGCAGCAGCGACTGGCGGTCGGGGATCTGGTCTATCACCTGCACAAACAGCTCCTTGGCGGCTGCATATTTCTGTTTCTCAAAGAGCTCGACCCCAAGCCTGAAAGTATTGGCGGGATCGTCGTAGAACAGGGTGCGCTGGGCGGCCAGCGGACTTGCGGCCAGGGCCGTCAGGCACCACAGGATCAGGAGGTTCCTGATCAGAAGGGGTATAGGTTTCATGAGGCTGGATTTCATGGCTTTTTACATGTTACAGGACATTTTGCCCGTGCAGATACGTTCCGTCGGTATTAAACGGATAAAGTTAATCCGGATTGTACGATGCGGGATGCCCCGGTTCGCCGTTTTTTCAACACCGGATATTTAACAATAAAAAAGCCGGGACGAGCCCGGCAGCCTGTTGCTGTAAGCAGGATTCTGTTCCCCGCACATGCGGGGTTTCTGTCATTTCTCTGGGACCCGGATCACTCCGGGCCTCAAGCAGCCTACCCACCGGAGTCGGACGAGCAGCCCTTATGCGGTGCCGAAGCAACGCAGTTCCGGTATATTTGGCCTTGCAACCCATAAGGTTTACCCGCCCCGGTGGTCACCCGCCGGGGCCGTGAGCTCTTACCTCACGTTTTCACCCTTACCCCACCGAAGTGTGGCGGTAATTTTCTGTGGCACTGGCTGTAACCCTGTTTCCGGGGCCCCTTCCCGTTAGGAAGTATGGTGCTCTGTGTTGTCCCGACTTTCCTCTGCCGGCTTTACGGCAGCGACAGAACGCAACAAGCCGTTGCAAAGATACGACAATACGGCGGGGTTGTTACCTGAGTACGAACTTGCGGGTGTGGATTTTCCCGCCGGCGGTGGTGAGCTTCAGCACATACACCCCTGCCGGCAGCGCCTGCACGTCGATTTGTCCCTGCATGGAGGCTGCACGGGATTGGATGATCTCCCGGCCCGAAAGGTCGAACAGCGTGAGCCCGGTGGGTTCCTGCTCACCTGCGAGGCTGTAATGGAGGGTATGGCTGCCATCGCCCCACACTGTGAACTGCCGGTCGTCCATGGGCAGCTCCACGCCAATGGATCCGTAGTGGAGGGTGAGGCTGTCGATATGCATCTTGCTGCCCACCACAGCCACCTCATTTCCTACCGCCGAGCAGGAGATGATGATGTTCATCGAATCGGGGTTCTGGGCAGTGCTCCACTGGATGGGAACAGAAAACGGCTGCCATGTGGTGTCGGTGTCGGGGAACCATTTCAGCCCTGCACCGATGGTGTCGCGCGTGGTACCATTCCACTTCGAGAAGCCCAGGGCTACCATCCCGCTGTCGCCCGCGGCAGGCTCCGTTTTGATGAATCCACTCAGGGCCGATGGCATACCGGTGAAAGGGATGCCTCCTTCAACGGATCCGGTATAGGTGGTGGTATTCATTACCACGGTACCCAGGGTAAGGATGCCCGGGATGGTGGGCGTTGCCACCAGCAGGTTGAAAAGTTTCGTCTCGAGCAGCGGATTGTAGATTCCCGATTTGGGGGCCACAGAGTCTTTGAATACCGTTTGGATGATAAAAATTGAAACCTGAAAGTTGGTACCATCCCAGCTGGTGGGCTTGTTGCCGGTCCATTGTTCGAAATTGCTGTTGGGAAGCTGTGACTGTCCGAAGACCGTGGTCTGCATGCCTGTGGCCACTGCCACCAGCAGCGTCAAACGCAGAAAAAGAGTGTTGAGGTTCCTCATAGTACGTGTTTTTGGTTATAGGTTGTTTTTGGTGTGATAAAATTCGATTACCGTGGCGCCCACCCCATACTTATGGAGCGGGGCGTCGTACATATGGGCAAAATCGATTTCGGCCACCTCCTTCTGTATCTCTGCCTTCAGGATCCCGGCTCCCACGCCATGGATCACAATCAGCTTTGGCGTTTTCTCTGCGATGGCGCTGTTGAGGGCTTTGCGGAAGTAGGAGAGCTGGAAGTTCAGGGCTTCCATCGGGGTGAGTTCCTTATGATCCCCTGTAAGTGCCTGAATATGAAGATCTACCTCGGCCTCGCCTGAGGATTTCGTGTGTCGTTTGATAAATGGTTGAGGTTGAGGTTGAGATTGAGGCTGAGATTGAGGCTGAGCGAAGCCGAGCGTAGCGAGTCCCGAGAGCGAAGCGATTCGGGATTGAGGTTGGGGAGTGGTTCCACCGGGTGTTTTGGTGGTTGCAGCGTTGCCAGATTCCGTGGTTTTTGAGGGAGGATTTCCGGGCTGCAGCTGGGTGGCTGGTTTTACCAGGAAAGGGATCACCCTGTGGGGATCGAGGTTGGTGTTTTCGTAACCATCGGCACGCACAAACTTCATGGGTTTGATGGAGTACGAAGCATGTACCGGCAGCGGCAGGTGGACTGTGGTGGCAGGCTGTGCCATCAGCTGGATCACCCCCTGCAGCCAGCTTTCCAGTGCCGGTCGCGTGACCTGTTCCAGGATTACCGACTGTTTTGGAGGCAACGTAACCTGCTTCCGGAAGTGCAGCTCCCCGGCTTTCCTCAGATAGAGCTGTACCAGAAGCGGGAGTGGGGTAAAATTCACCAGCAGCACCTCCAGGTCGCCCATGGTAAGGATGCGCTGGTCCATGGGTCGGAATGCCAGGTAAAGTCCCTGTTCGAGCTGCCGCCCTTCGAAGCTGCCGGGCACAATCGACTGCTGAAGCCCGGAACGGGTGGCAGCAGGTTCCGCAACCGGTTTGGAAGGGTTTGCCCGCGTTTCGCCCCTGAAAATGTTGGCCGAAGGATCCTGCACGGCGCCGGTATGGATGATTTCATGCTCCATCACCGGGATGCCAAACCCATCTTCGATGGTAACCTCCACCATGTCTTTGCCCAATATGCGGGTCACCACGCCGCCTCCCTTGCTGTTGAGGAACTTAACGGTATCGCCTGTTTTGAATTTCATTGCTGCAAAGATACAACAAAGAGGCATGCCTTGTTCTACCGACATTTAGTCCCTGACGGGACAGGAATGAGGAGGTTGAGATTTTACCTCAATCCCAATTTTATTACTTTAATAGCCTGATGGATTCCGCTTTTATCATTTGGATGTATTATTTTATTGATATTCAGGGTTTTTTAACCACAGAGGCACTGAGGGCACAGAGGAACACGGAGAAGATTTTGGAATCGCATTTTATCAGTGAAAATCTTATAAATCAGCGTTATCAGTGTTCTGTTTTTTAACGTTCCCGCAGATCGCGCAGATGTTCGCAGATCTTTTTTCCGCTGGCCCGCAGATGCAGAAGAATTTGATCCTGTTTCAGCATTAAATCTTATCTTTCCGCCTTCAATTTTTATCACTATGCGCAAAATCGGAATCATTGGCGGAACGGGGCTCGAGAAGCTGAGCCTGTTCGAAAATCCGCAGGATATTTTCATCGATACCCCATACGGCGATCCCTCTTCACCGCTCCTTACCGGCACCCTGGCAGGCCGTGAAGTGGCCATCCTGAGCCGCCACGGCAGGGAACACACCCTGCCCCCCACCCAGATCAACAACCGGGCGAACATCTTTGCCCTGAAGGAGTATGGCTGCGATGCCATCCTGGCGGTTACTGCCTGCGGAAGCCTGCGGGAACCCATCGGCCGCGGACACCTGGTGATCCTGGATCAATTCATCGATTTCACCAAACACCGTATCTCCACCTTCTTCGAGACCTTCGAAGGGGGCGTCCTGAAACATACCCCCATGGCAGATCCATTCGATGAGGAGCTGCGGAGCGCCCTTGTTAGGCAGGCGGAAATTCTCGGCATCACCTTTCATCCAACCGGCACTGTTGTTACCATCGAAGGGCCCCGGTTCAGCTCCCGCGCCGAGTCGCTGATGTTCCGGAGCTGGGGTGCAGATGTGATCAACATGAGCACCGCTCCCGAAGTAATCCTGGCCAATGAAGCCGGAATCCCCTATGCTGCCATTGCCATGAGCACCGACTACGACTGCTGGAAGACCGACGAAGCCCCCGTGAGCTGGGAGGATGTGCTGGAAGTGTTCCGCAATAATGTGTCGAAAGTTACCACCCTGCTCCTCGAAACGCTGAAAGTACTTTAAAATCAAGGCTATGAAAAGAGCTTTCCTGTTGACTGTCCTGTTGTTTGCGCTATTCCTCAACCTGCGCAGCCAGGCCGATTCGTCGCTGTATCATGCGCTGCCACACCTTACTCCGGTGTCGCAGGGGAAAACCGGCACCTGCTGGGCCTTTGCGGCCACCTCCCTCATCGAATCCGAAATTCTGCGAACTTCCGGCAGGGAGGTCAGGCTTTCGGTGATGTTTTTCGTGTACCACGAATACCTCGACCGGGTGGCGGCCTGGGCTGAGAAAAAAGGAGAGGTATATGTGGAGGAAGGATCGGAGTCGAATGGGGTGCTCAGGCTCATGAAGGCGCATGGCGCCATACCGTATGCAGCCTTTACGGGCAGGGATTCTACTGAGACCTACGACCATTCGGCACTGATTAGGGAATTGCTAGAGATGCTGGAAAAAGCAAAGGCAAAACAGGCTTTCAATCAGGAGAAAATCGTAAAAAAAGCCCGTGCGATTCTGAACAAATACATCGGTATACCTCCTGAAACATTTTTATACGAGGGTGTTACATATACACCCCAATCGTTTATGCAGTCGCTGGGCATCCGGCCAAACGACTATTTCAGTTTCATGTCCACCACTTCATTGCCCTACAATCAAATGGGGGAACTGGTGGAGCCCGACAACTGGTGGCACAATGCTGATTATTACAATGTTACCCCTGATGAGTTTCTGCTGATTTTACGGGAGTCGATCCAGAAAGGATTTTCTGTCTGCATCTGCGGTGATGTGTCGGAACCGGGTCTGAACGCGGAGCTGGAAACGGGTGTCATCGTTCCGTACGACCTGCCGGAAGGGTACTTCTCGGCCGAAGCGCGCGAACTGAGGATGAAAAACGGTTCCACTACAGACGACCACTGCATGCATGCGGTGGGGGTATGGCAGGATGAAGACGGAAAATACTGGTTTATGGTGAAAGACAGCGGCCGGGGTGGTTTCAAAGGGAAGCACACCGGATACAGGTTTATCCGCGAGGACTACATCAAACTGAAAATGATGAACCTGTTGCTTTACAAATACGGGGCTTCAACAGTGCTCGACCGTATCATCAAATAAACCCGGAAGGATCATTAATTTTTCACGATCCGTGCCGTACCGGTCAAGCCCGAGGGCAGCACCATCTGCAATACATAGATCCCGGAAGGCAGGGATGAGATATCCAGGTGGTAACTGTTTCCTGCAAAGCTGTACGCACCCTGCATTACGGTTTTTCCTGCCAGGTCGGCGATCCGGTACATGCCACCGGTTCCGTTTTGGCCTTCGGTATGGCTGATCCTGATTTTACCGGAAGTGGGATTGGGATGTATCGACAGAGCAGTGGTGACAGCCTCCGGGTTTTGCACCGAGGCCAGGTTCAGAAAATGGTCCCTGTACGCTACCGTAGAGATGGGGTTCATCCCTCCGCGGTTGGTAACGGTGAGCAGCGGTGCCCTGTGCCCGTTGGCCAGCCATTTGTATTCGGTGGTTACTGTAGTGGTGGGTGGAATCGGGAAAGGGAGCGAGTCGGACTGGAGCGAATCCCGTGAGGTGATCACCGACATGATCCGCAGGGTCTGGAAGGTGCCGAAAGGGGTGATGAGGGTACCCCAGCCATCTACCATGTTTACCCGTTTCGACTGGTTACTGAGGCTGAACAGGGTGGGAATGGCCACCGTATACCCGAACTGACAGGAATCTTTGTCCTGGAAATTCAGTGGGAAACGGTACCAGTAATCGGGCGACGAATAGAGGGTTGGCAGGGGGATCCCCGAAAACTGGGCGGCAAACCCTACCTGTGTAAATGCAGAGGTGGTTTCCTTGAAGAAATCGTACACATTGGTCAGGCTGAAAGTGGACATACTGAAGGATTCACCTTTCAGGGCGATGCTTGCGGTGGCCAGAAAAGTGGGATAATACAGGATGGGGGTCGACATCACACTGACAAATGTATCCAGATACTGGCTGGCAGGCATCAGGGTGCTGAAATCCCAGGTATGGTTTGCACCGGTGGCCGCAAAATTTTTCCCCAATACGGAAGCCGGGGTCGCCTGGCTCATGCGGAGGGTGTCGCCCGTATTGGGCATATCGGCGGCAGTGATGGTGATCTGGGCATGCGCGGCGGATACCACCATCAGCATCAGGTACAAGTAGAGCAGAAATTTTTTCATGGAGTTGATTTTGTTTACAAAGATAACCTCGGATCGTAAAGAATGTTCAGTGCATTGATAAATCTTTGGCTGCCGATACCTCTGACAATTTTATATGGAAATTTCAGATAATCAAGGCGTTGCCTGTACAGATCGAAGAGTTGCTGCCGTTCGTTCGGGTTTTCACGCAGCGGATCCTCTTCCCAGGGGAGGTCGATGTCGCAAAGCAGGTAGAAATCAACGGGTTGGGTCTTCACCATCGATTCAACCTCAGGGTGTTGAATGCCATATTTGAACTCCAGCCAGATGCTGATGACCAGCAGCTCGGTATCTGCGATCACCCATTCGTGATGATGCCCTGAAGCTTCTGTGATCCGCTTATACTGTTCCCTCCCGATGGCTGCCACATCTTCCTGAGTATAGGGGCGATCCAGCTTATCCATATATTCCCGGGCATATTCTCCGATGAGGGGTGCCCTGAAATGCGCTGCCAGATAGCCGGCAAGAAGGGATTTGCCTGTGGATTCCGGCCCTGTGATACCAATGAGTTTCAAGGTATTCTGCTGATTAGGTTTTTCCGCCAGTGAAGATAGCCCACTACAGCCATGATCCCCAGCACCAGGTAGAGTGCCATGGTAGGGTACAGTCCCTGAGAGGCATAGATGATCGTGCAAAGGGTGTCGTTAACGATCCACACCAGCCAGTTCTCCAGATATTTGCGGGCGGCCATCCAGGTGGCCACCAGTCCCATGGCGGTGGTGATGCCGTCCCACCAGGGGATGGGATTGTCGGTATGGCTGAAAAGGGCCCCGAAGAGGACTGAACCGCCGGCTATCAGGGCGATCAGCAAAGGCCACCCTCTTGCAGGGGTGTGGGTAACAACCGGGGCAGCCTGTTCCTTTTTCTTCCCGATCCCGAGCCAGAAAAACCATCCGTAAACGCTCATCAGCAGATAGATGCCCTGCAATCCTGCTGCACCGTAAAAACGGCTTTTGAAGAACACCCACACGTACAGCCCGGCATTGACGATCCCTGCCACCCAGCACCAGGGGTTTTCACGAATGGCCAAGACCACATAGATGATTCCGAACAGAAATCCCAGTAGTTCAATCGAATGGGTTTGCAGATAGCCGGTGAGGGTTTCCATCATAGCCGGCAAAAGTAATCATTCCGGTCTGAATGGCGCTGTTATCGCATGATCATTACAGTACCCTTGCGGAAATTGGTCTGGTTACCGCCGGGATAGAAGAGGTAGAAATAGGTTCCGTTGGGCTGTTCGCCGCCATCCCAATCGTTGCGGTAATCGTTGCTCTCATACACCACCACACCATTCCGGTCGGTAATCACAAGCCGGTTATGGTCGTAGCTTTCGGCCCCCGAGACTATGAACCGGTCGTTTCTGCCGTCGCCATTCGGGGTAAAGATATTGGGGATGATGATGCTGCAGTCGGAAACCTGAATGGTAATTTCATCTGAATGGAGCTGACAACCTGTAACTTCCACCCTGATCTTATACAAACCGGGTTTGTCCTGGCTGAACATATACTGGCCTGAATTTCCGGCCTGCACGGGTGTCCATTGGATTTTGAAACGGTCATCCACATTCTTCAGGTTTAGGGTTACCTTATCGCCTGTGCAGATGTTACGGTCTGAGCCGAGGTGCACGAGCGGTTTAGGCAGAACGGTCACTTCAAAGGTATCGGTGGTGGAACAGTTACCGCCGGCCACCTGCACACGTACCCAGTATTTGCCGGAAATGGTAACGGCAATCTCCGGTGCAGATTCTCCCGATGACCACTGATAGATCCAGTTGGGGTTTCTGGGGCCGGTTTTCAGGACGGCCTTTTCATAGGCACAGATTTTCCGGTCGCCGGTAAGTGCAGGAGCTTCCGTTACGGTGATTCCGGCATTTACCACTGCAGCAATACCGTTGAAGTCGCGGTCACGCACAATGAGCGACAGGCGATGGACGCCGGCAGCCATCGACTGGGTGCTGAGGAGGAGCGTGGCGCCCTGGGTGGCAGTCATGGGCCGGCTGTCGAGCAGCCATTCATGGGTGTACTCAGCAGGGTTGAAGGGGGTTGTGTACCGGAGCAGGGTGCCACGGCAAACGAGGGTGTCGTTAAAGGGCCAGCTTCCTGTTCCGGAGGAAGATTTTTCTGCAGCACCGGTATTGCGTGCCGGAATGGGCAATCCTGTTTCCTTTACGGTTGCTGATCCCATATGCTGGCCGCCATGGGCCTTGCCTGTGGAAGAGGTGCCGTTGAAGGGATCAGAAATGGAGCCCTGTGGGGTAGCCGGTCTGGTAAAATCTGTGGTTTCAGATTGATCTGTATTTGTAACTGGCTGATCTGAAAGAGAATGGTCGTGTTGCTGCAGGTGTTTTTCAGATGCTTTTTCAGAAGGGATGTCATTGCGGTATTCCTGCACCACGGGAATGATCACCCGTGTAACGAGGGCGTAAGTGAAACCTGCCAGCAGTAAAATGGCTGCGGCAGCGGCAACCGCCCTGAGCCGGTAGGGGATAAACCTGAAAGTCCGGGGGAGCTGTGCAATGTGCTGTGATTCAGCATCTATACGGTCCATCACCCGATCGTGCAGGGTATCAAAATACCCCTCCGGAGCGGAAAAGGGAACACGCCTGCCGGCTGCTTCGATGATCTCCGGCAAGGGTTCCTGATCGGGGTGTATGTGATGGTTCGTTTTCAAGGTATTCACTGACTGTTCTGTTAGATAGAAATATGGCTGCCGGGTTTAATCTTCACGCAGAAATTTCTCGATTTTTTTTACGGCGAAATGGTACGATGCTTTCAAAGCCCCTTCGGAGGTGTTCAACACTTCCGACATCTGCTCATACGGCATCTCTTCAAAGTAGCGCAGGTGAAACACTACTCTTTGTTTCTCGGGAAGGGTAAGGATGGCTTTCTGGAGTTTCTCCTCAACTTCAGTTGCCTGCAGGTGGCTGTGCTCATGCACCTGGTTGGCCAGATGTTCATGAAACGCCTCGTGCGAAAGGGCGAGGTCCCTCTTTTTCTGGTTCAGGAAAGTGATGGATTCATTGGTGGCAATGCGGTACAGCCATGAATAGAGGGCACAGTTCTCTTTAAACCCTGCCAGTCCTCTCCATGCTTTTACCAGTACATTCTGCAGTACATCATCGGTATCATCGTGGTCGATGACCATCTTCCGGATGATCCAGTAAAGCCTTCGCTGGTATTGATTTACGAGGATGGAGAACCCTTTGCGCCGTGTAGCTTCATCCTGGAAGAGATCGAGGATCTCACGGTCGCTGTAGTTTTCCATCAGAATTCTTACTTTCTTGTCATCCTTTTCGCCCGATGGCTTTACGGGCAGCCTCCATCACAGCCTGAGCAGTGAGCCCGTATTTCTCCATGAGGGCATCAGGGGTTCCGCTTTCTCCGAAGCGGTCATCCACAGCTACCATCTCAACCGGAGCGGGCCGGGCCTCTGAAAGAAACCGGCATATGGATTCACCCATGCCGCCGTTTTTCAGATGCTCCTCTGCCGTCACCGCACACCGTGTTTTGGCAACAGAGGTAATGACTGCCTCCTGATCCAAAGGTTTAATGGTGTGAATATTTATTACCTCTGCCGAAATCCCCTGATCCTGCAACATCCTGGCAGCTTCCAGGGCAGGCCATACCAGGTGCCCGGTAGCAAATACGGTCACATCGGTCCCTTCGGTGAGCTTCAGCGCTTTTCCGATGACAAATACCTGATCGGCTGGGGTGAAGTTGGGCACTGCCGGACGGCCAAACCGGAGGTAAACCGGCCCATTCCACTGGGCGATGGCTTTGGTGGCGGCAAAGGTCTGGTTGTAATCGCAGGGGTTGATGACGGTCATCCCGGGCAGCATCTTCATCAGTCCGATGTCCTCCATGATTTGGTGGGTGGCTCCGTCTTCACCCAGTGTGATGCCTGCATGGGAAGCACAGATTTTTACATTCTTCCCCGAATAGGCCACCGATTGCCGGATCTGGTCGTACACCCTGCCGGTGGAGAAGTTGGCAAAGGTGCCTGTAAACGGGATCATCCCGGCGGTAGCCATCCCGGCAGCCATCCCGATCATGTGGGCTTCCGCGATGCCTGTCTGGAAGAACCTTTCCGGAAAGGCCTTGGCAAAGGCATCCATCTTCAGCGATCCGGTGAGGTCAGCACACAGTGCCACCACCTTCGGGTTCTCTTTTCCAAGCTCCAACAGGGCAGCTCCGAAACCACTCCGGGTATCTTTCTTTTCGGTAAATGTGAACATAGGGATTCAGGTTGATAGATATCGGTTTATTGGGTAATCTGAATTCTCAGGCTTTCACCCGATTTGATCATAAATTCCTTTTCCAGGGTTTGGAATGAACGGGTAGCGAACCTTGATCTGAAAATGATCCGGTAGCTTCCGGGCTGCAGGATCAGCGTCTCCTGCAGGGCGTTGCTGTTGAGGTTCTGGATCCATTCAAGGGTTTTGCCGTTATCCACATACAGTGATCCAAACCCTTTAACGGGATAGGTGATCTGTGCCAGGCCCGGCACGGGGATGATCACCTCGGTGGTTTTGCTCTGGCTGATCTCCACATCCCGGATTTTCAGCCGGGGGAGGGTGAGCACCTCAAGGTCGTATTTTCCGGTGATATATTTCTCCGGCTCCCTGAATCCCTGCACGTGCAGGGTGGTGCTTTCTCCCTGTTTCCTCACAATACACTGCAGGTCTTTGTACAGGTTGTCCTGCCCGCCTACCTTCAGCGCCAGGTACCCCTGTGGTGCGTCGATGCCGATAACGGTATGTTTCCCCGGGGTAAGCCTGATGCTGTCTTTGCGAACCGGTGGCAGGGTGTGTACCACGATATCGTAAATTGACAGAGGGTCAATCACCAGGGTGTCAGGGACACCACGGGTTGTCATGGTATGAACGAAGTTATACCGGATCTGACCGTTGTAGTGATCATAAAAGGTCATGTTCACGTTTGTTTCGGTAGGCTTCTCATACTGATCGAGCAGGTTCACCTGCATGGTGGTGGAGTTGAGCGCCTGGGCGATCACTACATTCAGGGCGGTACGAAAGGCTTTTTCGCTGGTAGCATCGAAATATTGCCCCACACACTCGAAGTCGGCGCTGAAATCCCGTCCGACACCGATGATGAAGGGCTTCAGGATGATACCGTTTTTCTGCAACTCACGTGAAACGGCGCAGGGGTCTCCGGAGCACTCTTCGATGCCGTCTGTGATCAGCACAACGATATTCCGGCAATGGCTGCAGCGCGGGAAATCGGTGGCGCAGGCCTCCAGGGTGCGGGCAATGGGAGTGGTCCCTTTGGGCACAACCTGGTTGATCTTCTGTTTGATTTTATTTACGTTCGACGGGCCGAAAGATACCTCCAGCCGGGTGTCGTCGCAATCCTGTGGCGGGTACGATTTCTGGTGGCCGTAAATCCTCAGGGCGTATTCTACATTAGGGGTGGATTCGATGCTGTCCAGAAGCTCAGACATCATCCTCTTGGCAATGTTGATCTTCCGGTCACTCTGCCACAACCCGAACATCGAATTGCTGGCATCAAAAACGAACAGAATGCGGGTAAGGGTTGGATCCTGATCAGCAGATTTCCGTGAACCCTGGGCCCATACCGGGGTATGTATTGCCAGGACAAGCAGGATGCACAAGGCTGTTTTCAGGGTTCTTTCCATTTGGATCCGGTTACTGAATCGAACGAAATCCAGCGGTTTTCAGTATGTGTCTGGATAATCCCCCAGCGTTTCCGGAATTTGTGTGAGGGCATTGGCCAGTTGCTCATCATTGGGAGCCACACCGTGCCAGTGGTGTGTTCCCATCATGAAGTCCACCCCGGATCCCATTTCTGTATGGGCAATCACCACGATGGGTTGCCCTTTTCCTGTGGCTGCCACAGCCTTTTCAAGAGTTTCAACCACTGCATCCATCTGGTTTCCTTTGCATTCCAGCACATGCCAGCCAAACGCACTCCACTTGAGGGGCAGATCCCCCAGGGAAACTACTGTGTCTGTCGGGCCATCGATCTGTTTTTTGTTGTAGTCCACAATGGCAATCAGGTTGTCAATCTTTTTAGCTCCTGCGTACATGGCAGCTTCCCAGATCTGCCCTTCCTGGAGCTCACCATCCCCATGCATACAAAACACAAGTCTGCTTTCCCCTTTCAGCTTCCGGGCTGCAGCCATGCCTGTGGCTGCCGACAGCCCCTGTCCCAGCGATCCGCTTGCCATCCGGATTCCGGGCAATCCTTCTGCCGGAGTAGGGTGCCCCTGCAGACGCGTTGCGAGTTTCCGGAACGTTGCCAGTTCCTTAAGCGGAAAAAACCCGTAACGGGCAAGGACACTGTACCATGCCGGAGAGATATGGCCATTGGACAAAAAGAACACGTCTTCTCCGTCTCCATCCATCCTGAATCGTGATGCGTCAGGTTGCATAATCCTGAAATAGAGTGCGGTAAGAAGATCGGTACAACCCAGAGATCCACCGGGGTGCCCTGACTTTGCCCCGTGTACCATCCGCAGGATATCACGCCTTACCTGCGATGCAATTTGCTCCAGTTGCTCAATGCTGTATGTCATGGGTGTGTTTGAAAGATTTATGATGAAATGATGGTATTCCCGTTTTGCAAATGTACATGATATACTGAAGTTTCTGCAGGGATTATATGCTGTTTATCAAAACGATTTCAACAAAAAAGGGGCTGCCCCTTGCGGAACAGCCCCGGTTTGCTGGTTTTACAAAATGGCTACTGCAGGATCAGTTTGATGGCCCTGGTAGCTCTGTCGTTCGTAAGTTTCACGGTATAAACCCCTGCCGGCTGGCGGCTCAGATCGACTGATTTGGTATAAGACTCCAGATCATCAAACTGAAGGGTCTCGCTGCTGAGAAGTTGTCCGATTTCATTGTAGATGCTCATCTTAGCAGTGCCGGTGAAATTATTCAGGATCAGGTTGAAAGCACCTGAGGAGGGATTTGGATAAACGGTTACAGACGGCTCGGCAGCAGTGCTGCCAACTTTGCATACCTGTACGATCACCTGAATGACGGCTGTGGTGCTGCATCCCTGAGCGTTTGTAGCCGTAACCGAGATGTTGTGTGTACCGGCTCCCAGGATGGCACCGTCCACTACAATCGATTGGGTAGTTGCACCTGTCGACCATTGGTAGCTTGTGGCGCCGGAGTCTGCTGTAAGGGTGGTAGTCTGATTATTGCAAACAGTGGTGGTCTGGGGCAGTGTCAGTGCAGGCCCGGCCAGTACTGCAATTGAATGATTTGCGGTGGTCACGCAACCAAATCCATTGGTATAATGGTAGGTGATGGTGTGTGTACCTGCGCCGGCAACTCCGGGATTGAAGAGGTTCCCCGTCATGCCCGGTCCGGTATAGGTACCTGCTGGGGTGGCAGGGCTTCCGGATATGATCACCGGCGCACCGCTCTGGCAGACCGTGGCAGGCCCGATCAGTGTTGATGCCGAAACAGGACGAATGTAGATCACTGCCTTGATGGTTCTTGAACATCCTGTCACAGGATCGGTATAGGCATAGAAGAGGTTGTAACCACCCACACCGGCAACTGCAGGATCCAGTACATTACCGGTAAGGCCGTTTCCACTAAAGGTAAAGGTACCTCCGGCCGGTGTTGCGTTCAGTGTCAACGGTCCCTGATTGATACAGTAGGAGGAGGGAACATTCACAAACGATAACACCGGAAGCGGATTAACGGTAACCTGCTGGCTGGCCGTGCTGGTGCATCCGTTAAGGCTGAGGGTATAGGTGATGGTATGGGTGCCCGCACCTGCCGATAGCGGGGAGAAGCTGGCAAGACCTGCTCCCGGGCCGCTGAAATAACCGCCTGCCGGGGTGCCTGTGAGGGTTACCGTAGGCTCGTTGATGCAGTAGCTGGAGGCGAGGCCGGTGAATGATACCACCGGTGCCGGAATTACATTCAGGGTTCTGGTGGCAGATTTGGTACATCCGTTGGCATTGGTGTAGGTATAGGTGATGATATGGGTGCCCACACCTGCCAGGGCCGGATGGAACACATTGCCAATCATGCCGTTACCGGTGAAGGTGCCACCTGCAGGATTACCGGCCAGTGTAACTGGTACAGCATTGTCGCAATGGTTGGTCTTTACATAACTGATGGTAACCGATGGGAGAGCATACACCTGGATGGTTGTGGTGAGTGTGCCGCCACATCCGCTGGTATTGGTCAGGCTGTAGCTTAATGTATGGATGCCTGTGCCGGCAAGGTTCGGGAAGAATATGCCGTTCACCACTCCCGGACCGGCGAAGGTTCCGCCTGCCGGAATAGCGGCAAGGGTTACCGGTGCTGCATCAATACAAACACCTGCAGGAATCTGGAAGGTGGCGGTCGGCAGTGCAGTTACCGTTACTGTTGCAGAGGCCACATTGGTGCATTGGTTCACATCCTTGTAGGTATAGTTGATCGTATGAGTACCCAGCCCTGCAAGAGTGGGGTTGAAGTAAATACCATACTGGATACCGGGGCCGTTGAAATAGCCGCCGGCCGGGCTTCCGGTAAGCAGTGCCGGTCCGTCGTTGATGCAATAGGTAGCATTGAGGCCGCTGAAAGATACCACCAGAAGGGGAATTACCTGGGTGTTCCTGGTCATTGCGTTGGTACAACCTGCTGCTGAGGTAAAGGAATAGGTAATCGTATGATTGCCCACGCCTGCTGCAGCAGGAGTGAATACATTACCTGTAATTCCAGCCCCGCTGAAGGTACCGCCGGCAGGCGCGAACGTGAGGTTCACCGGCAGGGCCGATACACAATAGGAGGGATTCAGTCCACTGAAGCTTACGGCAGGTACAGAACTAACCACAGTGGATTGGGTAACCGAGTTTTTGCAGAATCCTGGTCCGCTTACAGTGTACCAGATTACCCTGGTACCGGTGCTGGAAGTGGCAGGATTGAAGGTGTTACCCACAATGCCGGGTCCGCTGAAAGTACCGCCAGCCGGGCTGCCCGTTAGTGTAGCAATGGCATCGTTGGTGCAATAGGTGGGTGCAAGACCGGTAAAGGAAACCGGTGTCGGAGGCAGTACCACGGTACTCAGTGTAGTGGTACCCCAGCAGCTGTTGCCATCCTGTGCCCAATAGGTGATGTTGTGGGTGCCAACACCTGCCACCGAAGGCACGAACTTCGCACCGTTCATCCCGTTACCACTGAAAATACCTCCGGAGGGAGTTCCTGTGAGCGTCACTGCAGCACCATTTACGCAATAATCGGGTGCCAGATTGGTGATGTTGACTGCAGGTGCATATACTGTTGTCTGCTGGGTGATGGTGCTGAGGCATCCGTACTGATCTGAAAAAGTGTAAATGATGGTATGAACACCTACACCTGCCATGGCCGGGTTAAAAGTATTGCCTGCCATGCCGGGGCCTGCAAAGGTTCCACCGGAAGGTATACCGCTCAGGATTACAGCATTTCCACTGGCACAATACAAAGGTGCAAGGTTGTTGATGGTGCCCGCGGTCACAGGCCTTACATGAACACTCTTTGTGATGGTATTGTCGCATCCATTGCTTCCGGTGATGGTGTATGAAATATTCACAACGCCTGGTCCACCTGCCTGAGCAGGATCAAATACATTTCCTGTAACCCCCGGGCCAGAGAAGAGGCCGCCGGCAGGTATACCGGTAAGGGTGATCGGTGAGCCATTTAAACAGGCATTGGCAGGCAGCCCTGTGAAATCAACATTCGGGAGCGGCAGAACGTTTACCACAACCTGATCTGCCGCAATACCGCAATTACTCACAACAATCACACTATAGGTGGTAGTTACCGCCGGTGATGCAATCGGATCGGAAATATTCGGGTTGCTGAGTCCTGTGGAGGGTACCCAGGCATAGGTAGTACCACCTGATGCCTGCAACTGGGTGCCCTGACCTTTGCAGATCGTAACATCCAGACCAGCGTTGGCAACCGGAGTGGAGGTGGTATTCACCACAACTGCATCACTGGAGGAACATCCGTACAGGTCGGTTACTACCACTGTATAGGTAGTTGTGGCAGTTGGGTTGGTGGCAGGGTTGGCGATGTTTGGATTGCTCACCAGAGCGGCAGGTGACCACAGGTACTGGTAAGGAGGAGCTCCTGCGCTGGCCGAAGCACTGAGATTGACCTGGAATCCTGTACATACACTCTGATCCTGACCTGCGTCAGCAATGGGAAGGGCACGTACATTAACACCCAGTGAGGTGGATGCTACGCAATTGTTGGCCTGTGTCACCTGATAGGTAACTGTATGCCCGCCTACACCCACAACCGCAGGATCAAGCTGTAAAGCAGGAACACCATTTATGGTGAAGACTCCTCCGGCAGGATTGCCTGTGAGGGTAACCGGAGCGGCGCTCACACAATAGTTGGCATTAAGTCCGGTAATGGCCGGAACAGGATTCGGGAGTACCGTAACCACCGTTTGGGCGGTGCTGACACATGAGGTGGCAGGATTGGTTACGGTAACGGTATAGGTTGTTGTAACCACCGGTGCCGCAACAGGATTGGCCACAGACGTGCTGCTGAGGGTAGCACCGTTGTTCCAGTTGTAGGTATAGGTACCGGCTGGCATTACCTGAACATTAAGCTGTGTATTCGATCCCTGGCACATATCGGTGGCCGGATTCAGGGTAAGGGCTGGCAGCGGGTTCACCATTATCGTGGTGCTTCCGGTTCTCTTGCAGCCCCTGATGTCGGTTACCGTCACCGTAAAGGTAGTGGTGTTTACCGGTGTTGCGATCGGGTTGCTGATGGTGGCACTGTTCAGCAAGGTGCCGTTGTTCCAGAGGAACGAATATCCGCCGCCGCCACCAAACGGAGTGACGCCGAGCTGGGTGGATGCACCGATACAGATGCTGGTATTGCTGCTCATCACCAGATTTGGCAATGCATATACCTGAATGGTCTGGGTGATGCTGTTGGTACAGTTGTTCCCGTCCGTATAGGTATAAGTAAGCGTATGAATACCAGCTCCTGCAGCGTTCGGATCAAACATTCCGGCACTTACTCCCGGTCCGCTGTAGATTCCTCCTGCAGGGGTTGCGTTGGTGAGGGCAAATGGTGCCTCCGTGATGCAAACTCCTGCCAGGGTTGGGAAGGAAAGCGGTGTCAGGGCATGTACCTGGATATTGTGGGTGGCAAAGTTGGTGCAGTTGTTTCCGTCGGTATAGGTATAGGTCAGCGTTTTTAATCCTGCTCCTGCAGCATTTGGATTAAAGGTTCCTGCAGTAACACCGGGCCCACTGTAGGTGCCACCCAGTGGTGATCCACCGGAAAGGCTTATCTGCGAGGCATTTACGCATATCTGGGTTAGGGTTGTAAATGTAACCACTGGTAAACCATCCACGACAGTTGCCATGGTTTTGCTGTTGGTACATCCATTACCATCCGTGTAGGTGTAGGTAATCTGGTGATTGCCAACGCCGGCTGCTGACGGTAAAAACTGGTTACCGCTGATCCCCGGTCCGCTGAAGGTCCCCCCTGCCGGGTTATCGGTGAGATTGGCTATCGGTGCATTGATGCAATATTGGGGATCCAGACCTGTGAAAGTTACCAAAGGCAGAGGATTCACCGAGGTAGTGGCAGATGTGCCGTTTGTACACTGGTTCTGATCGGTATAGGTATAGGTAATGGTATATGGGCCACCTACTCCTGACCCTGAGGGAACAAACTGGTTGCCGGTGATACCCGGTCCGGCGAATGTGCCTCCTGCAGGGGTACCGGTGAGCAAGGCTGCCGGGGCATCCACACAATAGGCAGAATTTAATCCGGTGAAGCTCACAACGGGCAGCAGGTTCACTGTAACCGGGACACTACCTGTATTCTGACATAGATTTCCATCGGTTACCGTAACGGTATAGGTCGTATTCACGAGCGGGGAGGCGATGGGATAGGCAATCGCAGGATTGTTCAGAGAAGCTGCGTTGTTCCACTGATAGATAAACCCTCCGGCACCTGATGCAGATACCGAAATGGGAGCTGACAAACCTGCGCAGATCACCGCTGCCGGACTCATCGACAGTACCGGAAGGGCAAACACCTCGGTGAACTGTGTGCTGCTGCTGGTGCAACTGTTGCCATCGGTATAGGTATAGGTGATGGGATAGATGCCAGCTCCAGCTGCAGTGGGACTGAAGGAGTTGCCCGAAATGCCATTGCCGCTGAAAGTGCCTCCTGCAGGGGTTCCGGTGAGAGCAGAGGCTGCATCACTGGCACAATAGGTTGCATTGAGACCTGTGTAGGAAACCACAGGCACCGGATGAATTGTAACATCCTGGGTGGTAACGCTTGTGCAGGCAACGCCATCAGAATACGTATAGGTAATGGTGTATGGACCTCCAACGCCAGCAAGTGCAGGGCTGAAGGTATTTCCTGAAATGCCCTGACCCGAGAAAATTCCTCCGGTTGGTGTGCCTACAAGTGTAGCAGCAGGCTCATTCAGGCAGAAAGCCGGCTTAAGCCCGGTAAAGGAGGCAACCAGCTGTTGAACTACACTTGTCTGTAAACTGAAGGTGGCTGTGCAGTTATTGCCATCGGTATAGGTGTATGTGATGGTGTACGGTCCGCCCACTCCTGCCAGCACCGGGTCGAAGGTGTTGCCCACAATGCCGGGCCCGGTGAAAGTACCGCCTGCCGGGGTTCCGGTAAGGTTGGAAATGGGTGCGGTGATACAATAGAGGTTGTTAAGCCCTGTGAAGGATACTACCGGCAATGAGTTTATGGTGACTTGTGCAGAGAAACTGTTGGTGCAATTATTCCCGTCGGTGTAAGTGTAGGTAATGGTGTGCGTTCCTGTGCCGGCATTCATAGGATTGAATGTGCTGCCGCTGATGCCAGGGCCGCTGAAGGTGCCACCTGCCGGTGTGCCAGCCAGGGTAGCCGTAGCTGCATCCACGCAGTAGGCCTGCCCAAGACCGGTATACGATACCAGCGGTAACGGATTTACCGATACCTGTTTGGAAATGGACCAAATGCAGTTATTGCCATCAGTATAGGTGTAGGTGATGGTGTAAGGACCACCCACTCCGGCCACTACCGGATCGAAGGTGTTACCCACAATGCCGGGGCCACTGAAAGTTCCCCCTGCCGGTGTTCCTGCCAGCAAGGCCACAGGTGCATCGATACAATAGGCTGCATTCAACCCTGTGAAATCAACTATAACGGCCGGGTAAACGGTAATAACCACTTCATCTGTGGCGATACAGTTGTTGTTGTCGGTAACGGTTACTGTATAGGTGGTAGTAACCACCGGATTAGCCACAGGGTTCTTGATACCGGTAGCCGACAGTCCGGCAGCCGGGCTCCATGCATATTGGTTAGTTCCTCCACCTCCTATACCGTTGGCATCGAGCTGGGTGGATTGTCCTTCACAAATGGCTGCATCCTGTCCGGCATCAGCGCTCAAAACCGGGAAGGTGGTAACAGTGCTGCTTACGGAACCTTCACATCCGAATTGATTGGTTACAGTAACGGTGTAAAGGGCGGTAGCGTTGCCTCCGAGCACACTTCCGTCCACCAGCAGGGTTTGCCCTGTGGATTGGTTCGACCACAGATAGCTGCTGTAACCGGCACCTGCATCAAGGGTGGTGGTGGCATAGGCACAAATGGGCGAGTTGTTGCCTGTGATAACAGGAGCGGGCGCCGGGTGGATATCGACTGTTACCGAAACCGTGGAAGTGTTGGTGCAGTTGGCATCGGAAACCGAGGTTACTGTATAGGTGGTAGCAATTGTTGGGGATGCCACATAGGTCCAGGGGCTGGTCATGATGCCCGGGATCACTGCAGGACCGGTTCCGTCATTTACAGTCAGTGACCAGGGTGGGGTTCCGGTCAGATCCACTGTCAGGGTCTTGCTGTCGCCCGGGCAGATGTATTCGGTAGCTGCCAGGGTGGTGGTGGCCGTGGGCAGGGGATTTACGGTTATGGCAGCAGAGCCGGTGGTGGTACATTGGTTCTGGCTTACAGATGAATATGTGTAGGAATAGCTTCCCGATCCATTCAATGCATACACCACAGGGGCCTCACCTCCGGTGTAAGGAAGGGTGGCAGCAGCATCGGTGTACAGCCCTGTGATTGGCGACCAGTTTTTCGTAACCGGCTGGGGAATCCCGAACTGCATATTGGGCCTGAGGGTACTGAGGGTCCCCGTTGCTAACGGGCAATGATCTGTATTGTCAGCATTGCTGGTAATCACACTGTTGAACGGGGTGTTGGTTCTGTTTACTGATGCATTGTAGGTGTAAATATCACCGGTATTGTTCGGGTCATTGGCATAGCAGATATCCACGAGCAGGTTCGAGATGCCGTCCCAAACAAACGGAGTTATAAAGTTGTGGGTGTTCCAGCCTGTAACCGGGTAGTAATCCTGAGGGCCAAATACTGTAATCAATCCTGCCGTTTCATAGGTAGTGGTCAGGACGGAAACAATTGTGTGGGCAAGTTTGATGGTGTAATTCACATGAACCCCTGATCCGTTAAGGTTTGCCACATCAAATCCAATTGAAGGGATGGGGGTCCCCGGCTGGATGCCCGCAGCTGTGAGTTCTGAGGCTAAAATCAGATATTGCTGCCTGGAGGTTTCAAACCACGCCCCATATGGGGTTGGATAGTTTTGATTGGTATTTTGATCGGTTCCGGCACCAACAGTCGGGAATGGAACTATTCCTCCTGCAGCAGTAAGCTGCAGGATCGTTCCCTGGCAGACATCTGCCATATTGGGTGTAATGGTAATTGCTGAAGGATCAGGGCTGATGGCTACCGGAACTGCCGCTGAAATGTTCTGACATTGGGTAACACCATCGGTCACTTGCACCGAATAATTTCCGGCAAGGGTTAGCTGATAGTCAAATGCAATGGCATTAAGAATATCCGTTCCGTTCAGTTTCCACTGATAGGCAGGAGAAGTGGCGTTCGTAACCGAAACAAGGGTATGGGGGGCGCAAACCGGGCCTGCCGGGGCGGGATCAATGGCAATGGTGGGCAGCAGGTTCACGGTGAGTGTTGCCGGACTGCTCATGACCGGAGTACCACAGGATGCGCTCACAAGCACTTCATAAGTGCCGGCAGAAGCTGGTGTTATAGCATTCAGAATGAGGCTGGGGGTGAGTGCACTTGGATTTAACAATCCGTCAATAGGGATGCTGTTGAAATACCACTGGTAGGTAATTCCCGGGCCTGTGGCGGTTACATTGAAGGATGCGTTCCCTCCATCACAGCCAGGCGTTGAAACGGGCTGTACAGTGATGGCAGGACCGGCCTGAACCGTCACTGTGATGTTTCCGGTGGCTGAACATCCGTCGCCGGTAACGAGCACCGAATACTGGGTTGTATTCAGCATGGCCGTGGCCAGCGGGTTTTGCAGGGCTTCCTGCCCGGTAATATAATCCAATGGCGACCACAGATAACTCCAGGTGGGTGTAAGGCCTGCCTGAGTGGCCACCACATTGAGCTGAGCATTGTCGCCGGGGCACACAAACATCGGATTGGCCGTGATATTCAGCAAAACGGGAGCCTTGACGGTTACCTTGGAAGTTGTAATATTCACGCAGTTTGAGGTAAGATTCGTGGCAGTACAGGTATAGGTATACGCCCCTGCAGTGGTGGTTCTTTGATACAGGGTGGTGGCTGATGTACCGGCGATATAGGGGGTGGTGCATGCAGCATCCAGATACAGATGGGTCTCGGGGGTCCAGATGTATTGGTCGAAATCCGGCAGGGTCGATGTCACCTCAATGGTGGCCACTACATCGTTACAAACCGTCTGGTCAGGTGTGGCTGTCAGGGCCGGTGGTGGCGTAACAGTGGCTGTAACCTGCGTACGGGGGCTAAAACAGCCTGCTGTGACATTCCAGTTATAAAACCAGTAATAAGATGTTGATGTGGAGGTTCCTCCTGAACTATAACAGCCTCCCGTAACCGAAAAGGTAGGATTTACATAAGGCCAGTTATTTCCTGAGGATTCTCTGACAAGATTTCCTCCTGACATTGTTGTGATCATCAGCCGGTATTGGGTACCTGCCGGAACATTAAATCCAAGATTAGCTGTGAATGGAGTAGCAGCATTGCCGGCAGGGAAGTTAACAGAAACCGGACCTGCAATCATTGTAGCGGTATTATTATAAAGCGCAATATTGGCAGTCCCTGCTGTAGTTGCCGGGTAAAGGTCTATGGTATTGATAGTAAAATCAGAGTATGCATCAAAACGCAACCCATAATTTGAAAGACTTGTACCGGTGGTTAATGTGGGGGCGGGTTTTCCTCCGGTTAACTGGGATCCAAATCCGGCAGATACATAATAATCAGTTGTATTTTGAATCACCGGTGTCGTGTAACTTGGTCCGGTATGGATAGCCCCTCCTCCTGTTTGACTGGTAAACCATTGTATACTTGCGCCGGTACTTGCAGTTGCCTCCAGATCAACAGTTCCAATTCCGCAGCGTGTACCCGGAGTGGTAGTGAGGATTTGCGGATTATTCACCACAATCTCAATCCAGGGCTGTTGACACAGCGTGCTATTCTGATCCCTGATAACCAACTGATAATAGGTATTGGAGGTAAGCGTTGGGGTAAGATAGGTAGTTCCGTTGGCCCCGGTGATATCTGTGAAAGTTACATTATCCGGGGATGTCTGCCATTGAAGGGTGCCGGCACCGTATCCGGCTGAAGGTGAAACCGATAAGGTGGTGGTGCCGGAGAAGCAAAGCTCATCTGCGGAAGCTGTAACCCCAGGTGCAGCCGGCATTACTGTAATGGTTACATCATCAGTGTTTGCACAAAGGGCTGCATTGGAGGCAGTACAGGTGTGGGTATGGGTTGATGAACCGCCAGGGGTCATGAAATATACCGTGGTTGCACTGGTGTTGGCCGTATAGGGGATGGTGGCAGCGGCATCCAGATAGAGGTTGGCTACCGGATCCCAGATGTAGGTGTCATAGTCGTTCAGGTTTGAAGTAACAGAGATTGGGGTAATCAGCGCTGGACATACCGTTATATCTGGTGATACAGAAAATGCCGGAGGGGGCGTTACGGTGGCTATGACTTCTGTTCTTGGACCTGAGCAGAGTAGCATTCCGTTAATGTAAAACTGAGGCCTTGAGCTGTAACTTCCGGATCTTGTGGCATAGTTACACACATAGGATGCCGGTTGGTTGTCAACCCTGTAGTAATTGGTAGCCACAAAGGATGTGGTATTGTACTTCACATGAGAATGGGGGGTCGCACCACCATCATTATTGCTCCAGCAGATATTGATCAGGAGGTTAGAGGCACCATCCCAATAAAAAGGCGTTGTAAAAATAAATGTATTGATACCCACAATAGGGGTGAAGGCCGGATCTGTATAAATACTGGTCAGTCCTGTTTCAAAAGCAGAGGAAAGAGCTGTCACCGATGTGGTACCGATACTGACATCAAGGTCGGTGAAAGTTGTTCCGGCAGAGGTGATGTCCAGAGCAATGGATGTGATATTCCCTGATACCATCCCTAAGGCCTGAAGTTCACTGGCCCTGATCAGGTACTGGCTCTTTTCACCGCCATATGAATAGTAGAATGGCCCCTGATATCCTGTGGAGGTGGAATTACCGCTCCCCAATACGGAAATACCGGGATCCTGTGACTCTTCAGCCACATAATAATTTGTGGTTGAGCTTATAACAGGTGTTGTAAAGGAGGAACCTGTGCCCATTATATTTCCGCCAGAAAGACTGTTATACCAGGTAAGGGTATTAGAGGGATTGGTACCTGTTGCTGACAAGGTAACTGTTCCTGTTCCGCAGCGGTTAGCTCCGGTTCCCACAGGTGCATTGTTGGCAAAGGATACCAGTACCGGAGTGGACGCAACTGTTGCAGGTCCGGCCAGACAGGTAATGTTGCACTGGTAGTAGGCATTGCCAGTTGGATTTACCAGCAATTGCACCTGATTGGCAGTGTTGATGTCGGTATAGGTTATCCCATCCGTGGAGCTTTGCCATTGGTAGGACAGGCCGGTTCCTGCAGGAATGTTCTGAATGGTAAGCAAAACACTCTTCCCAAGGCAGATATTATTGTCTGAGGCAAGGGTGTTGCCAGGCGCAGGTGTTAAACAGGTATAATTTGGCGTACCTTCAAACTCATCGGCTCCAACATCCGTTGAGAGTCCGGTGCCGATATACCCTGTTGAGCCAAACCTCAGATCATTGTCGAAATCTGTTGTATATCCGGCAATCTCTTGTCCACCCCCTTCGCATGAAGTGGACACACTGCCAGTAAGGTGCAGATCATATGGCGTTGCCGATGTATTCATAAAAGGTGGCAGTTCCGAAAAAGAGGCCGTTTCCCGCGGGGCTACCCTTAACTGGTAGTCAGCAATGGTCTGGTCGCTGTTAGTGCCATCATAAAAAATCAGATTGGAGGTACCCGGCGAACCTGCATACAGGCAATTGTTGTCGCAATCTGCAGAGATATTGGCTAAACTGGTAGCTGCACTTCTTCTGAAGGCTGCTGAGATTCCTGTACCGGCAGGTACTAAGTTATTAATTATGATATTATTGCGCATATCCAGGGCAGAAGAGGTTGCAGTGGCGCTGTAGGTATGGTAAAGCCCTGAACCTCCAAAATTAGCCCCCGTGGAACTGGCATCAATATATACTGTATTGTAATATATTTTATGCGATGTGGATGACGTTGTACTGGTAATGCTGATCCCCCTAATCCCATCGGGTGACGCTGAAGCCGGGGCATAGAGCTGGGAAATATAGTTGTTGAAGACATTGAAACTTCCTCCTGTAATAAGGATGCCATTGACTGTTCCATTGGTTGTGGAAGTGCTGTTTGAAGTTAAATTGTATATCCTGTTGTTATAAAAGTTGGTAGGAGCCCCGTACCCACTTGCATAACCACTGACTGTGCCTCCCGATGTAAGGTTATAAATCTGGTTATTGTATACATTTTTGGTACCTGAAGCGGTTGAAATCTGCATGCCGACGGTAGTACCTGTTCCCCCATGGTTCAGGTTATAAATCTGATTGCTGTGGTAGGTTTCTGTAACAGGTGAACTGCCATTGTAATATCCATAGAATGCAGATGAACCACCTGCCACAGAGTTGTTGCTAATGATGTTCTGATAAAAACTAATTAAAGCTGTAACTGCCTGGCAACCATAGAAAGTGCCACTTGTTCCTGTCTTGCTGTTATTTGAAATGTCATTGCCATAGAAATTCAGTGGATTTGTTCCCATTGATGCGCTGTTGTAAATACCAACGAACGCACCCGTACCGGACAAAACGTTGTTGTTTACATTGTTGTTGAAGATATTTACGGTTGCAGCCGTTGCAGAATTTACGATGGCATTGAACAGACCACTTGTGGCCGTGGGGTAGGTGCAGTTACTCACTGTATTGCCACTGATGGTTACCGTATTTCCTGCAGCTGTGCTTCCCACAGAATTGCTGATGCCATAAAGGGCACTTGTAGTAGCCCCCCCTGTCACAGTCACATTATTCCCACTGATGGTTATATTCTTACTTGCAGCAGTTGAACAGGCTATCCCATAGAGTGTGGTGGTAGTTCCTGTCCCGCCAACAACGGTGTTGTTTGAAACAAGCAAGTCACCATTGTAAACCGTGTAAATGCCATAACCAGTTGCTCCCGCGCCCCCGAAATTATTGATTTGGTTCCCTGTAACGGTGTTGTTCAGGTCATAATAGGATGTGGAATTATATCCATTGAGGTTTATTCCGATATAAACATTGCTTATGATATTGTTCTCAAAAGTGCAGTTCGACATGGCGTCTCCTGCAGATGTAAGGGTGAGTGAGGTAGTTGCTGTTGCAATATGATTGCCTGAATAAATTCCCCGGCTTGAGGTATTGGCCTTGTTAAGGGTAATATTGCAGTTTTTGATGGTCACATACTGGCACCCGTCAAAAGGTGCGGTATTCTGCTTCTTTACCAGGGCATAGCCCCAGTCGGTGAAGATGGAGGTATTCGCTGCATTCTCCTGGAGGTCAATGCCATCGAAAGTGAAATAGTCACAGCCTGCTAATATAATAATGCCGTCATTGGCCGTTGCAACCGTCCAGGCAAAAGCGGTAATCACCGGGTTGGCACCGGTACCATTTTTCTGGAAAACAATGGGATCCGTTGCTGTACCGGTGGCTGTAATGGTTCCGGCAGTAGCGGAACTAAGGGTTTCCGTATGCCCTGCCGCCACATTGAAGGTAACCCCACCACCTCCGACCCCTGAAAGGTTGAGGTCGGCAATGGCCGCTTCAATGGTGGCATAATCACCACCTGCACCTACCGTTTTGGTGCCTGTAAGCTGGGCCGAACTAGTTAAGGATGCAAACAGCAGTCCTGTGCATACCAGAAAGGAAGCAATCCATCCGGTCGATGCCTGAAATGTAGAACGTGTTCTCATAGGGCTTGAATTTTGGTTTTTATATTTAAAGATCAGATAATCAGCAGAATAAAAATCAACAGACACGCCTTTCACCTGCTCACGGTTGCCCGTAAAACCTTTGAAATATGCCTGATAAATCCATTCAAAAATACGGATTTACCGATCCATATCAATTAATGTGGCATTAAAAATAGCAAAAAAAAGCCCCTACTCTTTGAGTACGGAGCAGGGGCATGCAATGGGTTGTTTTTGGGTTATTGGTTGCTGACAATCCGGATGGTACGGGTAAGCACGGTTCCGTTGATGGATTCCACTTTCAGCGTGGCAGTGTAGGTGCCCGGACTCAGTGTACCGGTGCTCACCGGTAGGGTGTAGGTCCCGGGTTGCTGCACCTCATGCAGCGGTTCAGCCACCTTGCGCCCGATCATATCGCATATCACTAGGGTTACCTTGCCTGCAACAGGGAGGTTGTAGGTAAAGGTGGTGGTATGGCCAAACGGGTTCGGGTGGTTGGCAAGGGTAAGCAGGTCGCCTGAGGGTGTTCCGGCAATGCCGGTTGTGGACTCAACCTTGCCGATGCTGAGTTCTGCATCCGGAATTACCTGGTACATGGCATCAGCCAGTTCAACATCAGGGTTCTGGGTAAGGGTAAACTGGATCAGCTCTCCCTTTTTCAGGCTTTCAGAAGCTTTAAGATGCAGGTCGAACAAGGGTTGTCCGTCTTTCAGCTGCAGCGGCATCGGGGTCATGTACCCGATGCGGAGCTCTCCGTTCAGCACACTGAAATCCACCGGATCATTGGAACCGGCCAGGGTTACCCCTGTTACCTGCACCTTGTCAGATGGGTAATGCATCGCCAGCGAAACGGCAGTAACATCCATATCCATTTTTGCTTCAATCGGCAGGGTAAAGGTCTCTCCGGCTGTCACTTCAATGGTTTTACCCTGATGCAGAATCACGGACCCTCCCGATTTCAGACCGGCAACCGGCAGGTAACTGCCGTTGAAGTCGCCGGTGAGCATGCCGTAAAAATTAACCGTCTGGTTGCCCGTGATCACCACCGAAGGATAGGGTACATCCAGGGCGGGAGATGGATTATTCAGGGCTACCGTCTCACTGGTCTTCCAGAACTTCCAGAGGGTTGGCCAGCCCGGGGTGTTTCCGTTGATGAAGTAGTTGATAATGGCGATGGCATCTCCCATGTCGATAAAATTGGAAGGAGCAGCAGCATCACCGGCGCGGAACCTGACCTTCTGGATCGCATAGGGAGACACGCCCCACTGGAATGCCTGGATGGCGTCGGTGGTGTTGATGCTGCCATGCGGTTTGGTGCTGGTGGCGTCTACATAGTACGTTCCAAGGCACAGATTGGTGAAACTATAGTTGCCGGCCTGATCAGTATAGCCAGAGGCAACCACATTGTTGCCGGCATCCCGCAGCTGTATGTAAATGTTATCCAGAGCCGGTGCAGCGGGCAGATAATTCACCCTGTAATAGCTAAACTTCCCGCTGAGGTTGTATCCTTTCACAAAAACATTGTAGGAGCATGTGGCCATGTTACCATGAATATCAGTTACGGTCCAGATCACCTGGGTGGTGCCTTTGGCGAACTGTGCCCCCTGCAGAGTGGAGGTAGACGTTATGTTGTTGGTAATACTCAGGATTCCGCAATTATCACTCACCATGGCAGGTGTAACATTGAGTGCAGTGCCCGGCACCAGATAGTTGCATCCGCTGTTCACCAGATACTGGCTGGCCACCTGCGGACAGGAGATGGTGGGCACCTGCAGGTCCTGGACGACGATAGTCTGGGTACAGGTAGCCGGATTGCCGGAGGCATCCAGCGCAGTCCAGGTTACCTGATGGCTACCCACCGGGAATACGGCATTTTGCAGGGTGTTGGTGTTGGTCCAGCTGTTCTTCCAGGTAGCGCCTGTACAATTGTCGGTAACCAACACCGGATTCAGTGCATCGCCGGGAATGGTATAGGAGCACTGGCCGGTATAGGCATTGTAGCTCGCTGCCGGTGTGGCGCACTGAATCACTGGTGGGATGTTGTCGACTACCGTTACGGTGGCTGTAGCACTGGCTGAATTCTGCGAGTTGTCTGTAGCGGTTAGGGTTACTGTATTTGGCCCCACGTTGGTGCAGTCGAAGGTGGTTTTATCCAGTGACAGTGAGGCAATCTGGATGCAATTGTCGGTGCTGCCGTTGTCAATCTGGCCGGGGGTGATGGTGGCATTCCCACCGGCATTCAGATATACCGTCAGATTCTGGGTGTATACGGTAGGAGGAATGTTGTCCAGTACTGTTACCAATGCAGTTGCACTCTGCGTGTTGCTCACCACATCGGTTACCGTAAGGGTTACCGTATTCTGCATTCCGATATTGGAGCAGTTGAAGTTTGTTTTATCAAGGGTCATGGATACAATGGCGCAGTTGTCATAACTGCCGTTGTCGATGTCGTTCACCGTTATGGAAGCTTGTCCGGTTGCATCAACATAGATGGTTGCATTTTTCGTGATAACAGTTGGGGGTATATTGTCAGCAAAGAAAACCAATACGTCATCTGTGGCAATACACTGGTTATTGTCTGTGACAGTAACAGTGTATGTAGTGGCAACTGAAGGGGTGGCTACCGGGTTTTTAATGTTAATGGCCGAAAGTCCCACCACCGGGCTCCAGTCGTACTGGATGTAGGTTCCGCCTCCGCCCGTTGCATTGGCGTCCAACTGGGCAGAAAAGCCGGGGCAACCGGGAATATCCGGGCCTGCATCCACTTTAAGGGCCGGGAAGGTGGCCACTGTGCTGCTTACCGATCCTTCACAGCCGAACTGGTTTGTTACAGTAACCCAATACACTGCGGTACCGTTGGGGCCAATGGTGTTTCCATTTACTGCCAGAGTTTGTCCTATACTCTGATCCGACCACAGGTAGGTCACATAGCCGGCTCCGGCATCCAGCACGGTGGATCCTTCAGCACAAATGGGGCTTGTTCTGGTAATAACAGGCATTGGCGCCGGGTGGATATCGACCGTTACCGAAACCGTGGAAGTGTTGGTGCAGTTGGCATCGGTAACCGAGGTTACTGTATAGGTGGTGGCAACTGTTGGGCTTGCCACATAGGTCCAGGGGCTGGTCATGATGCCTGGGATCACTGCAGGACCGGTTCCGTCATTTACCGTCAGTGACCAGGGTGGGGTTCCGGTCAGATCCACTGTCAGGGTCTTGCTGTCGCCCGGGCAGATGTATTCGGTAGCTGCCAGGGTGGTGGTGGCCGTGGGCAGGGGATTTACGGTTATGGCAGCAGAGCCGGTGGTGGTACATTGGTTCTGGCTTACAGATGAATATGTGTAGGAATAGCTTCCCGATCCATTCAATGCATACACCACAGGGGCCTCACCTCCGGTGTAAGGAAGGGTGGCAGCAGCATCGGTGTACAGCCCTGTGATTGGCGACCAGTTTTTCGTAACCGGCTGGGGAATCCCGAACTGCATATTGGGCCTGAGGGTACTGAGGGTCCCCGTTGCTAACGGGCAATGATCTGTATTGTCAGCATTGCTGGTAATCACACTGTTGAACGGGGTGTTGGTTCTGTTTACTGATGCATTGTAGGTGTAAATATCACCGGTATTGTTCGGGTCATTGGCATAGCAGATATCCACGAGCAGGTTCGAGATGCCGTCCCAAACAAACGGAGTTATAAAGTTGTGGGTGTTCCAGCCTGTAACCGGGTAGTAATCCTGAGGGCCAAATACTGTAATCAATCCTGCCGTTTCATAGGTAGTGGTCAGGACGGAAACAATTGTGTGGGCAAGTTTGATGGTGTAATTCACATGAACCCCTGATCCGTTAAGGTTTGCCACATCAAATCCAATTGAAGGGATGGGGGTCCCCGGCTGGATGCCCGCAGCTGTGAGTTCTGAGGCTAAAATCAGATATTGCTGCCTGGAGGTTTCAAACCACGCCCCATATGGGGTTGGATAGTTTTGATTGGTATTTTGATCGGTTCCGGCACCAACAGTCGGGAATGGAACTATTCCTCCTGCAGCAGTAAGCTGCAGGATCGTTCCCTGGCAGACATCTGCCATATTGGGTGTAATGGTAATTGCTGAAGGATCAGGGCTGATGGCTACCGGAACTGCCGCTGAAATGTTCTGACATTGGGTAACACCATCGGTCACTTGCACCGAATAATTTCCGGCAAGGGTTAGCTGATAGTCAAATGCAATGGCATTAAGAATATCCGTTCCGTTCAGTTTCCACTGATAGGCAGGAGAAGTGGCGTTCGTAACCGAAACAAGGGTATGGGGGGCGCAAACCGGGCCTGCCGGGGCGGGATCAATGGCAATGGTGGGCAGCAGGTTCACGGTGAGTGTTGCCGGACTGCTCATGACCGGAGTACCACAGGATGCGCTCACAAGCACTTCATAAGTGCCGGCAGAAGCTGGTGTTATAGCATTCAGAATGAGGCTGGGGGTGAGTGCACTTGGATTTAACAATCCGTCAATAGGGATGCTGTTGAAATACCACTGGTAGGTAATTCCCGGGCCTGTGGCGGTTACATTGAAGGATGCGTTCCCTCCATCACAGCCAGGCGTTGAAACGGGCTGTACAGTGATGGCAGGACCGGCCTGAACCGTCACTGTGATGTTTCCGGTGGCTGAACATCCGTCGCCGGTAACGAGCACCGAATACTGGGTTGTATTCAGCATGGCCGTGGCCAGCGGGTTTTGCAGGGCTTCCTGCCCGGTAATATAATCCAATGGCGACCACAGATAACTCCAGGTGGGTGTAAGGCCTGCCTGAGTGGCCACCACATTGAGCTGAGCATTGTCGCCGGGGCACACAAACATCGGATTGGCCGTGATATTCAGCAAAACGGGAGCCTTGACGGTTACCTTGGAAGTTGTAATATTCACGCAGTTTGAGGTAAGATTCGTGGCAGTACAGGTATAGGTATACGCCCCTGCAGTGGTGGTTCTTTGATACAGGGTGGTGGCTGATGTACCGGCGATATAGGGGGTGGTGCATGCAGCATCCAGATACAGATGGGTCTCGGGGGTCCAGATGTATTGGTCGAAATCCGGCAGGGTCGATGTCACCTCAATGGTGGCCACTACATCGTTACAAACCGTCTGGTCAGGTGTGGCTGTCAGGGCCGGTGGTGGCGTAACAGTGGCTGTAACCTGCGTACGGGGGCTAAAACAGCCTGCTGTGACATTCCAGTTATAAAACCAGTAATAAGATGTTGATGTGGAGGTTCCTCCTGAACTATAACAGCCTCCCGTAACCGAAAAGGTAGGATTTACATAAGGCCAGTTATTTCCTGAGGATTCTCTGACAAGATTTCCTCCTGACATTGTTGTGATCATCAGCCGGTATTGGGTACCTGCCGGAACATTAAATCCAAGATTAGCTGTGAATGGAGTAGCAGCATTGCCGGCAGGGAAGTTAACAGAAACCGGACCTGCAATCATTGTAGCGGTATTATTATAAAGCGCAATATTGGCAGTCCCTGCTGTAGTTGCCGGGTAAAGGTCTATGGTATTGATAGTAAAATCAGAGTATGCATCAAAACGCAACCCATAATTTGAAAGACTTGTACCGGTGGTTAATGTGGGGGCGGGTTTTCCTCCGGTTAACTGGGATCCAAATCCGGCAGATACATAATAATCAGTTGTATTTTGAATCACCGGTGTCGTGTAACTTGGTCCGGTATGGATAGCCCCTCCTCCTGTTTGACTGGTAAACCATTGTATACTTGCGCCGGTACTTGCAGTTGCCTCCAGATCAACAGTTCCAATTCCGCAGCGTGTACCCGGAGTGGTAGTGAGGATTTGCGGATTATTCACCACAATCTCAATCCAGGGCTGTTGACACAGCGTGCTATTCTGATCCCTGATAACCAACTGATAATAGGTATTGGAGGTAAGCGTTGGGGTAAGATAGGTAGTTCCGTTGGCCCCGGTGATATCTGTGAAAGTTACATTATCCGGGGATGTCTGCCATTGAAGGGTGCCGGCACCGTATCCGGCTGAAGGTGAAACCGATAAGGTGGTGGTGCCGGAGAAGCAAAGCTCATCTGCGGAAGCTGTAACCCCAGGTGCAGCCGGCATTACTGTAATGGTTACATCATCAGTGTTTGCACAAAGGGCTGCATTGGAGGCAGTACAGGTGTGGGTATGGGTTGATGAACCGCCAGGGGTCATGAAATATACCGTGGTTGCACTGGTGTTGGCCGTATAGGGGATGGTGGCAGCGGCATCCAGATAGAGGTTGGCTACCGGATCCCAGATGTAGGTGTCATAGTCGTTCAGGTTTGAAGTAACAGAGATTGGGGTAATCAGCGCTGGACATACCGTTATATCTGGTGATACAGAAAATGCCGGAGGGGGCGTTACGGTGGCTATGACTTCTGTTCTTGGACCTGAGCAGAGTAGCATTCCGTTAATGTAAAACTGAGGCCTTGAGCTGTAACTTCCGGATCTTGTGGCATAGTTACACACATAGGATGCCGGTTGGTTGTCAACCCTGTAGTAATTGGTAGCCACAAAGGATGTGGTATTGTACTTCACATGAGAATGGGGGGTCGCACCACCATCATTATTGCTCCAGCAGATATTGATCAGGAGGTTAGAGGCACCATCCCAATAAAAAGGCGTTGTAAAAATAAATGTATTGATACCCACAATAGGGGTGAAGGCCGGATCTGTATAAATACTGGTCAGTCCTGTTTCAAAAGCAGAGGAAAGAGCTGTCACCGATGTGGTACCGATACTGACATCAAGGTCGGTGAAAGTTGTTCCGGCAGAGGTGATGTCCAGAGCAATGGATGTGATATTCCCTGATACCATCCCTAAGGCCTGAAGTTCACTGGCCCTGATCAGGTACTGGCTCTTTTCACCGCCATATGAATAGTAGAATGGCCCCTGATATCCTGTGGAGGTGGAATTACCGCTCCCCAATACGGAAATACCGGGATCCTGTGACTCTTCAGCCACATAATAATTTGTGGTTGAGCTTATAACAGGTGTTGTAAAGGAGGAACCTGTGCCCATTATATTTCCGCCAGAAAGACTGTTATACCAGGTAAGGGTATTAGAGGGATTGGTACCTGTTGCTGACAAGGTAACTGTTCCTGTTCCGCAGCGGTTAGCTCCGGTTCCCACAGGTGCATTGTTGGCAAAGGATACCAGTACCGGAGTGGACGCAACTGTTGCAGGTCCGGCCAGACAGGTAATGTTGCACTGGTAGTAGGCATTGCCAGTTGGATTTACCAGCAATTGCACCTGATTGGCAGTGTTGATGTCGGTATAGGTTATCCCATCCGTGGAGCTTTGCCATTGGTAGGACAGGCCGGTTCCTGCAGGAATGTTCTGAATGGTAAGCAAAACACTCTTCCCAAGGCAGATATTATTGTCTGAGGCAATGGTGTTGCCGGGAGCTGGGGTAGCACAGGTGTAGTTGGGGATACCATTGAATTCATCCGCACCTACATCAGGGGTAGCAACATCTCTAGGGTTGCCGTCGAAATCATCGGTATATCCGGCAAGCACCTGTCCGCCCCCTTCACATGAGGTGGAAATACTGGGGGAAAGGTGAAGATCATAAGGAGTAGTGCCTTTGTTCATGAATGGAGGTAATTCCGAAAAGGAAAGGGCTTCCCTGGGGGCAACTAAAGTCTGGTAATCCGTGATACTTTGATACGATACTCCAATTGTATTATTATCGTAGATCCAATTGTTTGTACCAGGAGTTCCGGCATAATAACAATTATTATTACAGTCTAACCTTAAGTTCTCTAAATTAGCCGGACTTCTTCTGATTGCTCTTGTGATACCCGTTCCATTTGGAATAGAAGTGTTAACAATTATGTTATTCCTCAATTCTAATGCAGCAGTTGTGGAGATAGAACTTCCAGCATGAAAAATCCCAGAGGTCCCAAAATTTGCACCTGAAGAATTTGCTGAAAAGTAAACCGTATTGTAATATAACTTATTGATAGTGTTTGTGGTGGTGCTTGACATATTAATCCCACGGATTGCATCATCCGAAATACTTGCAGGTGCCCTTAAATCCGATATATAGTTGTTGAAAACAATATTATTTCCACCGGCGATCTGAATCCCGCATACAGTTCCTGCAGTAGTCGAAGAATTGGATGAGTTCAGGCTGAGAACCTGATTTTTAAAAATGGTTGTGTTATTTCCTGCACCACTATAGATACCGATCATTGTTCCCTGTCCAGTGAATCCTGAAATGGTGTTATTGTTTATTTCTCTCGTATTGGCTGTTGTTGTATAAATACCGTACATAATCCCAGTTCCACCTGTAATATTACTGATGTTATTATTGTAGATTTTTTGGGTATTTGTCCCTGCTATTGTGGTAGAAATGCCATAGAAAGGTGAACTGCCCGTTAAGATTATATTAGAGATGTCGTTGTTATAGATATTTTCTGCTCCCGAAGAAGGTGAAGCAGCGTTGTAATAGCAGTAAAAGGTTCCAACCCCCGTTTTTGTGAAATTTTTGATTTGATTGCCTGAAACCGATACAGAAGGTGCTGTACTGGAAGCATATATCGCATAGGATGTGGTTGTTGAATTGAATGTTCCGTAACTAAGAATATTACTGCTAAAAGTTTTGGAAGTTCCTGTTTGAGCATCATAAATGCAATTTGCAGCACTTGTTGCGCTAATACTCAGTGTGATGGTGTTGTTGTTATACACGGAAACTCCGGCACTTGAGGAAGTAGAGTTGAAAATACCATACAAGGTTGATCCATGGTTGCTTCCACCACCCCCAGCGTTATCAATGGTATTATAACTTACATCAGCATTGGTAACATAAATCATATATACACCATAGGTTGTGGCTGCAGTCCCACCACCAAAATTCTGAATGACATTGCCCAATCCTGTCTGGCCTATGGTAATATTCTGATCGTGGTAGGCCAGGCTTGAATAGCCCCTGACCAAAATTCCGGCGTGTATATTACTGATGGTATTTCCGGCAATGACAATACTCTCATTGCGCCCGCTGTTTGCCGTAACAGTAACACCAGTGGCAGAACTTGCAGAAGTTGAACCATTTGATATATATATCCCCACAACATAACCACTGGTTCCTTTAGTCATGGTAATATTGCAGTTTTTTATGGTAACAAACTGACTGCCGTTGGTAGCAGTTTTTTGGGTTAGTATGCCATATTCAATGCCTTGTTGTTGGGCGACCAGTTCAAATCCATCGATGGTAATATAGTCACCGCCATTAATTTGGATTACAG